>WNFX01000524.1_pt1 | contig 74570 bp, 71 predicted proteins | sample 5400111 | NCBI WGS metagenome assembly WNFX01 (sample SAMN13153363, study PRJNA577476) | soil metagenome | isolation source: 40 cm soil or saprolite under grassland replicate 1 | place: USA:California | collected 2016-06-15
ATCGGGCCATCACTGCACTTGGCTCGTTCTCTCCGCTTGCCTCTTTGGTGGCTTTTTTGCTCATCTCTTCCCCCGTTTTTCCCTTACCCTATCACTTTCTCCTCCTCTCCGCAATCCTCTTCTTATATCAAAACATCAGTGATATAGAGCTTTTTCTTTAAACAGTTCGTGCCAGTACTAGTCCCCATACTGCCTTTGCTCCCGCCGCAAACAAGGGAGCTGCACATGCTTCTAACGTTGCACCGGTAGTAGCTACATCATCGATAATCAGGATACTTTTCCCATAGAGTATGCCCGTCGTAAACATAGGTGCGCAGCAAAACGCATCAACGACGTTCTGTTGTCGCTCTCGAGCCGACAATCCCACCTGGGCAGATGTCGCTCGGTGACGCATCACTATATTATCATAATGTGGTGCCAGTACTTGTCTCGCACACACGTCAGCCAGCAGAGAAGCATGATTATAACCGCGTGCTTTCTGGCGTTCAGCGTGCAGGGGGACAGCCATTATCACATCAACCTGCATGCTATAATACTGGTACGCCTCTGCCAATAGTTGCCCTAATGGCTCCGCCAGACGTACATTTCCTTCGTATTTCAGAGCATGAATACAGGTGCGCAGTATCCCTTCATAGCCACTCACTATCCGTAATCCACTCAACCGGGGCGGGTGATACTGGCAATACTGGCATACTTCTGCGACCAGTGACGGCACACCACAACGCTGGCAGATCGGCAACCTTACCGGTACAATCGCTGCTTTACACGTTTCACACAGAATAGAGCCAGTTCTTTTACATCCTGTACACTGTGGTGGAAAAAGCACATCTAAACTCAGTTGCCTGATTTGCTGTAGCTTCTGTACAAGCATCCTGCTATCCACTTACTTGCTCCAATATGATCATGTTTGGCCTGGGCCATATATTCTGCCATAGGCTGTCCTCATGAGTTGAATACCCTGCCGTAGCATAATCGAAATAGTCCATAAATGCAACTTGGCGATACGTGCCGGGTGCGCGTGCGATTTTTGCAGGAAGCCCGCGAAGCATGGTAGGGGCGGCATTGATGACGCCAGTCAGCAAGTAGACAGACTGGCGTCATCAATGCCGCCCCTACCATGGCTCATGGAAGAGATCGCCTGCCACAGTGCAAAAATCGTATGCGCACCCATACGCGCCTCGGGTACCTGGGTAACTCTGCTTTATGGTACACACCAAATTATGATATACTAAGTGAACAGCATTATCAAAATCGTTTTTAGGAGATAGTGTATGAACGAGCAATCTTCCATCCAGCAGGGTGCTAATATCTCATCAACACCAGAGACCGATACTGGAACTCAAGGCATAACAGACGGAAACGCCACCAGCAAAACTCTTCCCGAATCAACAGAAGTAGCAGCTACCGAACACCGTCAAGCTTATGGTACGGCCAAAACCGAAAATTTGCGTGACTCCGAACTCTGGCGTATCATTCTACCGGTGTTCGTTGCTTTACTCTGTATCGCACTGCTCGCGGTTCCGCTCATTATTTTGATACCCTTGTTTGTCCGTTCGTTGGACCCCACTGCCCCCACCCACGACCTATGGTGGCTCTGGGTCGTCATGATCATACTTGAACTTGGTGTCGCCATTGTCATTGCCAGGGGTCTCATCAAAATATTCATGACCCAGGCTGGCAATTACCCCAGCTGAACCTGTATGCAGATTGAGCGAGTTGATCGAGCGCACGCCTCACAGGCACGCGGCGTTGTCATCGTCATCGATGTCATCCGTGCTTTTACGGTCGCCGCCTATGCCTTTGCAGGCGGCGTACAGCGTATGCTACTTGTTCGCACCGTTGAAGAGGCGCATGCTTTGCATTCTCTTGTTCCTCATGCCCTGTTAGTCGGTGAAGTAGAGGGACGCTTGATTCCTGGCTTCGATTTCAACAATTCCCCTGCGCTTATAGCTGCTGCCAACATTCATGGTTGCACTCTCATTCAGCGGACCGGTGCCGGTACCCAGGGCGCAGTAAATGCTATCAACGCTACCCATATCCTCTTATCTTCCCTCACCAATGCTCAAGCTACCGCTGTCTATGCACGCACGCTGGCCGCATCCTCGGAAGAGATCATCACACTCCTACCAACAGCTACCTCTGAGAAAGATCTCTATCGCAATGAGGACGACATTTGTGCCGACTACATAGAGGCTCTCTTGCACGAGCCACTCAAGGCTCCCAGTGTTCTCGCTGAAGGCATCAAATATCTGCATGCTATCGACCGCTTCCATTGGTTCGAGCCAGACTCCTTTGACTTTCCCACCGCTGATATCTCCATGATTTTAGCGGCTGATAGCTCCAACTTTGCTATGGTTGGTAGCCACAAACGGTGGCGCGATATTGATTATGTCGAAACACGACAGCTAGATGTTGTTTCACCGTAACCTTGTACAATGTGCTTTCGTATTCACTGTACGACAATAGTCGCCTTCATATAGGTATGAAAATCGCAATGATATGCGAACGTACCCGCCTTAGTAAAGGTAAATATGTACTGGGGACTCGTTTGATAAACAATACGCTGCCGCGTTACAGCAGCTTTTCCCAAGAATCATTAAAATTACTGAATATCGGCTAATTTGCCCAAAAAACACTTGACTTTTGCTAAATCTACAAGTAAACTCATACCAGATTTATCGTTGTCTAGCTTGTGATAAACATGACGATACAAAGATTTGAAAGAGGTGAGTTCTATGCAGCAAGTGCTTGTAAACAAAGCGCAATGTGTGCGAAACGATGGAACTCATCCGTCAAGCAACAGGGGGGCGTGAAACCTTTTTCTATGCTCATACATGTTGCTGCTCGGATAGATATTTTCATCCGGGCGTTTTCTTTTGCCTCTGATCCTCCTCACAGTGCGCTGGATTCCTCAACATGAAAATATTCAACCACCTTCTATAGAGAACATGCATGCAGTACTCACTTATTATCCATTTTGAGGATGAGTTTATTCATCCCCAGCCAGTGTTCATAAGAACAGAAAGGCCTTACAACCTTGCATAGCCTATTGCGTCTGTATGCTCAAATGCACAGTATCACAACCCCAAAGGAGAGGAGGTGAAGGCATGAGAGGAAAGCTACGTGATAAGCGCTCTGACCTCAAACGCGACCGTTTCAAGCGCGAATTGATGGAGCGTCGCCGCACAAACAAGCGCGAAAACCGCATCAGCATGGTCTGGCTCAATCAGCAACTAGAGCAGGAAGAAAACGACCAGCTCCTCGAAGAGGAGGAGCTGTTGGAGAGCAAGCAGAAATAACACGTACGTTAAGATAAGTCAAAGACACTATAAGCAACCGCAGTTGCCCATGGTGTCTTTGACTTATCACGTATAGAATGAAACCTATGGTATATCCACATCCGGGAACAATCGCCGTGCAATCACCAGACGCTGAATCTGGGCTGTACCCTCGAAGATATCAAACACCTTGGCATCACGGAACCACTTTTGGATAAACTGCCGTGCCTCCGAATTTTCCCCAGGAGCGGTAATGCGTACTGCCGTTGCTGTGGACTTCATAATCAAGCCACCAGCATACGCTTTACACATCGACGCCTCTTTCGAGTTCGGTATGCGCCTATCAGCCATCCAGGCCGCACGCCACACCAGAAAACGCGCCATCTCCAACTCCTGCCCAATCTCCTCCAACTCCTCTTCAAACTGCCGCCGCTTCTGCACAGGATAGCCCTTCGGTAGCTCCTCTTTCACCCATTGGCACGTCTTCTCGTAGGCCGCCCGTGCGATACCCACGGCCAGTGCTCCTACCATCGGGCGTGTTGCATCCAACGTACCCATAGCCGCCTTAAAGCCTGCCTTCTTGCCACTACTCTCACGTCCTGCCAGTAAGTGATCCTTGGGAATACGGCAGTTCTCAAAGATCAACTCTGCTGTCTGCGAGGCACGTAGCCCCATCTTCTCCTCAATGCGCCCAACGATAAACCCTGGTGTCCCCTTCGGCACGACAAACGGTCGAATGCCTTCTCGACCCAAGCTCTTATCAATCGTAGCAAATGTCACCACCAGATCAGCCCGTGCACCATTGGTGATATAGTGTTTATGTCCATTAATCACCCATTCATCCCCATCCAATACCGCTGTGGTGGACATATTCGCTACATCCGAGCCTATTCCTGGTTCCGTCAGAGCCAACGCCCCCCAATGCAACTGCCCATCCATATATGGTCCCAGAAACTTCACCTGTTGTTCAGGTGTCCCCTGGGCTAAAATCGGTGGAGCGGCCAACCCAGGTCCCGGAATTGCCGTTGCCAGTCCGGCATCACCCCATGCCATCTCCTCCTGGGAGAGCATCGACAGCACATTATCCTGCTTTGGTTCATCTTCCTCCTGCCCCCGTGTGCGTGCCTGTGCCGCTGAACCACCCCAAAAGCGTCGCTGCATATTCCAGAAGAACGCCTCCGGAATCCTCTCCGTGCGGTCGCATTCCAGTGAAATAGGCCGCATCTCTTCGAGCGCGACTTGATGTGCATACTCGCGGAACTCTTCTTGCGATTTGCTAAGGGTAAAATCAATCATCATTTCTACTCCATCGCCGCCGCGTTTCGCATCCACATCTCAGCCGGATGATCCTGCAAAAATCCGGCCCCCCCTAGAATCTGCACGGCATCAATCGTCGCCGACTTCGCAATCTTTACAGCCTGATATTGTGCTGCCTCGGCCTGCTTCACCAGTGCCTCAATGTCTTCATCACGATCCCAGCTTGTGGCCGCATGCCATACCAGCAACCGTACGGCATCCAGTTTCATCGCCATCTCTGAGATCATAAAGGCAATACCCTGATATGACACAATCGGACGCCCAAAGGCCACCCGTTCCTTCGCATAGCCCATGGCATACTCTAGTGCGGCCCGTGCTGTACCGCAAGCCACACTCGCACGCAAGATATTGTACAGGGTGGCTGCCCGTATCACCCCGCTATCTCCGACCTTTCCTAGCATACAGGTCTCCGCAACCTGCACATTCTCGCATACATACGATGCGCTGGGAGCTGCGATCAATCCTAACTTCAGGGCATCCTTGCTCACCCGTACCCCTGCAACATCCGTCGGTACCATTAGCGCACACAACCCCTCAATACCGCTTGTTCCTTCCAGGCGGGCGATAACCACTCTCGGATCGGATTGTTCCCCATGAAGCACATCGCGCTTCGTGCCATTCAGCACATAGTTCTCGCCCTGGTGCTGTACTGTTGCCTGTACATCCGTCAATGTATAGCCGCCCATGCGTTCGGCGAAGGCCAGGCTACCACGCTGCAGGTATCCCTGGCGTTCCTCGCAGAAGCGAGGAATATACTGTTCCTGCTGTTGTGCATCACCGGCTAGCAACACAGTCAACGGCCCCATCATTGAGCCAAGCACATTCAAGGCCAGTCCACCGTCACCAAAGCCCAGTTCCTCAGCAATCAGCACATAGGTGACTGCCTCGATCATCCCTGAACCGCCGAACTCTTCAGGAAACGGCGTCGTCAGTCCTGTCTGGGCTAGTGTCTGCATCAGTTCAGGGGCGATATCGCCCCGTTTCTCAGCAGCCCGTCCCTGTACTTGCAACTGCTCTACAGCCAAGCTGTGGGCTAAGTCTTGTATCTCTTTTTGCTCGTCTGTCGGAGCAAAATCCAGCATCACACTATATCCTTTCAATAATCATTGCATTTGCTGTCCCTCCACCCTCACAGATCGTTTGCAAGCCATACCGTCCGCCTCTGCGCTCCAACTCATTGAGCAGCATCGTCGTCAGACGCGCCCCGGAAGCTCCCAACGGATGTCCAATCGCTACCGCGCCGCCATTCACATTCACCTTGCTCATATCCGCTCCTGTTTCCTTCTGCCACGCCAGCACCACGCTTGCAAACGCCTCATTGATCTCCACCAGATCGATCTGATCTAACGTCAATCCTGCCCTTTTTAGTACCTTAAACGTTGCCGGAATTGGACCTGTCAACATCAGAATCGGGTCATCTCCAGCCAGGGCGAACGAGACAAAACGCACACGTGGCCTCAATCCTAACTGCTCTGCCACTCTTCGCTCCATAATCAGCACCGCTGAAGCCCCATCGCTAATCTGCGAAGAGTTACCCGCCGTAATCACTCCATCCGGTCGAAACGCTGGCTTCAAACTTGCTAGCTTCTCCAGGCTCGTATCGGAACGCACACCCTCATCCACCTCAAACACACTTGTCGAACCATCCTCGTTCTTCACTACTATGGGTACAATCTGGCCCTTAAGGCGACCATCCGCTATCGCTTGCGCCGCACGTTTATGGCTCTCCAGGCTGAACGCATCCAACTCCTGGCGGCTCAGTTCCCACTTCTGTGCCAGCAGCTCCGCACTGATCCCCTGGTGTACCAGTTTATTATCATAGCGTTTCAGCATCAGGCTGCCAAACGGTGCCCCCGGTCCCTGGGATGTTGAACCCATCGGCACTCGTGTCATCGACTCCACTCCGCCCGCAATGGCTACATCATAGGCACCACTCAACACGCCCTGTGCCGCAAAATGGATCGCCTGCTGGCTCGACCCGCACTGCCGGTCAACCGTTGTCCCCGGCACCGATTCAGGAAAGCCTGCTGCCAGCACCGCATTACGCCCCAAATTCAAACTCTGCTCTCCCACCTGGCTCACACAGCCCACAATCACATCATCCACAATCTCCGCATCAAGACCTGTACGTTGCACTACAGCCGTTAGCACCTGTGCCATCAAATCCACGGGGTGCCAATCCTTTAATCGCCCGTTCCTGCGCCCAACCGCCGTCCGCACCGCCTCAACAATGACTGCTTCGCGTTCTGCCATGATCTATCTCGCTCCTTTTGGTCGGATATCCCTAGAGAATACCCCTAAATATCATAATCCTTCTGATGCTCTCATTACCGGTAGCAATTAGGAAGACAACCCGACGATGTGCTATCATTGTACGTGATAGATGAAGGTTTTTCCAGTGGTGCCGACTGCATCCTATATGGATACAAACAAACCTCTTGACAATCTATATAAGATATTCTATAAAGTAACCTATAGTAGTTTATAGAAAAAGAGGTGAATAATGATAGAGCATACTCTCTCCATTTCAGAAGCTCAAGCCAAATTGACTCGTCTTCCTGAGCAATTCGAGGAAGACCCAGAAGCTGTCACAGTGACAAGGCATGGCAAACCTGTCATGGCTATTCTGCCCTTCAACACTTATAAGTCTCTTCTGGAAACACTTGAAGCTCTGGAAGAGACGATGGAAATCATGCAGGATGAAGAGCTAATGGCAGCTTTTCGTGAGGGCGTTAAGGCTTTGGAAAATGGTGAAACAGTGGCGTGGGAAGACGTTAAGAGGGAGTTAGGGTTAGAATGAGTTGGGAAGTTAGATTGACGATACCCGCGCGAAGGCAGTTTACAACCATCAGCGATAAGCGTATACGTGAAAGTATTAGTAAGCGTATAAACGGCTTGCAGCACAATCCTGAAAGACAAGGAAAGCCCTTGACCGATGATCTTACAGGCTATCGCAGCGTAAGGGCCGTGGGGCAGCGTTATCGCATCATCTACAAAGTGGAGGCCGAGAGGATCATTGTGTTGGTGGTTACTATAGGGATTCGTAAGGAAAAAGACAAGAAAGATGCCTATATACTTGCCCAAAAACTGGCACGTCTTGGGCTTCTCGATACAGAGTAACTCGGCGACCATCACTGAATGACTATTCTTCGTGTTTTTTGATCTGCTCACCAACCAGAGCAATGAGGAGGCTACTATGGTAGCTCAAAGCGAAAGCATATCAACAAAAACAATTCCATATATTCATGAGTTACCACTCGTTGGTAGCCTTCCCGCCTTCATGAAAGATCGCCTCGGCATCCTTATCCATTTGGCTCAAGCAGGCGATGTCTACGGTTTTCATTTAGGGCCAGTACCCCTTGTCCTTTTCAACAAACCGCAACATATCCAGAGCATCCTGGTCGAGCATGCCGAAGACTTCTACAAAGGACGCCTCATGCACAAGGCCTTTTCTGGTAACGGCCTCTTTGTGAGCGAAGGAGCGTTCCACCACGGGCAGCGCAAACTGATCGCTCCGCCCTTTCAACCACGTCACATTGCCACCTATGCAGACACGATGACCCACTATACCGAACAGCTTCAACAGGAATGGAGCGATGGTGCAGTCATTGACCTCAATCAAGAGATGATCAGCCTTACCATGAGCATCATCGGCAAAGCCCTTTTCGATGCCGATGTCTTCAGCGAAACCGACGAACTTGGGGCCGCTATGGCAACCATTTATGAGCATGTTGTTCATATTGCTTCCTCACTCTACACTCCTCCATTAAGCTGGCCTACTCCGCGTAATCGTCGCATGCTCAGAGCCGTGCAATTGATCGAAGATCGCATCCAACGCATGATCGACGAACGACGCCGCAACCCAGATCAGCGCAACGATTTCTTATCAATCTTGCTACAAGCTAAAGATGAGGATGGTAGCGAAATGGATGATCGGCAAGTTATGGATGAATGCACAACTCTGTTTTCAGCTGGTCATGAAACAACTGCCTCAACTCTCTCCTGGGCCTGGTATTTCCTCTGCCAGCATCCTGATATCTACCAGCAAGTACAGCACGAAGTCGATAGTGTCTTACAGGGACGTACCCCCACGTATACTGATCTAGCCCACTTACCCCTCTGTCTGCAAGTCTTCAAGGAAACAATGCGTATCTACCCGCCAGCAGCGAGCATCATACGCGAGGCACTGCACGACATCACCATCGATGGCTACCTGCTACCTAAAGGTACAACCGTTCTGATCTCTCCCTACACTCTGCATCGTAACCCTGCCTGCTTTCCCGACCCGGAAAAGTTCATTCCCCAACGCTTCACGTCTGAACAAGAAAAACAACTGCCCCGCTATGCCTACATCCCCTTCGGAGCTGGGCCGCGCATCTGCATCGGCAACTACTTTGCCCTGATGGAAGGCCAACTCCTGCTCGCCACTCTAGCGCAGCGTGTAACCTTTACCCTGGTTCCCGGACAAACCATTCAACCTGATCCAATTCACAACTTGACACTCCGTCCTGGCGGCAAAGTGGCAGTTGTTGTGAAGAAAAGGTAACATCCGTATCGTATACTATAAACAAAAACAGCTTGAAAGATAGGTTATCAATAGATGAGTAGCACAATCCCACAAGCGGAAAAGCCCACGCCACCATCTCAGCCGAAACTGCGCATCCAAACCTTTCGTGCGTTGCACTATCGAGACTTTCGCCTCTTGTGGATAAGCCTGATTGTCTCCGCGGTAGGAACCTGGATGCAAATTGTGGCTCAGAGCTTGCTTGTTCTGCAAATCACGCATGGTTCGGCACTGGCCCTTGGACTCGTCTCGTTGGCACAATCATTATCTTTCTTTCTGTTTGCGCTGGTTGGTGGTGGTGTTGCTGATCGGGTTGATAAACGTCGCTTCCTCCTGATCACCCAAAGCCTGTCGATGGGTCTGGCTTTCCTGTTCGGCATCCTCACCCTCACAGGGGTTATTCAGGTCTGGATGATTATTCTGCTCGCTTTCTGCTCTGGTACCGTCTTGAGCTTTGATCAGCCGACGCGCTCATCGCTCGTTCCCATGCTGGTTCCACGCAAAGATTTGATGAATGCCATCTCGCTGCAATCAACCGTCTTTAATGGGGCAGCTGTGCTTGGCCCAGCCCTGGCCGGTATCACCATTGGCCTGTTAGGGGGTGCCGGACACTTCATGGGACTCACGGGAGCCTTAACCGGCTACGCAGGTAACTTCTTCTTGAACGGCATCAGCTTCCTCGGCGTCTTATTCGTCCTCTATTTCATCCATGTCCCCCAGGAGGCTTTAGAGCAAGGAACCGAAAAGCGTGGGCCGATGCTCGCCGCTATCCGTGCGGCTCTAGGAGCGGTAAGGCGTGATCCAGTCTTGCCCTGGGTACTCTCTGGCTATGGCGCATTGCTGTTCTTTGGCCCTTCCAATACCCTCATCCTGCCCATCTTCGCCACGCAAATCCTGCATCTCAACCCATTTCAACTGGGCTTATTGTTCTCAGCTGCTGGTCTGGGTACACTTGTCGGCGCGTTAATCGTCGCCTCACTTGGCGATTTCCAGTATAAAGGCTGGCTTCTCCTGGTATCGCTCCTTCTCTGGACTGGCGCACTGCTCATCTTTGCCTTCAGCCATCTTTTCTGGCTCTCGCTACTAGCTTTACTCTTATTTGGTATAGCGCAAAATGGGGTAGGAGCTACCGTGATTACCCTGGCTCAACTGCGCGTCGCGCCCCAGATGAGAGGGCGTGTCATGAGTTTGAATACATTGCTTATTATGGGTGTGCGCCCGCTTGGCGATTTTCCCGCCAGTGGCCTGATTGCTCTCGTCGGTGGCCCCTTGACGGTGATCATCTGTGCCTTGATTGTGGGAGCGTACTCGCTCTACTTGCTCATTGGCAAGCCTGTAATTCGTTCGCTTTGATTTGAGTTGAGAAGGGGGGTGAACACCACTTTCATCATCTACTAGTGCTTCTCGAATGCGAGAGGCGGTCCTTTGTAACTGTAAAGAAAGGAGTATTTGTCATGCAAATACAAAAACGCGCTATCCTCTATGGTCTGCTTGCATTCTCTGCTATTTTAAGCTTGCTCTTCCTTGCTGTGCCAGGCACTTTCGTTGCAGCGAAGGCTCTCAACACATTATCTCCTTCACTGCACGATGTTACCTCCCCTACCGTTGTGGGCAACTTTCTGGTGGATCAGGATCACGGCCTGCTGTTCTCAAAGAATAAACAGAACGAACCAGCTATCACTCGCGACCCACTAACAGGCGTCTTGATCGCTGGAGCGAATGATGAGTTTGAGCAGCCACTCTGTTCTGGTACCACTATTCCACTTGCCAGTCCATGTCCCTTCGCACCGGGTGTTCCCACCTCGGCCTACTATCGCTCGACGGATAATGGCAAAACGTGGACTGGCGGCTTCCTACCTGGATTCAACACCATTGGTCGGGTCTCTGGTGGCGACCCAAGCCTGGACTATGGTCCCCGGCTCTGCGCTAATGGGACGTTCAACTTCTCCTGTGGCGTCACCATTTACTACTCCAGCCTTGCGGACCCCTTCCCTGAGTTTGGTGGTGAGCAGGCCACGGTTTCCCGTTCTTACGATGATGGTCAGACCTGGGCCAACCCAGTAGCAGCCACTTCCACCGATAACAAATCTGATTTTGATGACCATGAGTGGGTTGCCGTTGACCACTTCTCTGGCAGCACACATTTTGGGCGTGTCTATCTCAACTGGGCCGACTTCTGCAATACCTGTTCTGGTAACGGCAATGTCAAGCTCTTCGTTGCCCACTCCGACGACGAAGGGCGCACATGGTCTAAAGCTGTGCAGGTCAGTGCGGCCAACAATAACACGGCGCAAGGTTTCCGCGAGACCGGGCAGATGACAGTCTCCTCCAATGGCACGGTTGAAGCCTTCTGGACGGAAAACGCTGACTCGACCAAACTCCCCAGCCTGCAGGTTGTTGCCATCTCCACCGATGGTGGCCAGACATTTACCTCACCGATCACCATTGCCCAGGTAACAGATTATCCCTTGACAGGCACGCCCTTTGATGTGGTAGACCTCTTCAACCGCGTACCTGGTATGAGCGCACGTGTGGACTGCTACCCACATCCGGCTGCTGATCCGAGTAGCTCTCGTGTCTACGTCGTCTGGTGCGACTTTGGTGGTGGACATGGTACTGTTAAAGGCGCAGTCTCGCTCGATGGTACCAACTGGACTCAGCTTGGTACGATTGCCAGTGTCTCTGGCCGCAACGCCTTCTTCCCAGAAGCCAGCGTTGCTCCCAATGGCACCGTCAGCCTCACCTTTGATGGCCTGACCCAGCCACCAGCTAACAATCTTTGGCAGACGGGCGTCCAGGTCTACGATAACTACTTTGCTGAGTCCCCGTCGGGTGGGCTGGCCTTTAGTGCGCCTATGCGGGTCAGTACCGCCTCTTCTAACCCTGATGGTTCCAGCTACAATAACCTTCAGGAGCAATTTATCGGCGACTACATCAGCATTGTGGCAGGCCCTACCAGTGCTTACCTTGTCTGGACTGATGCACGCAGTGCCACAGTCTGTCAGGCAGTTGATAACTATCGCAATGCCGTCTATGCAGGCTCCAAGACTGCCGTTGCACCTAATCCCGATAGTGCCTGTGCAACTAGTTTTGGCAACACTGATACTGAAGCTGCCATTGTGAACTACTAAATGGGGACGCTGCTTTCTGCTCCTGCAGAAAAAGCAGCGTTCAGATGTGCAGGGGTATCTACCTTAGTGTTGGAGAAGCTGATGCACGACTGTGGCTACAAGATTGGATGGGATGGCAAAACTAACGCCATTAGCGGCTGTTTTGGTTTCTGTATTGACGGCGGTCAATGTGGGGATGCCAATGAGTTCACCCTGCAAGTTGATTAGAGCACCGCCACTGTTGCCGGGATTTACGGCGGCATCAGTCTGTATGGCCTGGGAGATCGTTGTGCCTGTTGACTCCGTGACGCTGCGGTTGAGTGCGCTCACCATCCCCTCGGTGGCCGTTTCGGTGATGCCAAGGGGATTGCCAACCGCTAGAACCTCTTGCCCTACGACGAGTTTTGATGAGTCGCCAATCTTGGCAACGGTCATATGGGCGAAGGGAGTAATGCGCACGACAGCCATATCATCGGCTGCGTCCGTGCCAACCAACTGTGCTTGTTCTGTGGTCCCGTTATAAAGAACGGCCTCAATCGTCTGCGCTCCGTTGACGACATGATTATTACTCACAATGTCCCCTTTTGTGTCAATGATGACCCCTGAACCTATCTGTAGTCCTTGCGCGGTCTTCACTTTGAGTTCGACGACGGCTGGCTCTATCGTTGCAATGGCAGCCTCTTGCTGAGTTTCTATGTTTGTTCCAGTAGATGATGAAGTTGTTTTTGCTTGTGAGCTTGTGGGTGTACTACTGCTATTGCTACTCTGGCCCGCAAATTCCCAGCCAGCAAAGAGGCCCGTCCCAAGGATGACGGCGAGTACGAGCGTGAGAAGTAAGATTGCTCCTCTCCGGCCAGGCCGCTTGCGGGGCGGTGGTGGCGAGTCTTGCGGCCCCGCAGGATAGCGAGGTGGCTCGGATGTATCTTGCTCTGAGAGAGTTTGTCTGACCGGAGGCTCATTTAAGACGCCTACATATGCAGACTGTGAGTGTTGTGGTAAGAATGGATATGATTCATATATTCCATACTCTTCTTGTTGAAGCATTTTCGTTGCCTCCTGCTTGCTGTTGAAACAGGCTATGTTATGCTATTAGTTGTTGCCTACACATATTATGATGGGTGATTCTTGTGAAATCACTTTACACTCGTTAGTGTAGCAAGGTTTGATGAGAGGAACATTGCAAGCAGATGAGAGCTTTCTCATGTTGAGCAAATGCGATATAGCCCTAATTAGACATTGCGCTTTGAACCTCTAGGAGGTGACGATAGAAATGGTCAACTTGGAAGCATTTAGCAGGATGTTCAGGGTGTCGGCTTAGGCGTCGGTGTTGGCCTTGGTGTCGGTGTTGGTGATGGTGTCGATGTCGGTGTCGGTGTTGGTGATGGCGAAGGCGTTGTTTTAGGACTCGGTGTCGGCGTCACCCCGACAGACGATGCAGGTATTATCCCAGTTCTTGTCGGCACCACGCTTGTACTGGCAGGAATAACTTGCTTCCCTGGGTCAGGTGACGAGTCTAATTTCAGAAATCCGAGCAGTGGCAGCAGGATCAGTAATATCACGGCTCCCAGAATTGCTCCAATGAGCAACAGCGTACGCCCACCACTCCGTTGGCGGGACCTTGACTGGACAACCGGCGGCGGGTTAGCCTGGGTTAGTTCATCTGCAAGCGGCACTTCGCCCTTGACAGACGCGAATGCAGGGCCAAGCACCAACGGGTTAGGTTGGAAAGGGCCTTCTGGAAGAGGAACACGAGGTGCTGGCTGTGCCTCTTGTTCCTGCGTCTCGGCCAGATCTGGTGACCCGACCTGGAATGGTGACAAAGGAAGCAATCCTGCCACCCATTGTCCCTTAATACCAGCGTCAAATGCCTCTGCAAGTGTAGAAGCAGTTGCGAAGCGACCAGCGGGTTCCTTGGTAAGTGCCCGTAGAATTGCCGCTTCTGCAGGCTCAGGCAGGCCAGGACGTAAAGAGCGAGGGAAAGGGGGCATCTCATTGAGATGCTTCATTGCTATGGCAATTGAACTGTCAGCTTTGAAAGGAACTTGACCCGTGACAAGTTGGTACAGGAGAATGCCGAGTGCATAGATATCTGTTGCGGGCCCAGCTTGCTCTCCCTTGAAGCGTTCGGGAGCCATATAGGTTGGCGTCCCATATATCTTTCCCGTAGTAGTTATCGAGGTGAGCGCCTGATCGATTGCAGAGAGGCCGCTCTCAAAAAGATGTGCAATGCCAAAATCGACAAGATAGACCCCTCCCTGCTCATCGAGTAAGACATTGCTCGGCTTAATATCGCGATGCAAGAAACCATGTTGATGGGCATAGTCAATCGCACTCGCCAGCTGGTTCAGATACCCTGCTATCTCAGCTAAAGGCAAGGGATCATGCTTGCGGGCGAGGAGTTCGGCCAACGTGCCGCCAGTAATTATCGGCATAATCATATAGAGAATATCATCCACTTCTCCATAACCCAGCACCTGCAGAATGTGCTCGTGGTGCAATTGGTGGACGGTCTGGGCCTCTCGAAGAAAGCGGGTCTGGAAAGAAAGAAATTCTTCAGGTGTTGTCACAGGTGAAGGCATGAGTACCTTGATAGCAACCCGCTCCTGAGGATTATCCAAACGCTCCGCTAAAAAGACAATACTCATGCCGCCCCTGCCGAAGATATCAAGCAAGCGATAGCCCGCAAGCTGCTGGCCAACCAGATTTTCAGCTTTGTTCAGCATGCATTCCCCCTTTTTGCGAAGCACTGGAAGTATGCATTTCCCTCTAATTAACTGACCAATATATACCTTTATGCTACCACCACTCTATTGAGGAATACGTTTTATCCAACCATATCATTTCAGAATAAGTCTGTCCCCGTAACCACTCAGGTAGGGTTGCCAAACAGGAGCGTGCCCGCCGTGGCACTGCCTATGAGATCGCCTCTAGCTCATCGGTGAGACTGTTTCCCAGTCAATGCTGTTCTGGTCTAAAAACAAAGCAACCAGGCTCACTTAATTTGGGGAAGAGCCCGAAAAGTTTACCACTCTTGCGGTTTGTCAAGTATTCATTCATAGTAGCACTGCCACGCGGGAATACAACCAAGCCCCGGCGTGTTCCATTTTCATCGGCGGCGGCACGGCTGCAGGGGTGCCATGGCAGATGGAGGTGTATTGCCGTGGTGTAGGGTGTCCTGTAACTGTGCTGCGTATCTGATTACAGAGCCCTGTATGGGAAATCCTGATTGTTGGCACTGAGAACAGATGGAGGGATCTCGATGAAACGTCTGCTTATGGTAGCCCTGGGAATGGCCTTGCTCCTAGCGCTCGCCTCCGCACTGCCCGCGGCGGCGTATGGCGGTGAATCCAGTGCGACCATGTCCTGCACGGACAACACCTCGACGATGACCAGAACCGTCTTCGTCACTGTCACATGGCATGCAGTTAAGGACGGGGGGGTCGCTGAGGCGGATGTCCAGGCTTATGAGACCAGTCCCCCAAACCTTTTAGCTTGGGGCAGCACACAGATATCCCCGCCGGAGGCCAAGGGTACCGCGTCGTTCACGCTCTCCTTCAACGACACGACGCCGTTCGGCACCGTGCAATGGCAGCTCTACAACTCCGCCCACATCGCACCAGTCCAGGCCGACCAGATCGATGCAGCCAATTTCCCGGGCTGCCCGTACCCGTAGCGTGACGGTCACCCCGGGCGTTCCCAGCGGGCGGCCAGCCAGCCGGTGAACTCGGCGCCGCCCGCTCAACGGCAGGCGGCGGGTCGTAGCAGAAGCCGTCCAGGAACTAGCCAATACGTTACCCATCGGTAGTATTTTACTGGTGCAGACACAAAGCCCCAGGCAGAAGAGAATCCTTGGGAAAGTAACCGCGTTCTTACGTAAACACGGCAGGCAGGTTATTACCCTCCCCATAGAGCGCATTAGAAAGACCAGACACCAGAGGAAGACCAGGAACGCGGAAACCCTCATCTTAGCAATGTAGCCTCAAAATCTGGTTTTATGTCGCAAACGGTAAATTGTACGAACTGATGTACCTCAATAATTTACTCGAAACTTAGATAGTAATAAATGGCTACCCTTCTTCATATTTAGTTGTAGCGAAATTCCTCTGGAGGTACCCAATGTTTCACAATTAATCTGTCACGACCATACTTATCTTTAGGATTTTGTTTGATACCTATCATGCAGTGATCGACTAGTTCAAGACTTGAAGCACTTGTTAATTTAGGTGAGGGTATGACGCTATAACTTAGAGAAGCTAGCAACACATCAGCGAGTTGGATAAGTTCAACCCGTTTTGAGTCATATGCACCTATTCTATGAATAATTCGAGGCATTTTCGAGCCTAATGCTTTCTTATATGTACGGTTTAACAAAAAACCTACTCTGTCAACAACCGTATCTCTGCTAAAAAATCCTTTATCGGGATAGACTCCCCAACTTATCGTATCGTATATTCCCCCAAACGATACCAGTAGAAACTGATAGTAAGCAGAAGCTAATCTTTCATCTCGATTAGCTGTTCTATTTGGACGGGGATTGAAATTATTCCAGGCAGAACCAGACATATCGATGATGAATAGCGAGAATCGTGCAAGGTCGTCTTTAAGAAAAACGTCAACCCATGCTTTGTAAGCACCAATATATCTATTTGAGACCTTTTCCCAATGCATCTCCTTTGTTAAGTTGAAAGTAGTTCTCACCTGACTTAGACTGTTTACTAGCTTCTCTCCTCTATTTGCAGTACAAACGATACCTCCTAACATAAGGTAATGCTTCCCAGGAATATGATGATAATGCTCATCAGAGTACAATTCATAACTCATCCTCATAAGATTTTCCCCTATTTGGTAAAAGGCTCTACCAAGACATTGATCGGAATGTTTAACAGTATATAAGACGTTCTATATAAAATGGAGTATCACAATAGCAGATTTTCGGTAAGCTGAACGCCGACCAATAATAATGTTATCACGCTATTTTAGGTTATGTTTGCTGTGCTTCTCTATCGGCTGTGTTATACTGCCTTAAAACATGCTAGTGAGTGAGGGGAGCGCGGCCTCAATGAAGGTTATTTTCAAGATCACCTACCCCAACGGCAAAATCTACATAGGGCTAGACCTTACCGACACCCTTAACTACTTTGGAAGTGCCAATAGCAAGCTGATTGAACAAGACTTTACCAGGGAGCAGAGACGAGACTTTACCATCAGAAAAGAAATACTTGAAGAGTTTCCCGACACCACCGACAATAGCGAACTGTGCAGCCGCGAAATTGCCCTAATCATAGAGCAGGGAGCAAATGACCCATCGAAGGGTTATAACCGTAACCCAAAGTTTAGAGGATAAGCCACAGTTAGCCTCAGAACCGCGCCGCCTTTTACTTATTCTGCGACATCGTTGAACATTGATCTCTGAAGGAGCGATTAGCCCCTTTTTCCTATACTTTTTGCATCACTTTTTACTATGAACTTATAGGACATACAGCAATTCATTTAGATATTTATTATCGCTTGGGGCAGACGTAGTAAGGGAAGGAAACAACACATGCCAGCGCACCACATCACGGAGAATACACTTTTCTACGGCGACAATCTTGCTATCCTACGTGAGCATATAGCTAGTGAAAGCGTTGACTTAATTTACCTTGACCCACCGTTTAATTCAAACCGCAACTATAATGTGCTGTTTAAGGATGAACACGGCACAGAGAGCGAGGCGCAAATAACCGCGTTTGAAGATACGTGGCACTGGAACCGAGGGGCTGAATACACCTATACAGAACTTCTGACAGAAGCACCCGATCACGTAGCCAAGATGATAGAGTCTTTACGTGATTTTATTGGCACAAACCAAATGATGGCTTACCTTGTGATGATGGCAGCTCGACTTGTGGAGTTACATCGAGTTCTCAAACCAACAGGAAGCTTATATTTACACTGCGACCCGACAGCTAGCCATTATCTAAAAATATTGCTTGACACAATTTTTGAACCTAAGAATTTTAGAAATGAAATCGTATGGAAACGCTTTAACTTTCATGCTGATGCTAAGAGGTTTGGTAAGGTAACAGATCGAATTTTATTTTATACCAAAACCGAGGACTTTACTTTCAATCTCTTAAAAGTGCCTTACTCAAAAGAGTATGAAGCAAGTAAGTTTACTCATGTTGATGAAAATGGACGGCGTTTTCGTCTCTCTGACTTAAACCCCCCAGGAGGACGCGGCCCTATCTATGAGTTTCATGGAGTAACAAAGCCGTGGCGTATCACAAAAGAACGTATGCTACAGTTAGAAGCAGAAGGCCGTATTTACGCTGGAAGCCGTATAGCCCAACTTAAAAGGTATTTAGATGAATTGGAGGGTCAAGCTGTTACTGAACTATGGTCAGAAATAGACCCGATAAACCCTATGTCTAATGAACGTTTAGGTTATCCCACTCAAAAACCCTTAGCTCTCTTAGAGCGTATTATTCAGGCAAGCAGTAACCCTGACAGCGTTATTCTCGACCCTTTTTGCGGTTGTGGCACTGCTATAGCTTCTGCTCAAAAGCTAGGGCGAAAATGGATAGGTATTGATATAACTCACCTAGCTATTGCTCTACAGAAATACCGCATGGAAGCCATGTTCCCAAGCACAAAGATTAAGGTTATTGGAGAACCTACGGACATTGGTGCAGCAAAACAGCTTGCGACAGAAGACCGTTATCAATTCCAATGGTGGTCACTCTCTCTTATTCGCGCTCGGCCACTAGGGGGAGAGGCAGGAAGCAGAGAGGGCAAAAAGGGAAGTGATAAAGGCATTGATGGAGTGATAGCCTTTATAGACGACAGTACAGGGAAAGCAAAGCGGGTACTGGTGCAGGTGAAATCAGGGCATGTGAAATCAGGAGATGTCCGCGACCTTGTTGGTACGGTACAACGGGAAAAGGCAGCCATAGGGGTTTTTATCACCCTTGAGAATCCAAGCCGTGATATGACTACCGAGGCATTAAAAGCAGGATTTTACTTTTCCCCAGGCTGGAATAGAAACTTTCAACGTATTCAAATACTTACTATTGAAGAATTGCTGCAAGCTATAAAAGCGGGGAAAACCCAACTGGTAGACATGCCCCCGCAATTTGGCACGTTCAAACAGGCGCAGCGAGTCCAGCAGGAAGGAGCAATACAAGGAGAGCTAGAGTTATCGACAGGGTAATCCGTTTTTACAATACTTTTAACTCTAGAATAGAGCAAAGCAAGGAAGGATAATCAGCATGTATACTGAAGCATACGAATTTTCCGCCGTCCATGAAGCTGGACATGCTGTATGTGCAGCATGTTTCGCACCTCCATCACAGGAAGAAATAGCGGAAGAATTAGCTAAATCGTTTGATCCACCGTTTTCACATCCTGTGGCCGTTCTACCACTTTCGGATCATATTAGTGGAGTCTCCTCTGAAAGAAGGATAAGAGGGATTATCATTGAATATGTTGAAGAGAATAAAAGGTTTGACGGAATGGTTAGCAACAACCTTACTGGCTTATCAAACGAGAAGAAACTTGTTGTAACGCTTGGCGGCAAAGTTGCTGAGTTAATGGCTAGGACAGAAGGGCATTGGGATATTACAGAAATTCAGACCAGATATAGCAGTCGTGAATTCGATGATACCCAAGATATGGAGGTTGCATACGAGCTACTTAGAAAAATAAATGAAGGCAGCCATATGAAGCGGTCATTGGCCGAGTTTATTGCAAGGGCCTTCTCTTTCCTAGAAAAAGTGTGGGACTTAGTTACTAAAATCTCGGATGCAGTGATAAGCAAGTATGATCCCAAAATCTGTAAAGCAACACTTTCTTATGGTGAACTTTCGTCTGAAATACAAGCTCTACTTCATCAATTAGAGAGTACACCATACCTGAAGGATATCTAAATAGAGAACGGGTAAACCAAGGCGAGGCTTTCAGAAAGTGCGATCCTCCAAGTCACATAAATCCTAAATGCCATCCCGAATTTTGTGTCATGGCATGAATCGAGAAGCCGTTAAAGCCAGTCTAGACCTCGCTTCCGGGATTTTCTGCTATGTACCATGACACAAAATTCGGGATGGCATCCAGACAACCGCCAGTTATCATTTTCTTGGGAAAGTCTACAGAGAACGAGAACCGACCATCTATACAGCCTATATTAGGAACAATCCTACTTGACTTTCTTTACAGCCACCTCGTTGCCCCGCGCTAATGCAGTGAAAATGCCGAGAGCTGCGAAGGCGGCACAGACGAGCAGAGCTGCGTGGAAACTGTTCACAAACGTATTTTGTAGACCACTGATACTCGTTGAGGGAAGGCTTTGTGCCTGTTGCGATACCAGCAGCGTGCCCGCCGCGGCACCTCCTAAAGCCGCGAAGACCGTCCCTGTAAGAGCTACGCTCATGCTTTGCCCGATGACGCGTCCCGTAGCCAGCAGTCCAGACGCCTCTCCCTGAGCACTGCGCGGAGCTGCACTCATCATGGTACGAGTATTAGGTGACTGGAAAAGCCCTTGACCGAAGCCCGTGAAAGCAAGACGCCAGATGATATCCCACATCGAGCTTTGTGCATTGATCTGACTCAGCAAGAATAGCCCGAAGCACGCAATTGCCAATCCAAGAGGCGAGAGCCAGCGCGATCCCAAACGATCTGCCAGCGATCCGCTCAAGGGTGCCGCCACGGCCAGCATCAGGGGCAATGGCGTCAGCAAGAGGCCGGTTTGGATCGTCGAGAAACCACGTAATTCCTCGAAGTAGAATGGCAGCAGAAAACCAGGGGCAAACAAGGCCATCATACAGAGGATGAAACTCACATCGGCAAACGCGAAGACCCGATTCGAGACTAATCCTAGATTTAAGATGGGATGCTCAACATGCGACTCAACGTACACCGCTACTGCCAACATGGCTATAGCGACGACGAGAGTACTAAGCGTCCCAGCCGAAAGCCATCCCCACTCCTGACCGAAAGAGAGACCCAGGGTGAGCGAGGCCAGTCCAAGAGCCAGCACCATCGCCCCAAGCGGATCAAAACGCTCGTGGTACTCCCTCTGGGGGCGTTGTTCCTTATAAAAGTAAAACCCGGCGAGGAGAATAAGTATGCCGATTGGAACATTGACATAAAAGATCCAACGCCAGGTCAGATACTGGGTAATGATTCCTCCCAGAGTAGGCCCGGTACTCACACCCAGCGCGATCATGACCGCATTCAAGCCCAGGGCTAATCCTCTCTCATTAATTGGAAAGATACTCGTGAGCATGGCCACATTAACGGAGAAGATGAGAGCCCCTCCTATGCCCTGTAAAAGGCGAGCAAGAATGAGCAGTGATAATGAAGGGGCCAGGCCGCAGAGTGCAGAGCCGAGAACAAAAACGCTCACTCCCGCCAAAAAAATCGCTTTCCGACCGAACATATCGGCAAGACGTCCAAAAGTGAGGAGCGTGGCGGCAATCACAACCAGATACCCAATAATGATCCACTCAATGGCTCCACTTAATCCCATGTGAAAAGTGCGAGCAATGTTTGGCAAGCCAATATTGACAATCGAACCGTCCAGCGTGGTCATAAAGCCCGCCGATGCTGACAAAGCAAATACTACCCACTTATTCATCTGCTCCTGGCTCTTGTCAGTACGCAGGGCCGGTGGATTGGCTGCATGCTGAACTCGACGTGCAGGAGCCACAGCCGTATATGCTGCCGTGTTCACTCGAGCTACCTCAAATTTTCCATATCTGTTATTTTTTTGTGTTTGCTCCATCATATCCTCTTCAATAACTCTCATAACTTTTAATAGTTCCAATTAGCTTGTGTATTTTTCATTCCCTTCCCGTCCCCGCCCTTATTTCAAGTATAAAGTCATTACACTTGTATGTCCAATATATAATTACTAAGAGATTGATAGGTACAATCTATGAAAGGAGTGACGAGAGGATGGAACTGCGCCATTTACGCTACTTTGTCGCTGTTGCGGAGGAATTACACTTTGGCAGGGCAGCTGCACGGCTTTTTATTGCACAACCATCCCTGAGCCAGCAGATTCGTCAACTTGAAGAAGAGTTAGGCTTTCCGCTTTTGCAGCGCACGAACCGCTCTGTAGAACTGACAGATGCGGGCAAGGTCTTTCTATCAGAGGCTCAGTATGTTCTCGCTCAGGTCCAGGAGGCGAAGCGTGCAGCGCAACGCGCATACCGCGGAGAAGTAGGACGACTGGTAGTCGGCTACATTAGCTCAAGCACTTACGATCTGCTTCCCTTGATGCTGCGTGTCTATCGTGAGCGGTTTCCTCATGTCGAAGTCGCTTTGCGCGAACTAACAACTCAAGAGCAGATACGAGCGTTGGAAGAGGAATACATTCAGGTTGGGCTGCTACGCCTGCCTATCAGTGCCCCAATGGTAAATGTCGAGGTAGTACGCCAGGAACCAATTGTCTGCGTGCTTCCAGAGCAGCATCCCCTGGCTTCGCATGAACGCGTTGCTGTATCTCTGCTAGCCCAAGAGCCATTTGTGCTCCAATCGCGTCAACGAGGAGCAGGCTACTACGTTCAGTTGATGAAGCTCTGCCTCGCCTCGGGATTCAGTCCCAATGTGGTCCAGGAAGTAACAGAGATGCATACTATTGTGAGCCTGGTTGCTGCCGGGATGGGTGTTTCCCTGGTTCCTATCTCAACGCGCAACATTCGCAGTCAAGGGGTGGTCTATCGTGACCTAGAAGGAACGACGACATTGACTGAGACGGCAGTAGCCTGGCGGCGTGATGCACATTCAGCGATTGTACAAAATTTTGTGACGGTGGCAAGGGAAATTGCCACAAACTTAACATGATGAAACCTGTCTTGACACAGGGGGAGCGAACATGCCATACTCTGTGAAGAACATGGAAGGAACCCATACGCAATCTCTGAAGGTCGAAGTATGTCCAAGCACACTTGAGCCATCTAGGTTATTCACACATGGTGTTTTCTCACTAACACCGGTGGTGACAAAACTGAACCGGATTTCCAGGCACCAGCGGAGATAGGTGTTGTTCCTTGTGCCCGAGCACCTCCTTTGTTGATCCAGACTGATACCTCTATACCCACTTGCTTTCACTATTGATAGAGCATGAACATGCTATACAAAGGAGAAGTGCCATCATGGCCCAAATCAGAAATATGGGGGAACGCGAGGCTGAGCGCGTTCGCGATTTATGGCTACAAATGTGCGCAGAGGCAGGAACGCCGCTTCCAGAATCATCTGCATCACTCATTCTGGCTAACCTCAAGCAGTATGCCACGCATCAGGCTGTCCATTGCTTTGTGGCGGAGGAGCAGCACACGCTCATCGGCTTTGTCACCTGTAGTGTGACGGGGCATCCTGTGATGCCAGGGCTCACAGGCGAGATTGAGGAGCTATATGTACAAGCTAGTCCACGGCAGCAAGAGGTTCAAGCCAACTTAGTAAGGCAAGCAGTGACGTTCATGCAGACTCGAGGAGCTGGCAGCATCCATACGAGGATATGTGTTGGGCAAGAATGCCCAGAGGAAGAGGAGCTCCGAGCTTTCTGGCAATCGCTTGGATGGGAGAATGATATGACCATCTATTCCATTTACAGCAACGTTCCAGGAGATCTTGCTCTACAGCGTGTTTGGGACGAGTACCAGGTACGTGCTCAGACAGTAGCCAATGATCAACAGCCCTAAGCTCCTCAATGATTTTTGGCAACACTGCCTTAAAGTTAGCACATCAAATGATGGGAGGCGAATAGATGAACAAAGAGCAAGTAGTGAGACGCCGATATGGGAGAGTAAGTTTGGTCCCCTGGCTGCCTGCAGTGGGGCAACTGACCGCGCTCGTGGTAGTGGCGGTCGCGCTCATCATGCCTGCGCCCATGAGACTGAATCAGTTGCCAGCGGGAGGACGAGGCAGTGATCTGATGACCAGCCACTGGCCTACCGCGCTCTTGATCCAGCGTACCTTTGCGCAGGAACACCGGCTGCCGCTCTGGAACCCTTACTACGGCGGCGGCCAGCCGCTGGCTGCCGATCCGCTTGCCGCGCTTTTCTACCCACCGACGCACTTGGTCCACTTCCTCTCACTGCATGACTACTACCTTGTACTCATCATAGGCCACTTGGTGTTTGCGGGCTTGGGGATGCTGCTTCTGGCACGCCGTGCGGTCGGATTACCGCGTTTCCCCGCGCTTGTGGCGGCAGTGAGTTTCATGGCGACGCCGAGGCTGATCAGCCATCTCGGCGCAGGACATGTGACTATCCTCCAGACTGTTTCCTGGTTCCCCTGGCTTGCTCTGGCTTGCTGGGCGACGGTTCGAGAGCCGCGTCGCTGGGGGGCGCTACTAGGGGTCTGCCTCGGACTGACGTTACTGGCTGGGCATCCGCAAATGGCGTACTACGGTCTGTTGATGACCGCCGGAGTAGCAGTCTGGCTCCTCGTGAAGCGTTGGCGGCTGGAAGGTTGGCGGCCACTACTCGAGTCGGTCGTGGGGTTGACGGCGGCAGGAGTGATCGGCGTTCTGCTGGCGTCGGTCCATCTGCTACCACTGATGGAGTTTACGGCTCTCTCAACGCGCCAGCTCTCGGTGAGCTCTACAGACTCCTATCCGTTACAGAACTTCCTCTACGCACTGATTAACCAGCAGTCGGCACCCGGATTATCGTGGGAGGTTATGGTCACGCCCGGACTGGCCGTCCTTATCCTGGCACTGTTCGCACTGGTGACGCGCTGGCGCAAGACCTGGCCGTTGGTTCTCGGCGTCGTGCTTGTGGCTGGACTCGCCATGGGTAACGCCTCGCCGTTCTACCTGCTCCTCGCACGGGTCCTGCCCGATTTCGATCGCTTCCGCGGCCTCGCCCGCATCTGGTTCATCGCGATCGTTCCGCTTGCCCTGCTTGCCGGGCTGGGTGCCGAGTCACTGCTCCGTGGTGTGCAGCGTGCATGGCCCCGCGGAACGGTTGCTGCCTCTGTCCTCACTGTCCTTGTCGTTGTGCTCACACTCATCGTGACGGATAGCGGGTATGCCCGTTCCGACGATGTGCGCATAGCCACCACGCCGTCCGAATTGGCACTCACAGCAGCACATTTGGCCGGTTCCGGCCGTATATACGGCGTGCAGCGAAACATTCTGCAGGTGAGCGCGGTGCAACTGGGGGCGGACCTCGCCGATGGCTGGAATCCGCTCTTGATCGAGTCCTACGTCTCCTACATGCAGCATGCCGGTGGGTATACTTATCGTGGCTACCAACTCACCATCCCATCCTATGATTCGCCCTCGGTCAACCCACAACTGAATACTTGGCTGCTTGGTTTAATGCACGTGAGCGTGGTGGTATCGCGGACGCCGTTGAACGACCCGCGTCTCGTGCGCGTGGGAGAGGTGAATAGCACCCTGATCTACAAGAACACAGCCGACGCTGGCTCTGGCTACCTCGTCAGCCCAGGGCCGGATGGTAATCCACCATCGCTCGACCAGATCCAACGGCTCGATGTCGGCGTGCGCACGGTCACCCAGACTTCGGAGCAGGATACATTCACCTTTTCTACCAGTACAAAAGCGTATTTCGTTATCGCCATGCCAGCGTTTCCCGGTTGGACCGCCAATCTGGATGGCCACTCTGCACCGATCCAGCAGATCGCGGGAGTGCTGCCCGCGATCAAAGTCGGCCCAGGTACGCACAAGCTGAGCTATACCTATGCCCCGTCGTCTGTGCGTCTTGGGGCCCTGCTCTCAGTGATCGGTCTCCTGGCTGCTCTTGCGTGGCTCATTGCTAGACCTCGCCGTAAGGCAGGCAAGCCTGATTGGCTCCACATAGGAAAAGAAGACGTGTATCAGGCTCATCAAGTCTAATGCATGACGGCAGGAGGGAGAACACATCTGTGACTCTACCATATTGTTGAGCAGTACCCATGCCTTGTCTGCCGAAAATGTCTTCACAAAACCACACTATCGGCCCGCAACATGTCTGTTCTACCAATCGAAAGATGCCGATTATGTGGTGTAACAAAGAACAAAATAATTCCAGTATCCTGGCCTGCCATTGAGCCAATAAATCGGGCCCTCAGGGCATTCGATCCCCGTTCACGATACACCGGGTATTTCGTTACAGCTCATAATGGGCCCCTTCAGGAGGTGTCTCTGCACATGTCTACCAAACGTCTTTGCGTCCTGGGAATGATTGTCTTGCTGCTGGCGCTCAGCTTTACCTTCAACCCGTTCTTCACACGCGTCTCACTTGCCGCAACGACCTGGACAGGAAAGACGACTGGCTGGGCAAATGTGCGCACCGGGCCGAGTAGGGCATTTCATACTGTGCGTGTCGATGGCCCCAACACACAGGTGACCGTCTATGCAACGGTCACCGGCCAGGTCGTCTGGGGCGGGAACGCCAACTGGGATCGAATCTCGCCGCTCAACAACAGCCCCCTGTATATCTACAGTGGGTTGATTGTGCGCACCGGCCAACCAGCGCCCACGAGCACCGGCAGTCCGCCAACCGCTTCTCCGAAGGGCAAGGAGATCGTCGTCAGCCTCTCACGCCAGTGGCTATGGGCATATCAGAATGGACACCTGGTATTCAACTCGGCGGTAATGACCGGGCGGCCTGCCTTGCCAACGCCGACGGGAACCTACCACGTCTTCGCCAAACTCCATCCCACCTGGTTCTACTCGCCCTGGCCGTATGGCTCACCCTACTGGTATCCACCGACCTACATCAACTATGCCCTCGAATGGCACACAGGCGGCTTCTTCCTGCACGATTCCTGGTGGCATAGCGTCTATGGGCCGGGAACTAACGGGTGGCACTATGACCCAAAATATGGCTGGCAGTGGGGAACGCATGGTTGCGTCGCCATGCCGCTCTCATCAGCTGCCTGGCTCTATAACTGGGCGCCTCTCGGCACCGCTGTGCAGATCAATCGATGATCTCCAAGAGCACAGACCCGGTTCTCCCGCACTTCCCGTGCTCAGCTATAGACATGATCCTGTTTTGTCTAAGGATCATCAGGATCAGGTACAGTTGACCTTACCACACATAAGCTGTATACTGCCTCTGCACTTGATGAACATGTCTTCGACAGTGTTGGCAAGTTATTAGGCGCAACATCCATCGAGATTGCGACGGTGACCTCATCCTAATATTCATCTCTAATTTTTGGTAAGGAGTAAACATGCCTATTGTACTGCGCCGCTCTATATGGGCCGCTATTGGGTGTGCAACACTGGCTCTTGCCGTAGTGTCGGGTGGGAGCTTTTTCTCATTTCATCACGTTTTCGCCGCATCCTCATCGGTACAGCTCAGGCAACTGAGTAGCGATCCATATACCAATAGTTCGTCTCAACACCAAACCGAAGTGGAACCTGACACCTACGCCTTCGGTTCTACGCTCGTCACCGCCTTCCAGGCAGGGCGCTTCTACTCTGGAGGAGGAAGCTCCAACATCGGGTGGGCGACTTCTACTGATCAGGGGACAACCTGGAAACATGGGTTCCTCTCTGGCATTACTGTCTATGCAGGAGGAATGTATAATCGTGCGAGTGATCCAGCTGTGGCCTATGATGCTGCCCACAACAGTTGGCTGATCTCTTCTCTGGCTTTGTCTGTGAAAAACGGAACTGTGATTGGCGTCGCTGTCCTCATCAGTCGCTCAACTGATGGAGGCTTGACATGGGGCAAGCCAATCGTGGTGGCAGCTGCCGGTTCCAATGACTACCTGGACAAGGAATGGGTTGTGTGTGATGAGACGGTCAATAGCCCGTACTATGGCCATTGCTACGTAGAATGGGACAATCGCAACCTCAATAGTCGTATTCTCATGAGTACCTCCACCAATGGAGGTCTCACCTGGGCAACCCCAACAAGCCCACAGCATCAGTCCTTCTCTGCCCTGGGAGGACAGCCGCTCGTACAGCCCAGCGGTAACGTGATTGTACCCATCTATGGAACCGATCTGACGACCAATCTCGACCATATCTATGCCTACACTTCGACGAATGGGGGAGCAAGTTGGAACGATCCTGTGGTCGTCTCTCCGGTGACCTATCATATCCAGCAGGCAACGTATCGCGGTGGCTCTCTGCCTTCCGCTGAAATCGACTCGGCGGGCAAGGTTTACGTCGTCTGGGCCGACTGCCGCTTTGAAACGAATTGTCTCGCTGACGACATTGTAATGAGCACCTCGACTGATGGTGTGACCTGGACGGCTGTCCAGCGTATTCCCATCGATCCCGTTGGTAGCGGCGTTGATCACTTTACAACTGGTCTGGCCGTCGATAAGAGCATGGCAGGTAGCCAAGCGCGTCTTGCGCTGGCTTTCTACTACTTTGCCAATACCAACTGTACGAACGCGACTTGTCAACTATATGCTGGCTTTGTCTCTTCGGTCAACGGCGGTGCAAGTTGGAGTCCGAACACGCAACTGGCAGGCCCGATGTCGCTAAAGTGGCTGGCGAACACGACTGACGGCTATATGATTGGGGATTATATTTCTACGTCAATCGTGGGCAATCAGGCTTTTCCCGCCATTCCGGTGGCCTTCGCACCGCAGAAAAAAACGCTTCGAGAGTCCATGTACACAGTCGCATTGACTGTCGTCGGTGGTCTAATCAAGACAGGGAGAGATGCTATTATGGTCACTCCACATCCCCAAACGAGAAATGCTAACCATCTGACAGCCAACTAAAGCTCATTTGAAGGATCATCATATACAAATGCATGACAGCTGGAGGGAGAAGGCATCATGACAGCCCGTCGCGTCCGCATCGCTTTTCTCGTGATGCTCACCTTCCTTCTGCTGACGACCCTCGTGGCCTCTGTAATCTGGTATAAATCCAGCACACATACGACGCAAGATCACACTTGTATGAGCAGCGACACAACCACCTCTACGTCAGACTATAACTCTCCGCCACCGCTCTACCTGGGCCTTGATGCCTATCGTCACTGGGATAAGCTTTCTTATCTCGAATTTGGTGACCGTGTGAGTGGACAGTCTACCGCCGATCTCGGTGGCAGCAATGCTGACAACTCCCACTTCCTGCGTGTGTTGCCCGATGGTGAGCATGTTCTCTTCGACCAAACCGGCCCTGGTTTGGTCACCTTCATGCGCATGCAAGAGAACTATGGTGGGCCGTGGCATCTCTCTCTGGATGGTCATATCACAACCACCATCGGGGCTAACGATCTTGGTCAGATGCAGCCTGCCAGCGAGACCGCTTCTGCCTTCCCCTACCCGCTCTCCCTAAATCGGCAGGAGAGCCAGGGCAGTAGCATCATTGCGGCCCCTGTCTCCTTCCAGCACAGCATGCTCTGGACTTCACAGCGAGCTAATGGCAACTTCTACTCCCTCTATCACAAACTTCCCTACGGTACACCTCTTTCTAGCTGGGAAAGCAATACCCCAACCGGTGACGTTGTCAACCTGTTGCGCTGTGCTGGCAGCGATATTGCACCAGGCAACATCTCTCAGCAGAAAGGGAATATCTCGCTGCAGGGCCAGGCTCCCACGCCGATCACCACTCTCACGGGTCCCAGTCAGATACGTGCAATCACCTTTCATGTGCCCTTCACCGAGCAAGTACGCTTTGGAAACGCCCACCTCCTGATCTACTGGAACGGCGAGGCCACACCCAGCGTCGATGCCCCAATCAAGTTCCTGGCAGGCGACGGCGCAGGTATCTATCAACCCGCCCAGCGTCCACTTGTGCAGGGCTTACTAGCCAACACCCATGGAGATGCTCGTACGTTTCTGGATTTCAACCTCTACTGGCCCATGCCCTTTACCACGAGTGCGCGTATCGCCATCAGTTCACCCAACACATTGCAGAAGATTGCCTGGAGTGTACGCTACGAGCCGTTTCCCGATCCACCCAGCTGGTGGGGCACCTTTCATGCCACCTACACAGACGTAGCGGCACCAATCCCTGGTCAGGATATGACCTTCCTGGACGTGCAGGGCAGCGGTCGGATGGTTGGTACCGTTATCAACTTTACCGCTCCTGATAACACCCTTGAGGGTGACCCACATATCTTCATCGACGATAACCAGACCCCGCAAATAGCCGTGACCGGCACCGAGGAGTGGGGTTTAGGTGGCAACTACTGGAACGGTGGTCACCAGACCACGCTTCCGCTAGGTGGCTTACCGAGCAGCATCAATAATCCTCCAGGTACCGATCACGATGGTGCGGCTCTCTATCGCTTTCTCATCGCCGACAGCATACCGTTCAACCGCCATCTGGTGGTGCGCTGGGAGCACGGCGGTGTTGACGAGAGTACACACCCCTACCGCTCCGTAATTTTCTGGTATGGCATACCCGCGCAAACAGCCCTCCTCAGCGATGAAGTGCTACCCACCTCGAAGGAGAGCCGCCTCGCCCACTCCTACCGTTCACCTGGCGAGCAAGCCTATCAGCTTACCGCATCATACGAATACCTCGTGCATAATCCACTCATCACGGCAACAGGTACAGCCATGCAAACAGAGACCAGCTTTACACTGGCCCTGAATCCACATAACATCGGTGTCTTTCTCCGGCGCACACTCGATTACTGTGTTCCTGACCAGAGGGCGAATATCTTCATCGATAATCACTTCGCCGGTACCTGGTACAGTGCAGGCGCATCGCACAGTATCGATATTGACGGTCATCGCCGTTGCTGGCGCGATGAGGAGTTTCCTCTCCCCGCCTCACTCACTGAGGGCAAGAGATCTGTCACGGTGCGCATAGCGTTTGTGCCGACGACCGATCCCCAGAATGCGAGCTGGACGGCCTTTCGCTACCAGATGTATAGCTTCGTCCTCCCTCACCTCACGGGCGCATAAAGGAAGCTCCAGCAAAACTTCCCAGACCTCGTTAGCGTAAGAGGAAAACGGTCCCCATGATTGCGCAGAGAGGGAAAAACAGGAGCAGGAAGAGACCCAGCACATTCAATGTCTTGGCATGATTGGGAACAAACGCCGCAAAGATCAGCGTCAGTCCTTCCAGGATGAGCATTCCTATCCAGAGTAGCAAAACCAGAAAAAGCTTGCCGATCACTATTTTCTCTCTTTGTCATCTCGCTGTGGCATGAAGAACCTGTGTAGTCATGACGAAATGTCCATCCTTCTAGTTCCCTTTTGAACATTGCGCTGATTGTCGCCTTTCTGGCGTTGGGCCTTATTGTCACACGCGATCTCATTTCTGAACTCGTCCTATGGGCTCGGCTAGCCGATCATAGTCTAAACGTCAGCTATACTAAAGACGATAGAAATTGAAATTTTGGAACATGCATTTTCTGAGTCACAATTTATGAAGGAATCCGTTGCTGACGTCTGTAACCCTTCGACGTATTGATCAACAGCATGCCTGTGCTTTGGGGAACCCCACAGATTATATCCATCTCTTGTTCACGGAGTACACGGACCTAGACCCGTGTGCCTCTCGATGGACTGTGCCCTGATCAGGAAAAGATCATAGCACACAACGCGCACCAGACGCAGAAAGAAAAGATCATGGAACACAATGTACAACCATCGAAACATACTACCAGCCGCCGTTCCTTTTTGGGTAAGGGACTCGCGGTAGGAGGAGCAGGAATCGTCGGTGCCGGGCTGTTTGCTAAGGGGTTACCGGCCTTCGCCGAAGAAGGAAGTGCAAGTCTCACACGGGGAGACATAGCCATTCTCCGCTTCCTGGCTGCAGCCGAAATCCTCGAAAGCGATCTATGGCAGCAATACAACGAACTCGGCGGAATCCAAGATAGCGAAGTCCCAGGAGGGAGCGGGAGTGCCCCCTACACCACTGCCCTTCAAGTGCTCGATGGGGACATGCCCCAGTATATTCACGACAATACCGAGGATGAGATCAGCCACTTCACATTCATCGACGCATACCTAGCTTCCAAGGGCGCGGACCCCGTTAATCTGGATCGCTTTCGCACCTTGCCGAGTAGCAAAGCGACCGGTGCCCAGCAGATCGGACGGCTCACCAACATCATGCAGCTCACCGTGGACACGAGCTGGTGGACGAAGTACCGCAGCCGCACGAACAACCCCGATTTCGGTGACACGTTCGCGCAAGCCATCCCAGGTTTGAGTAAAGGGCAGTTTCCGGCCATTCCCAGACACGATGGTGACTTGTCCCCCAATGCCCACATCCAAGCCATCGCCAACACGGCCGGTTTCCATTTTGCATTTATCGAGCAAGGTGGCACTAGCCTTTACCCATCGCTAGCTCAGCGGGTCACCAATCCGGAAGTGTTGCGCATCTTGCTCAGTATTGGTCCAACCGAGACCGCACACTTTCAGACGTGGCATGACAAGGCGGGTAATGCGCCTGCTTTGACCGACCCCACGAATGGCTTGGTCTTTCCCAACCTCAATGCCTCTCCTTTTGGCGGCGAGGACTTCCAGACTAACCTGATCATGCCCGAGCCAACCATCTTCCTCAACCGCAAGTTCCCAGCCGTTTCGATCATTCGCCCGACCGAGACCCAGGGAGCTGCAATGGGTGCGGCGAAGGCATTAACGGACGATGGACTGTTCATCGGCCAATCGAAGGAGTTCTTTGCCGTCCTACACGAACTGGCAGCGCAAGCAGATGAGGCCCGTCGCGAGTCGTAAGCGACGAGCGATGTAGTCGTTGGCACACAGACGAACAACATTGCGAAGCAGACCATGGTCTCTGCTCTGCATGCTCCGCTTCGCAATGTTGCCTATACTGTCATGTGTACTTTCGATGATGATAGGAGTTGAACATACCCTCTCTTCTACCCGACATGTTCATTTCCTGGATAGATCATCCGTTCGGATGGTCAGTGCCGCCCAACCAGAAGTTAGGCTGAGATGTGTATATATTTTAGAGGATCCTTTTGTCCTGCCTCCGCAAACCCATTGAGACGGAGTATGCAACTATCACACGTACCACAAGCAAACTCTTCACCTTCATAACAACTCCACGTAAGCTCGTATGGCACCCCTAATTCAGTTCCCTTACGAACTATATCTGCCTTACTCATATAAAGCAATGGCGCATGAAGATGGAACACCCTGCCATCTTGTGTTGCAGCCTTGGTTGCTAGGTTTGCCATGCGTTCATAGGCTTGCAGGTACTCCGGTCTACAATCTGGATAACCACTATAATCAATGGCATTGATACCAAGAAAGATATCGTTGGCACCTATCACTTCCGCGTAAGCCAGTGCAAAGGAAAGAAAAACCGTATTTCTGGCAGGAACATACGTAATCGGGATTTCTTGTGACATCTCATCAAGGTCTCGCCCATGAGGAACTGCAATATCAGCGGTTAAGGCACTTCCACCGAAGGCGCGTAGGTCGATTGTAACCGTTTGTTGGCGTTCTACCTGATAGTAGCGGGCAACCGCATTGGCTGCCTCAACTTCTCGTTGATGGCGCTGACCATAATCAAAGGAGAGTGTATAGAGCTCAAATCCTTGTTGAGAAGCAATGGCTAATGTTGTGGTCGAATCTAGCCCTCCCGACAAAAGTACAACTGCTTTCTTTTCCACCTATGTTTCTCCTTGCATTCCCATTGAGTAGAGTACATCCACTATCTCACATAGAGAAGAGGTCTGAAAAGCTTATTGGGAACAGATCAGGCCAGTCCCAACTGCCGTGCCTTAACAATGACCTGTGAGCGGTCGCGTGCGCCTAACTTGGAGAAAATATGATTGATATGAGTCTTGACGGTTGCGTCGCTCACAAAAAGCTCTGCCGCAATCTCCGTATTACTGTGCCCCTGCGCGATCAGCCGCACAACCTCCAACTCGCGTGCTGTCAAACCCATCTTCTCCGCCTCTAACGACGTATTCTTGGGTGCGGGCGATTCCTGTGCATGGAGCCCGGCCAGGAGCTGTGCGGCACTGGATGCTTGCAGGAGAACCTGCCCACGTGCGACGGCCCGTACGGCAGTACACAGCTCTTCGGCACTACAATCTTTGAGGAGATAACCCGCTGCGCCTGCACGCATCCCTTCCACAACCAGCTCCGGCGTATCGAACGTGGTTAGGAGCAGGATGCGCGGTCCCTGTGTCCCTTGCTTGCGAATCCGCTCGGTTGCCTCAATGCCATCCAGCACGGGCATGCGAATATCCATCAGGATCACATCGGGTTGCCGGTTCTCTGCCATCTGCGTCGCGACAAGCCCGTTTTCGGCCTCCCCGATGACTTCGATGTCTGGAACATCTTCGAGGATGATGCGCAACCCTTCCCGCATCAGGCGTTGGTCATCAGCTATCAGGACGCGGATCTTCTGGTCACTCACGCTATTTTACCTCCTGGGCAGCTCTCTCGCCGGACTGCTCGTATGGAAGTCTCAGGGTGACCGTGAAGCCTCCTGTCTCCGCTGGTCCCGCTTCGACCTCGCCACCCAGTGCGGCGACTCGCTCACGCATACCCTGTAGTCCATGATGTCCGCCCGCTCCGTTGCTCATCTCTTCCGAGAACGTGTCTGTCTGTGCTGCGTTCGCTCCCATCCCATCATCGTGCATCTCTAAGATGATGCTTGCTTCTCGCCACCGCAACGTGATCCACACCGTCTGGGCTGCGCCATGGCGATGTGCGTTGGTCAGTGTCTCCCGCAGGGCCAGTTGCAGCGTTTCCCTCTGCTGTGGGCTAACCTTGTGGGGCGTACCACTCTCTTCAAGGCGGCTGTGTACGCCCGTTCGTTCGTTGAAGGTGGTCGCGATCGACCTCAGGCTCGCACCCAGATCATCTTGCCCGGAAGGCGTTGGTGCTTTCTCCCTTAGCAGGCCGACGACGCGGCGGCTCTCGGTAATGCTCTCGCGGATAAGTACCGCCATATCATCCAGCTTCGCCGCGAGTCGCTCAGGATCGGACGGCCAGTGAGTGCGAAAGAACATCGTGAATATCGCGTGCGATCCGTGTGCGCTCTCGTTCGGTCGCCAACTCTTCGCTGCGCATCATCTGCTGTCTCAACTGCTCCTGCACCTCGTGTAATCGCACTATGAGAAGATACTGGGTGCGCCGTGTCCACCCAAGCCAGCATAGGGCGCAGACGAGCCCCAAGTTGAATGCCAGCAGCCATGGACTCCCTGGATGCTCAATGAGCAGAAGTTGCAGTGCCCCATCCGTCGCGATCAGCGCCAGTATGCACACCACCACCAATGGCAGGGACCATTCCAGAGGAAAACGATAGAACACGGTGACGCAGAGTACATAGAGCGCCACACTTCCCCACATTCCTGGAAAGACGAGGTTCAGGATGATCGCCAAGCCGACCACGGCAAGATAAGCCCCAACCACAGGCAAAAATCGCTTGGAGCTTCTTGATAGCAGCAGGAGTGCCCAGATACCCACAAAAAAAATCTCCAATCCCGCAGTCGTGATAGTTAGTGCATGTGTCGTGATGGCGATCGCCACCAAGATACTCAACATAGACACATCAGAGGTTAGTAGAATGCCACGTGCGAATGTGTATGGAACTTGTTTCCCCTGCTGCACATTTCTCCACCATCCCGCTTTATCCGACGCACGTTGTTCTTTGGGTATCATCTCGAAGATATAAAGCTCTCTCAGCGTGTTCATCTCTGGTTCCTCAATAGTCTCTTTTCCTTCCCGTATTATAACCTATCATTTCCCAACTATCATCCACCTGTGGGTTGAGAACACACGGACGCAAATATCAACCCCAGTCAACCCTGGCGAGTACATCGAAGCACATCGAGGTCAGGGATAGCCGGATAAATGCACCGTGGGCATGTGGCAAAGGTATGAGTTGCCATGCTATACTTTTGTCAGTGAAACGATTCACGCAGGTAAAATCGTGGCTCCAGCAGTGCTTTTTGCCAGAAAAGTACCGACTAGCTCACGAGCAAGCATCCAGTCCTGGGAGAGTAGGATATGCGTCGTCGCCAACTTGACCCCAAAATAAGTGTAAGTGTCGTCTTCGTCGCTGCCATGTTTATGAGTATCATGGATGGAACGATTGTCAACGTAGCCTTGCCCTCACTGGGACGCCAGTTAGGAGCATCAAGTACTTCGCTCGACTCAGTGGTAGTGGTATACTTAGTCAGTATTGCCATAGTTATTCCATTGTCTGGATGGTTGGGCGATCGGTGGGGCACCAAGCGTGTTTTCCTACTCGCCCTAGCGCTCTTCAGTGTGGCCTCGGCTCTCTGTGGCTTGGCTACAAGTATCGCTATGCTGGTAGCATTTCGAGGTTTGCAGGGTGTCGCCGGTGGTGCCCTCACTCCTGTGGGTACCGCCATTCTGTATCGGACGTTCCCGCCCGTCCAGCGCATGCAGGTCTCGCGCATCCTCATCATACCAACGGTGATCGCGCCCGCCTTGGGTCCCGTGCTCGGAGGTCTGCTGGTAGACCAGTTGTCGTGGCGTTGGGTGTTCTTCGTGAATGTGCCCATTGGGATCGCCGCATGTCTATTCGGTCTTCTCTGGCCTCGTCATGTATGCGCTGAGTGAAGGACCGACTTATGGCTGGGCCTCGATCGGTATCCTCGGCAGTGCTCTCGTGGGTCTGCTCGTGCTTGGCGCGTTCGTTGTCGTTGAGCTGCGTATGCGGCAACCAATGCTCGACTTGCGTCTGTTCGGCAATCGGCTGTTCCGTGTCACCAACCTAGTCTCCTTGTTCTCCAGTGCCGGTTTCCTTGGTGTACTCTTCATTGGTCCCCTGTTCCTCCAGGAGGGACTTGGGGTCTCGGCACTCACCTCAGGACTGACGACATTCCCTGAGGCTATTGGAGTAGTGCTCTCTACCCAGGTTGTTGCCTTACTCTATCCTCGCTTCGGGCCGCGTCGACTCGTGGCGATCGGGCTTACGTGTGTAGCGATTGTGATGTCACTCATGAGTCTGCTGGAGCGTGACACCAGCTTGTGGTTTATGCGGCTGCTCATGTTCCTCACAGGGGCTGGGATGGCATACGCCTTCCTCCCAATACAGACAGCCTCCTTTGCAGCCATTTCGTCTGCCTCCACCGGGCAGGCGTCGGCACTCTTCAACGCGCAGAGGCAAGTGGGTTCCTCGCTCGGTATTGCTGTGCTGAGTACTGTCCTCAGTATTGTAGGACCGACGCGCCTGAGTGCGACCGGAGCTGTACTGCCGAACCTGAACCATGTCGCGTCGGGTCAGAACTCGTAGACGTGAGGACGCATCAGAAGAGCCGCTACCTGTGGAAGTACTCTCATAGTGCGAAAGTGCAAAAGGAGGGTGCGGCGGAGCCGCATCCTCCTTTTGCACTTTCACAGTGAAAGATGATTATCTAGTACCGCCTATCGCGATACCCACCTCGATCGCCACCTGGACGGCGATCTCTTGAGAAGCCGCCTCTGCCGCGATCTGGCCGCTCGTTGGCTTCATTGACAATAATCGAGCGACCCTCTAGAGTGGAGCCGTTGAGTTGATTAATGGCGCTACGTGCCTCCTCGTCGTTGCTCATCTCGACAAAGCCGAAGCCTTTGCTGCGACCGGTTTCGCGGTCTGTAATCACCACTGCTGAAAGTACCTGCCCAATCTGTCCGAAGATATCAGCAAGATCTTGTTCTGTTGTTTGATAGGGCAGTCTTCCTACGTAAAGTTTCAAAATGTTTACTCATTCCTGGCATCATCGTCCAAAAGCCTGTTACTGTCGGTGGAACCATATTTCCACACAAGCGATACAGCAACACGGGACATGACCCACTTAATTATAACATATTCTCAAACGTATGTATTCCAAAATCATACATTTTTCTGCGAAAGATTTTAGTCTTTGCCCAGGCTCAGACCGTGCCGGATTTCATACGCCAACTCACGTTGGGATCGATAGACTTCAATCGTTGTGATCGCCACTCCTATCATTAGCACCCCCGTCCCTGCCAGGAAGCAGAACAGGGCGACGACAGCCATCCAGGAGGAGTTTGTCATATTGGCTGCAGCGATGACGAACATACTGAGCACAAAGACGAGAATGGCAATATCGACGACCAGAACCGCATTTTGGATCAGATTGTGCCGCAAGAGCATGTTGGGGAGTTGTGTCTCGATCTCACGTAATCGTTCCGCAGTGACTCCATCGATGGACGTAAGAGCACTTGTGACGCTCTTGCCTGTCGCTCGCAAAAGGTCGAGACGCTCGCGGTGCATCATACGCATCGTGCTACTAATGGCATGGTAACGCTGTAATAAGCCATTCAAAAAGAGAGCACAGCTCGTCACCATCACCACGGGTGCCACAATCAGGCTGATGGTACGGATCGTTGTATCGATGTTCATTTTTTTACCTGCCAAGTGACGATAGGGCTGTATCTACTAATGGGCTCGTGTTCATCAATATATCCTTGCTCTTCGGTTGTCTACCTACCCGGCAATATGCGCTTTTACCTCCGGCACAACCTCCTCCACAAAAATCCGTGCCTGGGTTTCCTCGTCGCCCATCACCGGCCAGAAAATAAACGTATCCATTCTTAAATCGTAATAGTAGCGCACAAGCTCATCTACCCACTGCTGGGTCGTACCCACAATCACACCTTTCCTTTTGGGCGTGATCGTGGGTCCATTCCCTTGCACAATCGCTCCCATAAGGTTATATGCACGTCGAATAGCTCGCGTATCACGCCCTGCCTCATGGGCTGCCTCATCCACCGCCTGTTGAATATCTGGCACATTCTCCGGTGGGATATACGAAGCAGAAATAAGCAAACCATCGGCCTTCTGACCGGTTAGGCGTAGCATTCTTGGGCGCAAGGCACCCAGCCAGATACCGATAGGATGGGTGGGCGTCGGGCCAGGATGAGCATTTACCAATGAGTAGTGTTGCCCGGAGAAATGAACCGTCTGCTTCGGCGATATAGGCTGCCAGAGCAAGTGCATCACCTCAATCGCCTCTTCCAACGCGCTCACCGCTCCTCCAGGAGTGCGCTCCGTCCCACCATAGGCGACTATGCCTTCCCACATGGCACCAGCCCCCAATCCCAGTTCTAGCCGCCCATTTGTCAAAATATCCAGCGTCGCCGCCGCCTTTGCCAGCACAGCAGGTGGTCGCAAGGGTAGGTTGATTACATTTGGCAGCAAGCGCACCTGTTGCGTCCGCGCACCGAGAAATGTCAACAACGTCCACGTATCCAAGAAATTACCGTTATAGGGATGATCCTGGATGCCCAGGAAATCCATGCCGCTACTATCTCCCAACTGCGCCAGTTTATATGCCAGCTGCAGGTTCTTTGCCGATGGGTCAATGTTCAGACCAAAAAGCGGCGGATTGTATTGTTGTTCAGCCATAGAGTTGCTCCTGCCCGGAAAAATAATGGATGTGTACATAAGGCCAGGAATTTCCTGGCCTTATGTACACATCCATTATATCCTCTCAATAATCGTTGCGATACCCTGTCCCACACCGATACACATGGTTGCTAGCCCGTAGCGTCCACCACGCCGCTCTAACTCATGCATCAACGTTACCACGAGTCTTGCACCGCTACAGCCGAGAGGATGCCCCAGCGCGATAGAGCCGCCATGCACATTGAGCTTCTCCTCATCAATCTCCAGTTCGCGCATGCATGCCAGCACCTGCACGGCAAAAGCTTCGTTAAGTTCGATCACGTCTATGTCTTTGATGCTCAGTCCTGCTCGTTGCAGGACCTTGCGTGTGGCGGGAATTGGCCCCAGGCCCATATAGGCCGGATCAACACCGGCGACCGCCGAGGCCACAACTCGCGCACGGGGACGCAAGCCCAATTTCTCGGCACGACTTCGAGCCATGAGTACCAGAGCCGCTGCTCCGTCATTGATACCCGCCGCGTTGCCAGCCGTGACGCTACCCCCTTTGCGGAAGGCTGGTTTCAGCGCAGCCAGCTTTTCTAACGACGTATCGGCGCGTGGGTGCTCATCTACGGCTACTACTGTCGGCTCACCCTTCTTTTGGGGAATGATCACCGGTACAATCTCTTGGGCGAAGAAGCCTGAACGTTGTGCGGCTACTGCCCGCTGCTGGCTACGCAGTGCATAGGCATCCTGGTCTTCACGGCTGATGCCATACTTCTCTGCCACATTCTCTGCCGTCTCACCCATGCTATAGGGATGATGCATCTGTGACAGTTTTGGGTTGATGAAACGCCATCCCAGTGTCGTATCTTGTAGCTTCATATCACGGCTGAAGGCCTCCTCGGCCTTGCCCAGCACAAAGGGAGCGCGGGTCATGCTCTCCACACCAGCGGCCACAAACGTCTCTCCCATACCTGTCTGAATAGCCTGTTCCGCGCTATTGACGGCTTGCAGGCCAGAGCCACAGAGGCGGTTAACCGTCTGTCCAGCTACCGTGATAGGCAGACCGGCCAGCAACAGAGCCATACGCGCCACATTACGATTATCCTCACCGGCCTGATTGGCACAACCTAAGATCACATCTTCAATACTGTCCGGCTCCACTCGCGCACGTTTGATCGCTTCCGCAATCACCAGTGCGGCCAGATCATCGGGCCGGACATCCTTCAAGCTCCCGCCATAGCGTCCAATGGGAGTACGAATTCCTGAGAGGATAACCGCGTCTTCCATGATTGTGCAGACCTTTCTGACCCTGGTAGCTTGCTTACAATGCAAGCTTTTGTATGCATGTATTCATCTTGTATGATGTGACACACTGAGGCTTGCTGTCAAATCTGCACCAATATCAAGTTCGCGCTACGTTATACTTATCAACTGCGCCCACAGAGGACATGTTCTTGAATGATGGGCGGGGTGTGTATGGTCGGGAAGGTGTAGTACTTCGTTTTGAGCAGCTGCATCTCTGTATGATCAAGCCCTTCGGGCATAATGCCATTGTGCAGGCGTATCCATTCATAGTAGTGCTGAGCCAATTGATGTGCTGCATATGCATGAGTCGCGCTGCTTTTGATGTCACTTTTCGCTTCGGGACCACTCATCACTACTAAATTGCACCAATCTCCATTGCGGAACTCCAGCGATGAGTAGCTGAGAATAGCAGGATTGTGTACAAACTCCTGGATCAACTGTTTGTCGGCTTGCACAATGTCATCACTCACCGACGGCAGGGCGTCTTTGTGTTTACGGCTCACAAAACCGACAAACAGAAAGCTACTTCTCAACAAAAGTTCCTGCTGTTTGTAGATGGTGATACGGTGCGTGCGTTTGTGACGTTCCTCTAGCAGATAGAGTGATGGCTGCGCTGTGGAAAGCGGCTGCCCGAGCTGGCGCAGGAGAAAATGGAGTCTACGAGTCATATATTTGAGTACAGCCAAATCTAACTTGCTTTTCTTGACTTCAGCCCTTACAGAGAGCTTCACTGCTAGATGCGGAATTAATGCATCATGAACTAACATGTCTATCCCCCAATAGAAGAAGTAGGTCTATACCTCTATGTTTTGTAACTTTTGTTACACCTGCTACTGAGGAGTATAGCATAGAAAATAATATAAGTCAATGTTATGAATATTGATAACATTTAGTTATCAACATCAGAAAGTCAGTGAGCAGAATGACCGCCAGGGTCATCTGTCATCCTGAGCGCGAGCGAAGGATCTGCATTGGGCCCAGGGAGAGATCCTTCGCTGCGCTCAGGATGACAGCAGGATATTGCCAGTACGCTCCATGTGGAAAGCAGATAGGGAGAGATCCTTCGCTGCGCTCAGGATGACAGCAGGGCTGAAGTTCACGCCTATGGGGGCAATCATCATGGGGTGAGGTTCATTTTTTTGCTAGCCTGACTTTCACAAGGGGCAATCCATTTCAATTAAGCTGGGAGGGTCGAGGCCAGCTCGACCCCGACAGGCGAGCGGCTGGCTTGGCTCGCCGTTTCTTCACCAGGAGGTCAGTTGGGTCTAATGAGTCCAATGGGTCTAATGGGACAGAGGAGTCCAATGGGTCCAATGAGTCTGATGAGTCCAATGGGTCTAATGGGACAGAGGAGTCCGATGAGTCTGATGAGTCTGATGAGTCCAATGGGACAGAGGAGTCCAATGCAATTAATAGTTTTTGTGATAAACACCGTTTTAGTAGAGTCCAATGAGTCTAATGGGTTCAATGGGACAGATGAGTCCAATGAGTCCGATGGGTTCAATGGGACAGATGAGTCTGATGAGTCTAATGGGTTCAATGGGACAGATGAGTCCAATGAGTCTGATGAGTCCAATGAGTCTGATGAGTCCAATGGGTCTGACGAGCGCAGCGATGTCCCCACTGTCTAGAGGGGGAGAGCTTACCTTTCCCCTGATTTGTTTCTTTGAAATGGATTGCCCACAAGGAGGGTCACTCATAGGCATTAACTTAAGCACGGCTGTCATTCCTTCGCTTCTCGAGAGGCGCAGGCTCTCAGCGCGAGCTTTGGATCGGCGCACTGCCCAGGGAGAGATCCTTCCCCTTCGTTTCACTCAGGGCTTCGGCTCATGCGCTCAGGATGACAGATGGCGGGGCGAAGGAGCTGCGCTGGGCCCAGGGAGAGATCCTTCCCCTTCGTTTCACTCAGGGCTTCGGCTCATGCGCTCAGGATGACAGATGGCGGGGCGAGCTCCTGGGCGTTGACTTGAGCACTTGAACACAGGTCCTTCTTGGCTGAAGTTAACGACTATGGGAGGGTCACTACATCTTGTGTTGCTCTGCCTGCGCCAGATGTAGTGCCCCCCCCTTGTGCTCACATGGGTAGGTTTTTCCTCAGACGAACAAGCATGCCCCAGCAGCGGGCGGCCACAAGGGCCTATACCTGTCCCCCAGACAGGATGCCCCCCACATCCACGCCGCCCCCGCCCCTACGTGGACCAGCCTTGCAAGCCATTTTCCAAAAAAACCTACCTGTGAGAACCTCCCTTGTGGGGGTCAGGCTCCCCATCTGCGCTCTGTGCAAAAAAATGAACCTCACCTTCGCAAAAATTGCACGCGTACCCATATTACCTGACTACAAAGTAGAGTCGAATGGCAAGCTGATCGTTCCAATAGATTTCGACCATCCCTTCGGCTGGTTGGGCATATTGTTGTCGTGCCACGCCCGTACCCGCTTCTGCGATCACCTTGGGCTCGCTGGCCTGATAGAACTGGCCGTTGGTGTACCATTTAACGATAACGGTGCCGGGTTGTTTCGGTTTCTGTGTACTATAGGTCAGATAGATAGTCTGGTTGGGCTGGAAGACGACATCCTGTTTCGTGGCAACGTTATGGTCATTCAGTTGCGCGGTGGTTGTGGCCGAAGTGATGATATTCGCCGCCGGGCCTGTTTCCTGGTTTCTAGGTGGGTCTGGTAGAGCATTCGTTGGTGTTGGTTGGAGATTGGGAGGCGTGGTGAGGCCGGAGAAACGTCCCAACGCATTCAGGCTGCCACTGGCCTTGACGTAGTAGGTGGTGCCTACACAGAGTAAGAAAGTGACGATGATCACGCTGAGTAGCCCACTAATGATACGATAGCGTGGAATGATAGGGCGTGGTTTCGTATACATGGGCGGTACATAGATCGTGGTTTCCTCTTGCGGTTGGACGGGTACCAACGGGCCAATGTTTTGTACTGGTACGGGCATCAACGCCGTCTTGCTATCCGTAACAGGCAGTGCTGGTAGTTGTTGCGGTTGTGACGGTTGCTGGTAGGGAACAGGTAAGAGCGAAGTCGGTTGTTGCTCTATTGGAAAAGGGAGTCGTGGTGCTGCTGCTGAGAACGGAGTAGCTTGCGGTGACTGATTGCTCGTGTATGCCTGAGTTGGCATGGCAGCTGGAGTTGCCCATGGAGTGGCTGCTTGCATAGATGCGCTGGTCAATGGTGAGGGAGTGCCACAATGAGGACAGGGAGCTTCATTCGCCAGTCGAGCGGTATTACAAAATGTACAGAGCATCGTTGTTCTTCCACCTTCATTGCAAGTATGTGCGTCTGCTGTTGCTATATATCACAGTAGCACCAGGCATCCGCCAGGGTCAAGTTTCACGGTTACTGGTAGGGTAAAATGGCTATTCTCTATTGTGTATAAACGTGCGTCACTTTATATCTTGGAGGTACGCAAGGCTGTTGAAGGAGTTGGCTCTTGAAACATGGAGGCATAGCATGTTACCATTCATGGTGAGAGGTAAATCACTGCAATCATCATCAGTAATTATTGCTATCCTACATTTGCCTCTCTTTTTTCTTATGGCAGAATCGCAAGAACAATGGTATAACCGCAACGCAATTGAGCAACTGGCCTTGCACATTCCGTTTGAACGCGATATGGCAAGCAAGGCGGAGCAAATAGAAATGCTCCGAGGGTTGGTCATTCGCCATGGGCACGAGATGGACCCTGAGCTATTTGGTTTTGAGGCTCGCAATGAATTGATGCGCCTGGGTCTCTGGAAGCGCATTGGGCCGGAAGAAGACAAGGCTTAGTACCTTTTTGTGCTATGATACATGTCAGGAAGAAAGTGATGTATGTAGTTTCCATTTAGCAATGTGTATAAAAAGGGGGCAATGATGCTCAGAGATACGCTGTTGTATCTGGCACACAATGATAATTTGCGCGAGTTTGTGATCTCGAATCGAGCGACGCGAGGGGTTTCACGTCGTTTTGTGGCTGGCGAGACTCTGGATGAGGCCATACAGGTGACCCGTGTGCTGAACCGCAAAGGTATGCATGTCTCGCTGGATCACCTGGGCGAGAATGTAACGGATGCAAAAGAGGCAAAGGCGGCTACCCAGGATTTTCTCACCATCCTTGAAGCGATTCAGCGCAACAAGGTCGATGCCAACATCTCGCTTAAGCTGACCGCTTTGGGATTGGACATTTCACAAGAGCTATGCGAGCAGAATGTGTGGCGCATTTTGGAGTGTGCCAAACAATCCGGATTGTTTGTACGTATCGATATGGAATCCTCGGCTTATGTCGACCAGACCATGGATATTACCCTGCGCATGCATGAACGCTATGAGCATGTAGGGACGGTGATGCAGTCATGTCTCTATCGCACCAGGAAGGATGTGGAACAACTGATCACCCAGGGCGTGCGCGTGCGCTTGGTGAAGGGAGCCTATAAAGAACCAAAGTCGGTGGCCTATCAAAACAAGAGTGAAGTTGACCATAACTACGTGCAGTTGATGATGTTGCTCCTTTTGAAAGGAAACTATCCGGCGATTGCCACACATGATGAGGCGATTGTTCATGCCACGTGTAAGTATGCGCGTGATCACGGTATAAGTAAGGATGCCTTCGAGTTTCAGATGTTGTACGGCATCCGTCGAGATTTGCAAGAAAAACTGGTGAGCGAGGGCTATAACGTGCGCGTCTATGTGCCGTATGGCTCACAATGGTACCCCTATCTGATGCGGCGCCTGGCGGAACGCCCCGCAAATTTAATGTTTGTGATGAACAATGCTTTGCGCGGATGACGGCGGGATATGACTTAGAGGAAGAGATATGACCATAAGCTATGTTGTTGCAGTGGGCGTGGCAGATGTGCGGCGCGAACCCGACGCTCATTCAGAGCTTGTGACCCAGGCACTGATGAATGTAACGGCTCGCGGAGATCGGACGGAAGGTGAATGGACGCACGTACAATTAGTGGATTATGAGGGCTGGATACGCACAGACCAGTTAGAGGAGCCGATTATCAAGGGATTTTGTAAGGTGGGTGAAACATGCGGAACTCCTCTGGAACTGGTCGCGGTGATCATAGAGACGCATGTACCTGTCTATGTGGAGGCGCAGGGTGATGAGAAACTGGCAACCGTCTATCTTTCAACAGCTTTACCTGTCCTGGATATAACCGTAGCACGACGCGTACAGGTGGCTCTGCCGGGTGAGCGTACCGGTTGGCTAGAACGAGAGAGTGTAGCTATGCGCCAGCGAGATGGAGCCTACCCGCGTGCGGATGTAGCCGCCGTCACTACATATGCGCGGAAGTTTCTCGATAGGCCCTATCTGTGGGGAGGAACAAGTTGGGAAGGCATAGATTGTAGCGGTTTCGTCCAACTCTGCTACCGTATGGGGGGATACATTCTGCCGCGTGATGCTGATCAACAGCATGATTTTTTGCCTCATAGCGTCAAAAGGCAAGAGATGCAGCTGGGTGATTTAATTTTCTTTGGGGCCAAGCAGATTACGCATGTAGCTTTAGCCCTGAACAACAGAGAATATATTCATGCTGAGGGACAAAACTACGACAAAGTGCTGATTAATAGCTTTGACCCAGCTGCCGAACATTATTATCCCCGTTTAGATGAGATCGTCTGGGATATTAAACGGGTGGTGATATAAATGCAAGCGGAGGTTGAACGTGAACTGGCACGCCTGGGTGGGAAAACTGCGTGTGTGGTCGTGCGCATGGCCGAGGGTGGGCCGGAGGAACTGGTGACACGTAACGCCGATATGGTTTTTCCGGCGGCAAGCCTGATAAAGGTACCGCTTTTGATAGAAGTTGCGCGGCAGGTAGAATTTGGGCTATTGTCATGGGAGACGCGCTACACGGTGTCCGATGCAGCACGAGTGGGTAGCGACGGCGTGCTTGCAGATATTTCGCTAGGGTTGCAACCCACGTTACGCGATCTAGCCCACTTGATGATTACCATCAGTGACAACACGGCCTCAAATATGCTCTTAGATCTTGTGGGCATGGAGACAGTGAATACAACGATGCGTAATCTGGGGCTGATGGCGACACGCATAGAGCGGCGGTTTATAGATTTTGAAGCGCGTAAGGCGGGACGTGATAACTGGACAACAGCAGCAGATATGGCCTTGCTGTTTTCTTTCTTCTGCACCGAGTTGCTTCCCTGCAAAGACATAATGCTGGAGATGCTGCTGCGCCAGAATGACTATACTATTTTGCCTGCCTACTGGGGAGAGGATGTGCCTTTCGCACATAAGACAGGTGGCTTACCGGGCATCATACACGATGCCGGTATTTTGTATCCGCCGAACGAGCCAGATGTGCCATTGATTATCGCAGTGCTGACTAGCGAGCAGGCAGATTGGCCTCTGACTCGCCTGACATTGGCAAGAATAGGAAAGATGATCTATTCTCGATAAAGGAGTTGCTTATGCCTATTTTTCCTTTTAAGGGAGTATGGCCGACGATTGCAGAGGATGTATTTATTGCACCAGGAGCCATGGTTATTGGCAATGTGACCATTCATGAGGGAGCCAGTATCTGGTATAACACAGTAGTACGCGGAGATAGTGCGCCAATTGTGATTGGACGTGGCACCAATGTCCAGGATAATTGTACGCTGCATGTGGATGGTGATGCACCATTGACTATTGGTGAGGAATGTACCATTGGACATAATGCCGTTGTGCATGGAGCAACCGTCGGTGATCGGGTGTTGATCGGCATGAATGCGGTAGTGCTTTCGCACGCGCAAGTAGGCTCCAGTACCATTATTGGAGCTTGTGCGCTGGTGGGAGAGCGTAAACGTATTCCTGAGAAAGTGCTGGCTGTAGGCGTGCCTGTCAAAGTCGTGCGCGAACTGACGGAGGCGGAGCAGGAGAGTATTGTCGAGAGTGCGGCAGGCTATGGTGAGCGAGCGAAGGCGCATAGAGAGTCTGTCGAGAGTAGATAGATGGGTTTGTAGAGCCAAAGAGCGGGTGAACGCCATTGTTCACCTGCTCTCTGGCTTTATCAATCTATCTATCCAAAGTGGACATCTACTAATTTTTCTGCTTGCTATCGTCTTCTTCTAGAGAAACTAGTTGTAACTTTTCCGTTACTCCCTCAGCTTGGAGTATTCTATGGGCCCCCAAGGAGCAGAAGATGACATACCTTGCCCGTTTTCTGTATCGCAACCTCCGTGGATATCGTCTGCTGATTTTCCTGGCAGTCATCATGACATTGATCGAAGTAGTTGCTAGCATTTTGAGCGTCTATCCGTTCAAATATATTCTCGACGCTAACAAGCCCGGCCAGACTGACCAGACACAAACGCCACTGGACATTCTGGTCACCCAGAGACTTTTTCCTGTCGTCGCACAGCTTTACCCACCGCTTGTTGCAAAAATCTCTCCATCAGGACACCCTATCATTGGAAAGGCTGTAATCACTATCCTCATTATGGGCTTACTGACGGCCCTCCTATCTTTTGTGCAGATCCGCATTGCCACTCTCATTGCTAAATCGCTCACTGCTCGGCTCAGTAAGCGACTCTTCGATCACCTGCAACGGCTCTCTGTGAGCTGGCATAACACACAAGAGCAAGGGGATCTGATTCAAAGGGTGACAGGCAATCTAGTCGACCTTGAGAAATTCGTCGCTGACGGCATGGTAGACGCCCTGGCTGCGGTTCTGACCGTCCTTGGCATTCTCGCGATTATGTTTTTCACCAATGTCTTCTTTTTCTCGATCTCCCTGGCTCTTGCTGTTGCTATGTTTGGCGTTGTCCTGGTCTACACCGGGCAGATCAAAGCAGCTACCAAAAAGGAAAAGAAAGCCGACGGGCAGGTATCGAGTATTGCAGCAGAAGCTATTGCTAAAATTATGGAAATCAAGGCATTTACTCTTGAAAAGTTCATGTTTGGCGTCTTTAGCAAGGGTACCGACACCAGGCTCAAGGCAGGCAGACAAGCAGGAAATATGCAAGCTCAATTTACGCCGCTGGTAGAAACGCTACTTATCTGCGGAAAAGTCATTATTGTGGGCATAGGTGTGCATGTTGCCGTCACAGGCGAGCCTATCACTCTCGGCCTTTTGTCCACCTACAGTGTCACTATTGGCTCGCTAGGAATATTCCTTTTCTACCTGGATAAGCTCTACCAACCGATGCGTGATCTCTCGAAGTTAGCGACACTATCGACCGGAGCTTTGGTTGCGGCAGAACGCATCCAGGAAGTACTGGATCAGCAGACAGAACTGGTCGAGCTCCCTCCCAAGTACCAGGGCCCCACCAGGTTCACTGGCACCGTCGATTACCAGGATGTGTATTTTTGCTACTCCCATCCTGGGCAACTCATCCTCAAGGGTGTGACACTCCACATTCCGGCTGGTAAAAAAGTGGCACTGGTTGGGCTTTCAGGCAGTGGCAAAACGACGCTGACGAATCTTCTCCCTCGTTTCTATGAAACCGTACCAGGTTGGGGCTCTGTCAGAATCGATAACACTGATGTGATGGAACTTCCCCTGGCTATCGTGCGCCGCAACATCAGTGTCGTGCTCCAGGACTCTATCCTCTTCGATGGGACGATCCGGGAAAATATTAAGATTGGACGCCCCAATGCCACCGATGCGGAGATGTTCGAGGCAGCCAAACAAGCCTGTATTCACGAAACGATTATGAAAAAGCCGGATGGCTACGACACCAAACTTATGAATCAGGGCAAGAATCTTTCTGGAGGGCAGCGTCAACGCATCGCCATCGCACGGGCCATCCTGCGTGATTCGCCAATCATCATTATGGACGAGCCTACTGCCAGCCTTGATGTCGAAGCCGAAGCCGAGGTGATGCGCGCTCTGGAAGGTCTGGCGGAGGGGCGTACCGTGCTCATGATTACTCATCGCCTCAGCACTGTCGGCAAGGTGGATGCTATCATCGTTTTGGAGAATGGCCGCATTGCTGAACAGGGGACATATAAAGAACTCAAGCAGAAAGATGGCGTATTCAGCAACCTGCTCAAAGTCCAGGATGCTTACAATCTTGATGCAGACGAAAGTACATCCTTTATCTTGACGGCCTCTGGAGACCTTCCTAATCTCCATTTCTCACAAGCAGAGATCTTGATCGAGGTAGATGGTAAGATTGTGGGCAAACACCAGTTAGATCGCCAGGTGCTCACCGTTGGTCGTGCAGCCTCAAACGAGATGGTGATAGCGTTTAATCACCCGGCGGTACAACAGGTCTCGCGCATGCATGCCAAGATTCTCTGGAGAGACGATCGCTGGGATATCCAGGACTTTGAAAGCACGTGTGGGCTGCACTACAATGGGCAGCGCATCGAGCAGCACACGTTCACCCATGGAGATCGTATCTATCTGACCCCCAGAGTGGCGCTCGTTTATATGCAGCAGAGTCCCTTGCCTCCATCTGCGTCGCCAACGAGGCCCGAACCACACGTTCAGCAGGCGCAGATTCTCATCGAGGTGGATGAGCAAATCATTGGGAAACGGGTACTGGATAAAGCTATATTGACTGTCGGCCGACAGCAGCATGGTGCGCAGCACGATATACAGATTCCTTCCCGCTACATCTCACGCCTGCTGCATGCACAGATCTTCTCGCAGAACAGCTCATGGGTTATCAAAGCTGCTCAAGACAACTGTCCGCTGCACTACAATGCACAACCGGTTCTCCAGCACGTGTTCTCGAAGGGAGATCGTGTCTACCTGGCCCCTTCCGTGGCGTTGATTTTCCAGTCGTTCCCATGAGGGCACACTGACGCTGCCAACTCTTCTGCACTCTCCAGACAAACTACTCTTGCGGCAGCATATACGCCTCAAATTTCAAAGGTAGCAGGTAGCAAACACGAGATAGCTCGCATGGCTGGCATTTCAGGCTGACCATGTGAACTGTCTCATGCTTTTACTGTGCGAGTGTGACAGAAAAGACAGTTGGTAGAGGTTGTTGATGTGGCCTCTGGATAGTCAGTTGAATATCCCATACACCCGCCATGGAGAATGTAGCGTCTTTGGGGAAGGCAGCAGTATAGACGGGACTGCCCCCCTTGAGGGTAGTGTGAGCAGTGCCCATGTCCATGATCTCCATGTTGATACTCATTTGTATGGTGGCATCGGTGACAGCGTTGCCAGTGGTGTCATTGAGGGTAACGATCACCTCGTTGGCGTAGTTAACACGGCCAGGAAGTACTTCCAGAGTGACGGAGAGATTGCCAACTTGTGTTGTTTGAGCAGGTGTGCTGGTGGTATTGGTAGATGGTGCTGCCTGATTTTGAGCGTAATTGATATTTGGGAAGACGATGGGCGGTGCGAAGAAGGCCATAAGAGCGGCACAGAGGAGGACGGCAGCACCAAGCCAGGATTGCAGGTTGAGAGACTGTTTGAGACGGTGTGATGTTTGCTCTAAAGCTGATTGGCGTGCGCGTCGAGCAGGCATTTCGGCGTTGACGACGGGTAAGAGGGCGGCCTGTCGAGTCAGTTTTGGACGCAGGAGAAAGAAGGCATAAGCTGTAACTACCAGTATGAGAGCGATAAGCAGGCAGTGAATGAGGAGCGTGCGCCCATAGGGGTCGCTTAGCAGTTGTGATGGCGTGCTGATACTGCTTTCAGCCAGGAAGAGACCGCTGACCAGGAAGACGCCCATGGCTGCAAGTACAAGTGGGTAAAAGCGTCGCAAGAGGGGAAGTAATACTTCGGCAGGGCGATCTGGTTCGGCAACGGGCAAGAGTGGAAGCAGGACATAACCCAGGTACGCTACGCTGCCGAACCAGACAGCACGTGCTACGAGATAGAGCCAATCGAGTACAATAGCACTGATATGAGGTTGAGCCAGCGATGCGACATGGTCTGAAAGCGCATCGGTGAATATGATCAAAGAGGCCAGGATGAGCCAGGCAATGGTATAGCGGTGCAGTGCAGCCGGTAGCATCGGTACTGCTTCCTCTGTTTTAGATGTATCATCTAGGCTGACTTCCTGAGTAATGCGCTGGCGTATCTGCCGGAAACGTCGCCCTGATCGACTATCGCGCCTTCTAGAGTTGAGCATGCTGCGCGGTCGATTGGCCCACCACAGCACAACGAGTGCTACAAGGACGAGAGCTAGGCGAGACAGCCAGAGGTAGCCATAAGTGGTGTGTGTCAGGATGGAGAGCAAGATAGCAAAGTCAAGATCACCGCCTGTGTTTGCCTGTGAAAACTGTGCTGTGCGTAAGATCAGTAAGATGACCTCTCCGACAACCATGGCCGTTAGACACAGCCATTGGAGCGGACGAGCCTGCTTGCGCGTAGCTGTAAAAAGAGCTGCTATGCGTTCGAGGCCATTGAGCAGCAGTCCTTCAGTAATGAGCATGCCCACCCAGAAGGTTAAGGCCATAAGAACCAGCCATTCCCAGGCAATGCTGAGAAAACCGAGCAAGTTGAAGGACGGCCCACAGTTTGTGTTATCGTTACCGATAAGTTGCGGGAGACAGTTGCTGGTACTGGGGCCTAAAATGACCTGACCGGGAAGACCAGTGCTGGAGTGTCCAATATTGAAGCCAATGACCCCTTGCGTGGTATGTCCATCACCATCGGCTAATGCCGTCCAACGCACCGTGTAACCGCCTTGTGGCAGCTGATCAGGATTTTTCAGGGGTGTATCTAGTTCGCGAGGATTGCTTGGAGAAATGCTGCTCCGAGTCGCATCGACGATATGTTCGTCGGGTGCATACACATGAGCAATGCTGGCAGGGCTGATCGCAGCGGCAAAAAAGATGCGCACTACTCGTGGTGCGCTGGCGACGGTTGAGCCATCAACAGGATCAGAACCGATGACGAAGGCATGTGCGTATGCCACCGACTGCGGAGCAAGCAGGGTTAACCAGCTAGAGAGCAGCAGGGTGATGAGACTGAGTGTTACCGGTAACAGGCCTCTCAAATCGTGTCTATGTAGCATCGTGTTCCTTTATCGTAGGATTGGGCATGTCCTAACGAATTGTACCTCAGTTGGGAGTTACTCGCAATATTTGTTTTTGCAGTTTGCTCTTGCTATAATGGGACGGAGAACGTTATTTGTAGGGGAAGGTAATATGCAAAAGTCGCGTCAGTATAACTCCTGGTCACGTTTATTACTATGGTCACATGTGGTGAGCGTGGTCAGTTTCTACCTTATTTTGTGGTGGCGTACTCGCCCAAATGGTGATGAGGTCGGCAGTAAAGCAAAGACTCCTGTGCGGCCAGCTCTGAAGGGAACGATGCCATTAGTATCTATCATTGTGCCTGCACGCAATGAGGAGCGCAATATTGGGCGGTGTGTGACGTCCTTGTTGGAGCAGGATTATGACAATTATGAAGTGATCGTTGTGGATGATGGCTCGACGGATAGGACGGCAGCTATTCTGGATGAGATTGCCCATGAGCATCCGCAAAGCCATAAGTTGTGGGTGTTGCGCTTGCGTGATCTGCCGGAAGGATGGGCAGGCAAGCCCCACGCTTTACATAGAGGCGTGCAAGAGGCACGTAGCGATTGGCTGCTCTTTACAGATGCGGATACATGGCATGAGCCTCAGGCCCTGCGTTTTGCCGTGCAGAAGGCGACGACAGAGGGCATCGATCTACTTTCGCTAGGAACGCAGCAGGAGCTACCGGGATTTTGGAACAAAGTCATGATGCCAATGGCCTATCTCGGCATCAGTATGCAGTATCCTCTACGGCTTGTGAACGACCCAACCAGTCCTGTGGCCATTGCGAATGGGCAATATATCCTGCTACGCCGTGCTGTCTATGATATTGTGGGTGGCTATGCACGTCCAGATTTGCGCCATACGCTGCTGGATGATCGCGATCTGGCGCAGATTGTGAAGCAAGTTGGTTTTCGTCTGCGCCTAATCGATGGTCGAGACCTGGTACATGTACAAATGTATAGTGGTTTGAAGGAAACGTGGCGCGGCTGGCGTAAGAATGTCTTTCTGGGTAGTCGCGGTGGGCTGGCTTTTGTGTTGCTACAACTAATTGGCCTGCCAATGGTAGCGATCATCCCGTTTTTGTTGCCTCTCTTAGGACTGGTGGGTGGTAGAAAGAAGCGCAGTGTATCGTCCACCGAGCTAGAAGCAGCAGGCCTATTGGAGATGGGCACGGCTCTTACCTATCACTGGTGGATGGATAAGCAGTTGGGTGTACCATGGTACTATGCATTTACTTCTCCATTAGCCGCCACATTATTTGGAGGTATCCTGGCCCAATCGGCATGGAATATCTTAACACGTAAAGGCGTGGATTGGCGTGGAAGGGTGTACTACGATGGCCATTCAGTGCAAGAGACGGCTGAAAAGGCTGTTGTCTCGTAAGATGAGGAGAATGGATGATGACCGCAAGGGTCATCACTACTATACGACGGCTTCGCAGGCCCCGGCATGCGTGTATAGTAGTGATGACCCTTGCGGTCATCATGCTTACCACATCGCATACTCCGCAAAGACCGGATACCCATCTGGCGGCTGGTATCCAATACTGGCCGCCTTATGTGTTATTGAATAATGGGCACATTCACACCTAATTGGTGGAGCAGGTCCCCAATGCCGCCGCCAGATACGTGTTCGACGTGTATACGGGTTATTTTGTTGTTGACGACGGTGTAGTTCCAGTGTTCTTCGGGCAGCATGATGCTCTGGGCGGTCTGTGGAATGGGTGGCAGTCCTAGTGGAGGGAGTATAAAGCTTTCAGTCTGGGTACCGGTTATATGTGTGATAGCCTGCACTCTACTGTCAGCCTGTCGTTCGTGCAGATCGTGAACGGTATGAAAACCGAACATGAGGTTAGGTATGCCCGAGGCCAGCTCTCTAAAGATGGTGAAAAAATCCGAGGCGTAGAGTGGCTGAGGTGTCCAGCCTGTAAAGATAAAGTCGTCGGTCACATAGGTTTTGGCGGTGTCGAAGTTTTTTCCTTCGAAGGCTGCCATGAAGGCTTTGACAACGTCTTCTGCTGCGCTCATGTGATACTGCTCCTTTGTTGGCTAGTTTTGACTGTGTTCTCTATTGAGCACGTTTTACAGACTTCTGTGGATGTAGCTTGTGTTATCTATATGCCGCTATTGCTCTCTTAACAGTGATTTAACAGTGATTTAAACCGTTACAGCTATACTTCTTTTGGGGAAAGCAGGTTCCACTTCTTTTCATAAACTGCATCACTAGTAAGGAGAGACACATCATGCGCACTATTCTTCACAGAAGCATATTTGCTTTGATTGCGATCATCAGTATTGTTGCCTTTATTCTTATAGGAAGCCAGAATAGGGTATTCAGTGCACAACGCACGACACATACTGCCACGGGATCGAGCGTGGTTGGGCTGCCCGGCTATGACATCAAAGTATTTGCCCAAGGTACTGCGTCCTATTTCAACCCAGACTCGGTGGAAGTGGTCGGCAAGTATGTCTACATCGGTTACCAAAACAAAACCGCCAAGGATGGGACCGACAACAACTCAAGCACCGTGGTGCAAGACACTCTACAAGGCACAGTGGTACAGACGTTTTCCGTCCGAGGCCATTGCGATGGGCTGCGTTTTGACCCCTCCACCCAGCTGCTCTGGGCTACTTCAAATGAAGATGGTAATCCACGTCTCGTGACAATTGACCCAGCCACTGGGAAGATAACGTCGTACACCTTCCCGCCTACACCGCACGGTGGTGGTTACGATGACTTGGCATTCGTCAATGGCAAGGCGTTTATTGCTGCATCGAATCCGACATTAAATAGTGCAGGTGTAAATGTGTTTCCAGCAGTGGATGAGATCACCCTGAACAAGGGACAGGCAGTGCTGATTCCTATGTTGTATGGCAACGCGACCGCCTTGGATACGACCACGAACAAGCAGGTCACACTCAATCTAACCGACCCTGACTCGATGACGGTTGATCAACAAGGTGATCTAGTTGTAGACTCGCAGGCAGATGCGGAGTTAGTCTTTTTGCACCATCCCGGTACGGCCCAGCAGACAGTGACACGTGTTCCCCTGGGAACGCAAGTAGATGATACGCTTTGGATTCCAGTATCGAAGGGTCATATGCTCCTGGTCGACGGCAAACAGAACACGACGTATACGGTAATTATCGACCAGACCAACTTCACTCCTGGAACGGTGTATACTGAAGCGCCAAGCGACTCGGGTGTTGCCGCGTTCGTGGGTATAGCTAATCTGACAACAGGGACTATTACCCCGGTAATCATTGGCCTCAGCAGCCCAACGGGACTAGCCTTTATCCCAAATGAGTAAGAGGAGAGAAAGCATACAGGATGCTCTCATGGACATCCTGTATGCTTTCCGGGTGATGATGCTGGTAAACCTCCTGTCTCAAGCATGTGCATTTCTAATTAAGAGTTTGGCTGATCTGGACTGTTAGCCAAGTTCCACTGAAGTTGTGTACCGACGAAGTAGCCAAGCCACCACTCCCCCTTTCTGGGTAGTAGAAGAGCAATTCGCTGCGCCCCGAACCGGTAAACGTGCCAACCTGTCGTACTATTTGTTTTGACATAGCTGTTTCTCTTCTCCTCTGATACTACTCTTATTCTAGTACGTCGCCTACTTTCTGTAGGTGCCTATCCAGGTCGGGGTTGCCAGGACTGATAGAATAGAGACATGACAGCAGAAGAATGCATCACCTACCTTGAAGCCGAAAACGCGAGACTGTGTGCCAATAATGCGGCTTTGCAGGCACGTGTGAGCGAACTGGAAAGGTGCCAAGATAGCCACAATAGTTACAAACTGCCCTCCAAGAATGATGCGAGGAGGACCCATTTCCTCGAGCATTGAGTAGTTATAGAGGAGATCACAGCATGACAATTCTCAAGCGTTTGCCCTTTTTCGTGGTACTTTTTGGAACGTTGGCACTTGTGTTTATTGGCCTGCAAGCGAAGACTGTGCATGCGCAACAAGCCATTCCATTAGGCTCATGCGGCGATACGGTCTCTGACGATGCCCAATTGTTTGGAAGTCGAATCGTAGATGTACTGAATCAGGCCAAGGCCATCAATGATTCCCTTCAGGCAGATACCCGTGTGGTTACTGTAAATCAAAGCAAACTTGCAGGGAGCAGTTTGAGGGCTTACTATAACTATATCGTCTCTCAATGCCCGAACTGGACAGGGCCAAATTTCATGGTTCTCATCCTGGCCAAAGGCCAAGAGCCATTTCTCCACCTGGGAAGTCAATTTAACGGGAAGATGACTGCTGCTGATTTCCAGCAGATGACTCTCAGTATCCGCTCTGAGTTTGACAATGGCAACTATGCCCAGGCCACCATTGACCTTCTCAAGCAGGTTCAGAAGAAGCTGAGTCCCGACTATACCTGGATTTGGGTGACGCTAGCGGTTCTCGTTGTATTGGTTGCAGGAGGAGTCCTGGCAGTTGTGTTCGTTCGACGACGACAGACAGTCGCAGTTGCGGCCAATGCTCGCGAGAATGCAATACGCGCGAAGCAAGCGGCGGTGAATGCGATTAGCCAATTGAGCAAGGAGATAGAAGAATTGTCACCCCGCATCGAAGTTCTGCTGGCACTTATTCCTCAAGGCACGGCAATGCAATTGCGTGGTTTGTTTGAAACCGCAGAGGGGAAAGCAAGGAGAGTGCAGGAGCGCTTAGGTAACCTGCTGGGGAATCCTGATACAAATCCTAGCAGTAAGACCTTCCAGCCGACACAATATGGGCAGATGCAAGGTGCCTATCAAGAGGTTTATAATGAAGCGCGGGAACCTCAGTACTTGCTGCATGCTGTTCAAACTGCGGTTCAAAGGCTTGAGAGCAATCCACAAGCACAGATTGATTTTCAACAGCTAACAACGCAAAGTTTTGCCCAGGGGCATCAAAAACGTACATAAAAAGGAGAAGTAACTCATGGAAACACTTCGTCAGAAAGCACGAGTTTTGTCTTTGTCCTGGCTTCACCAAGTTGCCGATGCCGCGATTGATACGCATTCAATTCCCGTTGTACAGCAACATATTCGTGATCTTGAACAAGCCATGTCCGATTTACGTGAAGCACAGGCGCAAAATGCCGGGGCCATCGCTGGACTAAATCGGCAGATAAGCCAGCTTCATCAACAGGAGGCCATCCTGAATACGCAGGCCGACGCACTTCTGCAGTTGAGGCCGCCGCGTGAAGATTTGGCTGCCACAGTCGAGCAGCGCCTTGAAGAAGTGGAAAATAACCTTACCCCGCTCAACAACCAGTTTGAAAAAGCTCAAGCTATTCAAGCTCAATACGAGCAGGCGATGAGTGCCCTTGAAGCGAAACACACCTCGATGATGCGCCAACTACGTACCCTTCAGTCTTTAGATACCTCGGCATCTGCAGAGGATCGTGCTGCACGCGCTCTTCATGCTGTGAGCAGCGCACTTGGTGGAACGGCTTCTATTGACGACATTACGGCCCGTATCCAAGGCCGTTCGGATGTAGCTCATGCTCGTTTACAGCAGGAAATGGGAGCATTTACGCCGCAACCAGATCCCGTTGCTGATGTCCTGGCGCAATCTGCAATGCAACAGCGGCTTGCTGCTCGCAAAGCCCGTCTTGGTCTTCCCCCAGGAAGGACTACCGTTACTGAACTGCCGCAGCAATAGCTTGCTTTTTTGTTAGCGCTGTACTGGCTCTGTGCCTCCTCAGCTCCCAGCAGAGAGGTGAAGGATAGATGAGCATTTACTCATTGCAGAGCGAGGACGAAGTTGAACGTTGCCAGTTGACCATTGGCTGTGTTTTGCACCTGCATCAAGAGTTCGGGTGAAAAGATGCCATCACTACTGTTGCGTGCTTCTCCTGGAAAGTAGAGTTGTGTGGTGAGAACAGGCTGGCCAGGAGCCTGGACTTTCACGTGAATATGGCGTGTTCGACCAGGATATTCTCCGGGGACAACGGTTTCAAGAGAATAGCGTCCCTGCTTGTCAGTGTACTGATGGCCACGCAGCTTGAAACCGGTGTTGTCATACGTCCCGTTGCTATCGGCTTGCCAGAAATCCAGCAGTGCATGAGCAACAGGCTGACATGTGGTAGAAAATACGTATCCTGTGACGAGAAGAGGTGTTCCTGAGAGACCAGCTTCTCGTAAAGAAGTCCGCTCGGGCGAATTGGGTTTGTAATAGGGACCTTCTGTCTGAGAAGGGGTCGCTGTCCCACTACATGCTGGAGTGGATGAAAGTGCCGGTACTTGCGCTCCCGTTGCCGTTGGGGACAATGTTGGTGTCTTCCCCGCTGATCCCGTTGTACTTACGGGCCCCGTACAGGCGGCGATGAGCAAGACCACGAACAGCAACAAAGATATCCTGAGAACTGAGCGTGGGTTGAGAACTTTTCCGAACGGTAGTGGCTGTTGTGGCATCTTGTTCTCCTCTCTCATCTTGTTGGCTGCGACGGTCTATCAAAACTCATCCTTCTTTCGCCGCTGTGAAGGTAAGGGTGTACCTCCCATGCTAGGCACTATTCGTCCCTCTCTGTTTCGTTCAGTTCTGCTCTAGTGTAGCATCGTTTCATTGGATTCTGATGAGAAATGTGTGTCTTTATCATTCCTCTTTGAAAACTTCTTCACGCAATTTGGCTCTTCCGCACAAACCAGTCCCACCCTTGAATGGCCCAATAATTTCGCTGGTGATCCAACCGTGGTATAAATCACAATGCCCGCTTCTTAGCTGGACAGTCTGCAGCAATCTCGAAGGTATCCTGCGGGACTTACGCAATGAATTCGTGGGCGAAGCGGTACAGCACAGTCAGATCGGTCGCGCTGGGCAAGTCCATAATAATCTCTTGTACGTCCAGGGCTTGCAGAGCAGCGATGCGTTGACGGATCGTGGCGGGACTACCAACCAGGGAGGTCTCTCTGAGTTCTGGTTTGTAGATATCCGGAACCAGAGCCAGGGCCTCTTCGTCGCTATCGGCAATGGAGCAGAACGCACTAGTGGTGCGGTAGATGCTCTCGTAGTCGCGTCCCACTGACTTGCAGTGCTGCTTGAGTACCGCGAACTTGTGCTCCAGCGTCTTCAGATCGCCGCTCACATTACAGGCATCGCCATACTGGGCTACCAGTTTCAACGTCACCTTCTCACCGCTGCCACCGATCAGGATTGGAATGTGCGGCTTCTGCACACCCTTTGGCTGATTAATCGCACCGCGCACGTGGTAATACTGCCCCTCAAAGGTCGCCTCTTCCTGCTCCCACATGGCGTGAAGCACCTGGAGTGCTTCGCGCAACTGGCGCAGGCGCTCAGGTCCATCGGGAAAAGGATAGCCATAGGCTCGATATTCATGCTCATACCAGCCCGCGCCGATACCAAAGTTCAAGCGACCATGACTCAACACGTCGAGCGTGCTGGCCATCTTCGCCACCAAGGCTGGATTGCGATAGCTATTGCAGCTCACAATCTGTCCCACACGGACGCGCTTCGTATCGCGTGCCAGAGCTGCCAACGACATCCAGCACTCAAATGTCACCTCCTGAGAGGGGTAGGGAACCGTATGAAAGTGATCAACCAGCCAGATGGCCTCAAAACCTGTCTCATCGGCTGCCTTAGCCACGTTTGTCATCGTCTCATACGCTTCAACGGGATCTTTAATATCCACCAGACTCATCTTCCAGCCGTTTGGTAGGGCGATACTGTATTTCATGCACAACCTCTTTTGCTTTACTTTCCATCAGAGATGATGGTTTTACCACTTAATAGTAGCACGAACTGGCGCATGACATAGTTTACACGTACTCGTCACGACAGGTTACGATAGGTGTGGCTACTCTTACCACCCAAATGTTCCAGCACCACCTTTAAATGGCCCAACAATCTTGCCGGTGATCCAGCCCTGGATTAAACCACAATATGCACTTCTTAGCTGGACAATCTAGCGCAATCCTCCTTATTCGAGATGTCACGAAGCACCACATTGAAGACAACTCCATGCTGAAAAGAATGCTTCTAGAACACCACTGCTGACAAAAACTGTATCATAGTGTAGCAACCCTAGAATGAGTGAGAATCTCACATGTTGATCACGGAGAGGAGCGCGGACTCAAAGCCTGTCGATTTAGATTATACTATTTTTAATTTTCTATAAATAATTTCTGACAATATTCTACTTAACTAGCGAGCGAAGCTCGCCAATTCTATCGCCTCTATGTTCTCAAACGGCCAATTTAGTAGTAAACTACCACTTCCTTCTCTTGTAGCTGCACACTCTCTAAGCTGCGAGCAACCTTCCCAGCTACGTGTTATCTGATTATCCTAGAACAGATGGACCAAGTAGCCAGTACACTATATAGGACGCTCAGCCAGAAATGTACATCTTTAAACAGCTTCATGCAGAGCTTGCTCGACAATTTGCTGGGCTTGTGGTTCTACTTGTGCTAGTAAGGTAGTAAAGCGTTCCTCACCAACTTGCTCGTGCAGCTTTCCTATATAGTTCTCTGTCTCAAAAACATCTGGACTTTCCAGTTCCCGAAAGATATTTCTAGCTAACAGTAAAGAGGCCAGGGCAACCTCATAACCTTGCCACTTGAAATAGAGCAGACCAATGTTGTACAAGATTCCACCTTCTCTTCTACGATTGCCTACCCTTCTATAGATATGCCATGCCTCCTCAAAGTATTTGAGGGCTCTCTGCCTCTCTCCTAAATCCACATAGACCTGACCTAAATTGTACTTGGTCCAAGCTTCACCTCGCTGATCTCCTGCATTTATAGAGATAGTGAGAGCCTTTTCTAGATACTCCAGTGCCAGTTCCTGCTCCTGCCGCTCATAATAGACCATGCCCAGATTGGTGAGAATTCTCCCCTCCCACCAAGAATCTCCTATGTCCTGGCTTAAGCTCAATGCCTGCTCTAGGCAGTGCAGTGCTCGCTCGCTCTCCCCAAGCCCACTATAGAGGTTACCCAGATGATTGAGTGTTCGAGCTTCGCCACCACGGTCTCCTATCTCTCGCTCTATACTCAACGCCTGATCATAATACTTCAGTGCCTGATCCTTCTTCCTGAGTCCTGCATAGAGGAGCCCCAATCTGTTAAGGGTCAAAGCTTCCCCTGTCCGATCTTTTACCTCTTTCCATATCAGCAATGCCTGCTCCAGATACCTGCGTGCTTGTTGCGTCTGTCCTAAATTATCATAAACACGGCCCAGAGTGATGAGCGTTCTGCCTATCCCTCTGCGATCTCCTACTTCTTCACGTAGCTTCAATGCTCGCTCAGAAAACTCTCTGGCAAGTTCCATCTGCCCCAGATCATCATAGATCTCACCCAGAGTATCAAGCGTCCAACTTGCACCCTCAAAATCGTCTATCTCTTTACGAATATCCAGCGCTTGCGTGAGATATTTCAGAGCGGTCTTTTTTTGCCCAAGATCAGCATAGACCCGACCTAAAAAACTGAGGACCATACCTTTTACCCATCGATCCTCTTCTTTTTCGCATATCTCTAATGCCCGCTCGAGACACACTCGTGCCTGGTTCCGTTGTCCACGGGTCCTATAAACACGACCAAGATTGGTGAGGACGCGTATTGCCTGCGAAGCCTTGGGCTGCCATTTTTCTAAAGGTAGGAGCATTTCATACAATTCCAAGAGGATAGTATTCTCGCCCCAGCGTTTGAGATCAGTAAAGATGGCTTCTCGCTCCATGAGATCATAGGCTTCTTGCCACTGCTCGGCATAGCAGTACTGCCAGATGGCCTCAATCAGCACATGCACGTCGCTAATATCCTGCCGCCGTTCTGGTGGAGGACACTTGCTAGCTGCCTGTTGGCGATAATAGTGTGCAGCCCTAGCATGTGCCTCTCTCAATGCTTGCTGATTGGCTTGCTCATCGTCCTCAACAAAGTGCCTTTGAATATAGTTGGCAACTATGGGGTGCAAGTGGTAGCGCCCTCCCCCTGAGCTTTGAAGGAGATGCTGTGCAACTAACATCTTAAGTATCGCTTGTATCTGCGCCTTTGATACCTTAGTGGTGAATTCTCCAATGGCTCGCACCGCTTCTAACGATACTGGCTCACGATAGACAGAGAAGGCCAGCAGTAGCTTGTGTTCTTCCTCATTCAGCTCTCGCTTGTAGATGTAGTTCAGGAGATTACTAGCAATATCTCCCACCCACAACTGGGTGTCGGTTCTGTCTTTGAAGAGAGCATCGAGGCTGAGTTGGTGATTCTTTACGAGTGATGCCAGAAGTGCCAGAGCAAAGGGGTGGCCCCCACAATATTTTACAGCTTCATGTAACCCCTCCTCTGTCCCCTGAACCCCCTGCTTTCGAAGGAGTTCTATTCCCTCATTGCTTTCTAGACCACCGAGGCGATATTCTTGTATATAGGTTGGTGGGTGTATTTGCTGAGGCCAACTGCGACTTGTAAAGAGAACACGGCACTTACATTTCTCACTATTGAGAGCGGTCAGCCAGTTCCTTATAGCAGGATCTGCAATTACATCCCCACTTCGCCAGTCAAGAAGATTCTCGAACTCATCGAGTACTATTAATCGTGGTCGGTCGGCTGTATTTATGAGTTTGAAAAGTGCAACCGCTTGGCTGTGCGCAGTCATGCTACTGAAATCTGGCATAGGTTTGCCCAATGCCTCAAAGATATTTCCAGCCAGTTCCGTCATTGTGACATCAGTATCAATAGTAAGCCAGAAAGGTTTTGCAACAAAGAAGCTACTACCAGAGTGTTGCCTTCCCACATAGTGATAAACCAAGGCAGCAAGAGTAGATTTACCAACACCAGCCATGCCTGTGAGTACGATAGCTGTAGTATCCGACCTGATCAATCTCCTGTATATATCCCTCACCACTTTCTCACGTGGCACGATAGTTCTAGGGTCAGTAAGTGGTACTACCCCTGCAATACTACGATAAGTAGTTTTAACCACAGGAGGCATCGGGGAGAGCACTGGCTCGTCGGTGGAAGGCAGTGGTGAAGTCATTGGCGATTCTGATTCTGTAGACAAAGACGGGGCTACAGGAGGCAGTTGATGTCCTATGAAAGAATTAGAGAAGGACCAGAGGTAAAACAATTGAGCAATTGAGAATGCCCCTCCAATTATGGTTAGTGCGAGCAAAAAGCCACTAAACCAGGAGGTATCAATAATGTTATGAAAGTACAATAATAACAGATCCATAGTAACAACGGAAAGGATCATTATCAACATACTACTGCGTAACAGTAAGGTCCATCTATGTACCCTCTTGGGAACTTGCGAATTACCAGGTTGTCCAGCCTGTGCTGTTTCCATGCTATAGCTCCGTCCGGGATTGATAGCCACTATCATGTGCTAACGAGATTATAACATGATAGAGTATACATCACATCGTTTATATGTTTTGACGCAAATATTGTTTCAACTTAAAATCTGCTCTACTAGCTGCTCTGCTTGAGGCTCAACCTCATGAAACAAAGCGGCGTACTGCTCTTCGCCGACCTGTCTGCGAAGCTCCTCTTTATATGTGGCCACTTCTTCCTCGCCTGAACCTCGAGTTTCCCTCAAGAGCTTTTCAGCCTGCAGAAAAAAAGCCAGGGCAATTTTATATTGGTTCTGCTTTGAGTAGAACTTTCCAATATTTCGCAATACTACGTATTGGCCCTTATAATCTTCCATGTGATTATAAAGGGCCAACGAACGCTTAAGATATTGCAGCGCCTCATCTACGTGATTACTATCAGTATTAATCATCTCAGTATGAATCTCTCCGAGTTTACTGTAAATATCGGCTGTCTGTGCATCTTGTGGATGCCATTTGTCTAATGGCAACAGTAATTGGTACAAGTTCAGCAAGGTGGTATTCTCTCGCCAGTTCCTTAAGTCAGTAGGGATATTCTCCCTACGCATAAGCTCATAAGCGTTTTGCCACTGCTCACTTTGGCACTGTTGCCGTAGGGCTTCAACTAGGAAACGCACATCACGAATATTCCTTCGCTGTCCTTGTGGAGGGCAAGTTTCTTTTGCCTGTTCCAGACAGTAATTGGCAGCCTTGATATGTGTATCTAGCGAAGGTCGGTAACTGTTCTGCTCATCGCTCTCTTCGAGGTCATACTGTATATAATGGGCAACAATGGGATGAAGCTCATAGTCACCTTCTCCCGATGGCCTCAACAGATGTTGTGTTAGCAACACATCAAGAGCTTTCAGAATTTCAGGCGTAGGCTCCGAATCCAGAACAGCTTCTGCTGCTTCCAACGGGACAGGTACACGATAGACTGTGAAAGCTGACAACAGCTTACGTTCCAGTGCATCCAGTTGCCTTGTATAGAGATCCTTCAAGAGATGAAGAGCAATATTTCTTCTCCAGAGTTGAAAGTATGGCTCGCTTTGCAAGAATGTACTGAGGCTCAATTGGTATTTTTGCAGGAGATTTATCAATTCAGTTATTGCAAGCATATGGCCATCACAGAGTCCTATGATAATACCTATCTCGGCTTCTGAGCCCTCCACTCTATGTTTTTTCAACAGTTCTGTTCCTTCACTGATGCTCACCCCACTTACATGGTATTCTTGCATGTGAGTGCGCAGATGTACCTGCGTCCCTTGTAGCCAAGAGCAACTGGTAAAAAGAATTTTGCATTTACATCTCTGACTATTGAGTGCGTCGAGCCATTCTCCAATGTCGGGATGCTCTCTTTGAGCATCCTCAGTATGAATATTAAATAGGGTATCAAATTGATCCAGAATGATCAGCCGAGGCTTTTTCGTGGTTGCTAGTAACTTGGTCAGTGCCAGGGCTTGGGACTGTGGAGACAGATGATTAAAATTGGGAGGTACCAATTTACCTAAGTGCTGAAAGAGTGTTCCAGCTATATCGATCATCTTCTTAGAAGGGTCCACTTTGAGCCAGAGAGTTTCAGCAGCAAAAGGTCCCTTGCCCCTACGGAAACTACGCCAGCGCTGATGCCGCTGGTTCTCGACATAGTGATATACCAGGGCTGCGAGAGTAGATTTGCCGATACCAGCAATGCCTGTCAATACTATAGCTGTGATCTCAGGTTGCATTAACAACTTGTAAATCTGCTTGACAGCTTCCTCACGCTGGAGAATCGACTTAGTATCGGTAGGGGGAGAAAGACTTGAAACGTTACTATAAGTTGTAGAGGGAACTGAAGATCCGCTTGCTCCAAGATGGGTACTTGAGAGGATCCATTGAAAAAAGTTTCGCAAAGCGGGAAAGACTACACTAAGTACACCTAGGAGTGTACCAAAAGTATTAAAGCCTATAGCTAAATAGTTTGACCAAGCAATTCGGAGAAGTCCAAAGTTATTCAGTATGATAATAGTGATGCTGGCAACGAAACAACACAAGGCGAGGAAGCCAAGAATCATAGCAACGATTACACTACCCGAGGGTCGGGGATTCTGCTGCTCCTGTCCAGATGACTGCATATTACAATTCCCTACTACAATAACGCGACAATAGGAAACAAAAAGCATCGATAGATGCCAGTTAAATTATACTGTGCTGCAGGAATTTATACAAGTAGCAGAAGCTTTAGAGTATGTGCAAACACATTAATAGCAACAGAGTAGGGAATAAGCTGTCTTCATTGTTATCGCTACACTATACTACAATCCCTTTACTATATAACCTTTCGTTCGATGTCAATAAGATTATAGTGACCCAAACCGAGGAGCCTATTTTTGAAGAGGTTCATGTAATATCTGTTTCTGCGTTGGCTATTAAGGGCACCCATTCGTAACTTGCAGTTTGCAACGGCATATGATCTCTGCGATCACATTTTTTCTTGATGAGGTGTGCTGGCTACTTAGGTTATCCGTTCTCAAAACATCGCACTTAGTGGTGACGAGCTGCACGAATTACACGCCTAACCGCCTCATACGAGACGTTATAATCCCCCGCTACCTTGCGTAGCGGTTCACCACGTATAGTTGCTCTCACCAACCGAAGGCTCCTGGCCCGCCTTTAAACGGCCCAACAATTTCGTCTGTAATCCAGCCGCCGTAGAAGTCGCCTGCCTGAGCCTGCACTCGTTCGCCATTGACATAACAGGCATCCATTTTGCCTGGATATATAGCTATGTAGTTGGCAATACTGGTGTAGGGAGTTGTGGGATGAGGATAATACCATGCGGCATGAGGTACGGCTTTGTTACCAACGCTGATGGTGTAGTACGCAGCCTGCCCTTTCCATTCGCAGAAAGTGGAATGAGATGCCTGTTGAAAATACTCTTGTTTGACGTCTTCAGGCGGAATATAGTAGACAGGCGGATGGCTAGTCTCCAGGACACGTTTGGCACGCCGAGAGTCGGCAATGATGATGCCATGGCAGATGACCTGAATATGTTTGTCACTGTCCTCTAAACGTGGTGGACGCGGGTAGTCCCAAACAGATTCTTGTCCTGGGCCCGGTTCGATACGTTTATGCTTATTCACGTTGAACTCCTATTTCCTCGCAAATACTAACGTCTGAGTATCAGCACTTTGAAGTTGCCCATCCCGGCAGGATCGGTAAGGGCGGCGACACGTTGGCGCAAGTTATACCAGTTGAGCAGTGCCACCTGACCACGGTCGGTGGCACGTTCTGTGTCTGCTGCCGCAAAATCGCTCCTGCGCTTCTGCTCTAGCTCTTCAGCAATACCCATTTCCGTCAGCCAGAGACGTTGCGTGGTGAATTTGTGCAGGCGTAAACTGTGGCGACGTCCTTCCTCAATAAGGGCAGTAAAGTTGACATACGCCGTAATATCTTGCTCGCCGGGCCGTATAAGGGGCTGCTCGTTCATCTGGTGGTTGAAATAACAGGTAAGAGTGCCGCGCCGTCGATATGGCGTATACAATTCCTTGGCTTTGTCACCGTAGTCAATCACCAGGACAAAGCCACGGCGTAACAGGTGAGCGGTGCGTTCCATCCAATGGAATGCATCAAGATTAATTTCGGCACGCCAGCCATCGGGAAAAGTTTGCCAGGGGATATGGTAGTGATCCAGGTAGCTGGCTATCTCTGCTGTACTGGGCTCGCTCAGTATCTCACAGAGATGGCCCTCCTGTACATCAACATACATTTCATATAGCCGTTTATCCCATACCTGGACGATATGGACAGGAAAAGCATCAATGAGCTCGTTGGAGAGAATGACGGAAGGGGCGGTGGGAAGCTTTCCCGCATTTTTTTGTGCGTCAGGTAAGGGTGCATTGGCATCCTGCCCCAGGCGTATGTCTTCAATGCGGTAGGTAAGGGCAGCGTTGAAGTCAGGGAACCCTTGTCTTGCCCAGTTCTGGACTTGCTGAGCCAGTTCTCCACGTCCTGCCCCCTGTTCGAGTACCATGAACGGTGATGGTTGACCAAGTTTTTGCCACCACTGATAGAGCTGGCGAGCCAGGCAATGGGCAAAGAAGGTTGAGACATCGCTGCTGGTGTAGTAGTCGCCTTCCCAACCCATTCTGGCAGGGCCACTCACATAGTAGCCATAGTGCAGTTCGTAGAGGGCAATACGCATATATTCGGCGAATGTGAGTGGACCTTCTTTGTGAATGCGTTCGATGATCAGTTGTTGTAAGGGAGTTGAGGCCATAAATGTTGGAATACTTTCATCAAGGTGTGAGAGAAGGTTTTTTCTTCCCCAGAGTGATTGATAGGGACGCAATGAGGCACTACGCCCTATTTCCGCGACGCTCAGTATACCACATGTTAGACGAATTTTGAGAAAAAACGAAAATTGGTCGCAAAAAATTTCCGCTTTTTTGGAGACGAGACGTATTTATATCCATACAGGCAGGGAGAGGAAAATGACGCGGTGTTTGCAGGCACTTCACCGGGTCACCTCTGCCTCTTGTGAAGGACAGGCACTTCTCTCGACAGAGGGAGAGAGCTATGTTACACTTGATGTAAGGAGATAGTCTCGTATGCCGGGAAAATGGGATACCAGTACCAAACGGCTCCTGGGAGAGAATCCAGAGCATTTCATTCGCTGGCTGTTGCCACAAGCCCAGGTGAAAGGGCCGGTCAAGTTGCAGCCGGTCAATCTCAATGATCGCGAGATTGAGGCCGATAATCTCTGTCAGGCGATCCTCAATGATCTGGACTGTTTGGTGAATTTTGAGTTTCAAAGCTATGCCGACCCCACAATGCCTAAACGGATGTGGGCCTATAATGCCTTGGCGACCTTTTCGTACGATTTGCCGACCTATTCGTTTGTGATCTATCTGAGAAAGTGTGAGGTGCCAGAGAAGGAGGTTTTCGAGCGGAAGTTCCCCACGGGGGTGGTGGTGCATCACTTTATCTATACGATCATCAAGCTGTGGGAGATTCCGGTGGAGGTGCTCAAGCGAACAGGGTTGATAGGGATTTTCCCCCTGATAGTGCTCAGCAAGGATGGGAAACGACCGGAGGTGGTTGAGGATGTAATTACCACGTTGGAGGCGGTGGAAGAGAATAAAGGCAAAGAACTGCTCTCGTTGACCTATATTATTGCGTCGCTGGTTTTTGAGAGTCCCAGCGAGCGACGCTGGCTGAAAAGGAGGTTTAAGGTGCTACAAGATGCTCTACGAGGGACATGGGCTTATCAAGAAATCATGCAAGAAGGCTGGGAAGAAGGGCTGCAGAAGGGCATGACAGAAGGAATGCAGAAAGGGATAGCTGAAGGGATGCAGAAGGGCATGACAGAAGGGATAGAGAAAGGGATAGAGAAAGGGATAGAGAAAGGGATTGTAGAAGGGCGTGCAGAAGGGCGTGCAGAGGAACGTTTGCAAAGGGTGAAGGATCAGCGTCAATTGCTGATGACGCTCGTGCAGGCGCATTTTCCGAACTTGGTGGAGCTAACACAGCAGCGAGCAAATGCTGTGGAGGATCCGGAGGTATTGCAGGGCGTGGTCCTCAAATTGGTGTCAGCCCAAACTGAGGAAGAGGCACAACAACTGTTGCTTTCCATGGAGCAAAAAACACCTCAGAAAACAGTTCAGCGAAAAAAGAGCAAGAAAAGCTCATCATAGTCGTTGTAATTAAAGTCTGATACCAGGAAGTATGGTCATGACTTTGGCAATGGCCATACCTCCTTTTTTATGGCTCCTCAGCAAAACCGACGACCAGCAAGTCCAGAGCCATTTCCGGGGCCATGCGGCTGCGTTTGAGAGCGGCATCGGTTGCCAGGAGTTGGCGGTAGGCCCCTTCGAGTTGAGCGGGAGTAAATTTGCTAACTTGTTGAGCAGCTTTAGTGGCGAGGAAGGGAGCTATGCCAAGCGTGGTAGCAATCTGAGGCGGGCGCATACCTTTCTGGGCCAGTTCTTTGACGAGCAAGAGTGAACGCACCTGAGTGGTAATGGTGCTGAGAAGTTTCAGAGGTGGTTCACCATCGGTAAGCAGGTCGTGGAGAATATCCAGAGCCTGTTTGCGGTTACGTTGTGCCAGAGCATCGGTGAGATCAAAGATACGAGCCTCTTGCACATGGGCCGAAAGCTTATGTACATCGTCGGCAGTGATCGTGGCTCCCTTGCCGACGTAGGTTGCCAGCTTATCTAGTTCGTTGGCGAGCAGGCGCAACTGATTACCAATGAAATTGGCGAGGAGCGCAGCAGCTTCTGAAGTAATGGAGACGCCGATACTTTTAGCCCGTTTGGTAATCCAGCTTTCAAGAGCGCCACCCTTAGGCAGGGTGCTTTGCAAAACTTTCCCATGTTGCTCGGCAGCTTTGAGAAGAGGATTACTCGCTTCAAGGATTTCATCGACCAGTACGATGAGGACGGTGGAATCGGGCATGGAAAGAATGTAGTTGGCCAGCCCTTTTTCAAAACCAGCACGAGTTGCAGTATTGGCTTTACTGCTCTTCTTACTCTTTTTCGCTTTGCTGCTCTTGCCTGCTGCAACAGAGGCGGTCGTTTCGTCGGCATTGACCGGATTGGCCTCGGACGGGGATGAAGCAGTTTCGTTACGGCGTTTTTTGGGTAAGCCTTCGACAACGACGAGGCGGGAATCTGTCAGGAAGGGCAGAGTATCACACGTGGCGGTGATGGTTGCTAGTGTAACCTCACCGCCGGAGTAGCTGTCCTGGTTATAATCGAAGTTTCCCTGTTGGCGCAACTTTTTGAGTTGTTCGCGGCTGGTAAACTCGTCATCGCCATGCAAGAGATAGAACATGACTCAAACTTATTCGTGGACTACGACTTGACGGCGATAGTCGCGTCGATTATTCCGCGCTATAATCAAGTCAAGAATGATGGCACCAGAGAGGCCGAGGGTTGAGCAGAAAAAGAGAGAGCCAAAGAAGACGCCAACCGGATTTGCGTCAGGAAGTGGCGTGTCATATATGAGTGTGCCGACCCAACCCAGGATGATGATGAAGCCAAGTAGGGCGCCTGCAAAGGCTCCTACAACCACGGCAGTACGGTTTTTGACTGCGCTCATCCAGAATGCGAGGAAGAGTGCCACAGGTAGGGCGAGTAAGAAGCCCCAGAAGTCACCAATGAAAATGCCATCTATAGGGACCTGTAATGCGGGCATGAATTGGGATAGATCCATAATAGTATAACTGCCTCCTGAAACATTTTTCGTAAGATGGGGTCTCTATGTGTCTATTATACGTCAGGTATGGGGGCGTGACAACAGCATTTTACGGCAAGAGCAGGTTCAAATTTTTGCGAAGAGGACAGGTAAATGAGCCTGACCCCCACAAGGGGGTCACTACATCTGTGGCATCGAGACACCAATCTGTAGTGACCCCCTTGTGGGGGTCAGGCTTGTTCATCAATGTGGTTGGCGAGAACGGCGACTCTTACGACGCTGGGCCTCAGCTTTACGTTTACGACGGGCCTGTGGGCTCTCGTAATGAGAGCGGCGACGTGCTTCAGAGAGAATCCCATCCTGTTGCACTTTACGGTTGAAGCGTTTGAGTGCCAGTTCAAACGAATCACCGGGGTTAACCTTGATCTCGCTCATAGGCACTACCAGCGAGAACGGCGGTCACTGGAGCGGCCAGCTCCCTGTGACTGGTAGCAGTTGCTGCAATAGACAGGTTTGTCGCCACGTGGCTGGAAAGGCACCTGAGCCTCGTTGCCACAGCTAGAGCAGGTGACAGTGTACATCTGGCGAGGTTCGCGATATCCACCGCTGCGACCGCCACTATACCTGTCGCCACTCTGGCCTTTGCGAGCAGCACGGCACGATGGGCAACGACTGGGTGAATTAGTTAAACCGCGACTGGCGAAAAACTCTTGCTCACCAGCGGTAAAAACAAATTCCTGGTTGCAATCGCGACAATACAGGGTTTGATCAGTAAATGCCATATTTTTTCTTGACTCCTGGGGAAAAGCCCCAACTAAATTTTTCGTGTATTGCGCGGCTTGCCATAGACCTTCTATGCTGAGCTGAAATGCACCATACAACGTTTTCTGAGTATAACATAAACCAGCAAAAAAAGCATGCTTTTTTTGCTGGTTTGGGTAAATTGGTCAAGAACTCGTGTAGGATGGTGTGCTAGCTCGTGAAGGTTGCAACAAGTCTCAGCCATCTGCGTATACATCATAGAGTGATGAAACATAAGACGAACAGCCTCTATGCCTGTAGCAGTGATCAGAAAGGGCAAGAAGGCTAGGCGTCACAGTAAAAGTGAGGAACAAAACATGATGAATAGGATGACTACTCTTGGACTGGATGAGCGGCTCGAGCGCGTTCTGGCCTATGCCTTTGGTTGGGTTTCGGGCATTATACTTTTTGTCCTTGAGAAAAATCGCAATGTACGCTGGCATGCAGCGCAATCAATGGTGACCTTTGGTATTCTTTCCATTTTGATGCTCGCTGTGTCCATGTTAAAAAATTTCTTGGCATGGATTCCCTTGATCGGCTGGTTGACGAGTGCTGGTCTGGGTCTGCTGATCTCCGCACTATGGTGGGTCATGGTTATCCTATGGGTATGGCTAATGGTCATGGCTTTTGTGAAAGAAGATTACCGCTTGCCAATTGTTAGCGACTGGGTACGCTACTGGGTCTAATATACATGGTAGGAGCGGCATTTATGACGCCAGTCCAGCAGGGTAGCTTGGTCCTGCTCTGTGGGTGGACTGGCGTCATAAATGCCGCTCCTACATCTATCTGTGCAAAAATCTTACGTCCTGCCTCTTTTGTCCACTACCCTTGACAAGACAAAATTCAGCAGTTATACTTTAACTGCCTGGGGCGCAAATATAACACCATCTTTACGAAAACACTGAAGTCCTCGATATATCTTCCTTGTAGCAACGACATCATTCCGCGGTACTACAAAAGAGAAGAGTTATGACCAGCATATTGATGGTTCCCATTCATCTAGATGCCCTGCTTCTCGAACAAGACCAAGCGGTCGTCGAGGCGATGGCAGACTTTAGCCGCCTTCCTTATTCTAACCGTATCCAGGACATGAATGTCGATGTCGCCAACATCAGCGAAGACATCGTCTCCAGACCCTTCGAGGATCAAAACCTGTACCTGAAAGCGGGCATCCATCTACACTGGGCTTTGCCTGACGCGCTTACCAAAGGTAAGCATACGCCAGCAGGAACCGATTTTCCAGCCGTACCTAACCGCTGGCTCGTCAGGCGTAGCAGGAGGGCTGTGGGCGGACAGGAGAGCATCGAGAAGACATGGGTTGTCGAGAGCGACTATCTCTATCCTGATGGCGCAGGCGACCTGGCAGGGAGTATCAGCATCCCCTTTACCTCCGATCCGGCGCAAGGCACCTATCGTCCTTTCCGCTATCAGGGACGCAGAATGCCTTTAGACTCCTGGCAGGCGCAAGACCCACAGGGCCAATACCTGGATAAACTGACGGCTGTGGGTTACGGAGAGCCGACTTTCGCAGCTTTTTATCCCAACTGCCGCAGCGTCTTTGGCTTTTATGATGGCGATTTTTCTGGAACCCCTCAAGGCTTGCAGTACGACGTGATCGGTTGGTATAGCGATGGCACTCAAGATCATCTCGCAACTTTCATCCGTGATTTCACCACAGCACAAGGAAGTGGCGGCCATGCGGCACCCACTGCTGAGCAGTTGAAGGCAGCTCTGGAGAAAACGCTTCAATGGACGGTGACGTTGCAGCCGGGCCAGGAGTTTCCAGCGCAGATGCTCTGCTACGCCCGCTTAACGTTCAATCTGCCTGCTAGTTCTACCGCCAGTCCGCCAGAGAGTGAGCCCGCCATCACTCTTGCGGTCGGCAATACCGGTACAGAGGCTTTATCGGCCTACCTGGCCAGCAAAGTTGATGACACCCAGAAAGCGGTCATCGAGGATCAGTTGGAAGCGTTGCAACTCGCTTTCCGCCTGGAGCACCGGCAATTGGATATCGGGGCGAAGTTCGTCGAAGCCCGCCATGAGAAGGGCTTCTCGGCTGTCCACGGCGGCTTCCTCTGGACCATCACACCGGAAACGGAACCTTCTTCGCCTGCTAACGCGATGGATGCTCAGGCACAGTCGGAAATTACTTTACCCGATGACATGGCCCAAAAACTGGACACCCTCAACCTCCTGCAGCAGACCTATGATCAGGCCAGCCAGCAAATTGCCTCCATGCGCAAGCAGCTCTTCGCCGACTGGTATAAATATATGCTCAGCGCCTATCCCCCCGACGATTCCCGCGAAGACTGCCCGGACATCGATGAAGTAAGATACTACATCGAAGACAAGGACCTTGGTCCCCTACAGATGGCCAACAGCGCAACCGGACAACTAACACTCCACTATGATGCAACCGGTAAGCTTGCCAACGCCGATACTTCCACTTCACCTTCTCTAGCCGCCGATCTGTGGCAAGCTATCAACGTGCTGTTGAGTACACTCGCTATGTTCAATAACAGCGATGAGGTAAAGCGCACAAAGAAGACCTATACGCTCAAGCGCACTG
>WNFX01000395.1_pt1 | contig 74026 bp, 70 predicted proteins | sample 5400111 | NCBI WGS metagenome assembly WNFX01 (sample SAMN13153363, study PRJNA577476) | soil metagenome | isolation source: 40 cm soil or saprolite under grassland replicate 1 | place: USA:California | collected 2016-06-15
GTACGTCGAACGCCTCGGCCTCGGCGAAGGTGGCCTCCGCCTCGCCACCGACCGCGACCACCAGACCGTTACAGGTCGCCGCGGCCGCCAGGCCTCCGCGCCGGGTCGGCAGATCGGGCAGCCTGGTCCAGTGGCCGGTCCGCGGATCGTAGGCCTCGAAAGCGCCGAGGTTGGTGTCCAGACCACCGGTGCGCCCACCGACGGTGTACACCAGCCCGCCGAACCCGGCCCCGCCCAGATGCTCGCGCGGCGTCGGCGGACCCGCGGCGGTGGACCAGCGGTCGCCGGGCACGTCGTACACCAGCATCTGCGCGGCGAGACCACCGGAGCCGACGCCGCCGGCGACGTACACGTTCCCACCCTGCACCACCGCCGTGCCGGCGGCACGGCCCTGCGGCATCTCGGCCATCGCGCGCCACTGGCCCTGCTCCAGCCGGAACACCGCCGAGCCCGCTGCACCGCTCGCGAGGTATCCGCCGAACACGTACACCGTGCCGCCGGCGCTCGCGGCCATCGCGTGGTTGACGGCGACCGGAAGATCGGGGCCACGGTCCCACCGGCCGGTTGCCGTGTCGTAGACCTCCACCGTCGCAACCGTCCCGCCGTCGGCCCGGTAGCCGCCGAGGACGTACACCCGCGTCCCGGCCACCGCCGCGGCGACCTCCGTGCGCGGCGTGGGCGACGCCGCCAACCGACGCCACCCGAGTCCGGCCGAGGCAGGGGGCGCGGCCCCGGGCGTGGACGTCTGACCAGGCGCCGGCGCGGTCGGGCCGGTGCACGCGCCGGCCAGGACGGCGCCCGCCAAAGCGGCGCCGGCCAGCGCCACCGTCATGATCCGACGGATCGGCAACAGTCGCACCCCGCCAGTCTTGCGCGCCGCCCCCCGACCGTCACCCACCCGCACGGCTCCTCGTCCACCGCGCCGGCCCCGGCGATCCTCGACACCGGGTCGAGGATCGCCGGGCAGTACACAGTAGACGCGTCGCGCGCCGCAGCCCCGGGGGAATGGCGGCCCACGCATGCCGCGCCGAGTCCGGGCAGGCGACCGGGACCGCCGGTCGGCCGGGCCCATCCAACGTTTTATCGATTTCGTTACGCCTTCGGCGGAGCAAGTTGAACCGCCAGTAACTTACCTTGGAGTGTGACGCAGGTAACACCGGCGAACAGAAGGGCCGGGCATGTTGCGGGTGCAGAACCTCGAGGTCGTCTACGACGACGTCATGCTCGTCCTGCGCGGGGTGAGCATGAGTGCACCCCCGGGAAAGATCGTGGCGCTGCTCGGCGCCAACGGTGCCGGCAAGACCACCCTGCTGCGGGCCGTCTCCGGCCTCCTCGACGTGCACGACGGCGAGATCACGAAGGGCGCCGTCCTGCTCGACGAGCGGCCGATCCAGCGGCTCCGCCCGGCGGCCGTCGTCCGCCGGGGCGTCGCCCAGGTCATGGAGGGCCGGCGGATCTTCGTCGAGCTGACCGTCGAGGAGAACCTGCTCGTCGGCGCACACACCCGGCCCCGCGGCCGGGCCGAGACCCTGGAGCGCGTCTACGGGCTCTTCCCGGTCCTCGCCGCGCGCAGGCGGGCGACGGCGGGCTACCTGTCCGGCGGTGAGCAGCAGATGCTCGCGATGGGCCGGGCGCTGATGTCCGACCCGCGCTACCTGCTGCTCGACGAGCCCAGCCTGGGTCTCGCGCCGCGCCTGGTCGAGCAGGTGCGTGACCTGATCATCGACATCAACAAGGCCGGCACCGGTGTCGTTCTCGTCGAGCAGAACGCCACCATGGCGCTGTCGATCGCCGAGCACGGGTACGTGCTGGAGACCGGCAAGGTGGTGCTCGACAAGCCTGCCGCCGACCTGCTCGCCGACGAGGACATCCGCGAGTTCTACCTGGGCCTTCGCCCCGAGGGGAGCGCACGGTCCTTCCGCGAGGTCAAGCACTACAAGCGGCGGAAGCGGTGGCTGTCATGACCAACGTACCCACGCCGATCCTCACCTTCGCAGACGTGCGGCTGTCATTCGCCGGTGTGCGGGCGATCGCCGGCGTCAGCTTCGGGGTGGGCCGGCAGGAGCTGTTCGCGGTGATCGGACCCAACGGTGCCGGCAAGACGTCGATCTTCAACGTGATCTCCGGCGTGTACCGGCCGCAGGCCGGGCAGGTCACCTTCGCCGGGATCGACCTGGTCGGTCTGCGCCCGCATCAGATAGCCGGGCTCGGTGTCGCCCGCACGTTCCAGAACGTCGAGCTCTTCCAGCACCTGACCGTGCTGGAGAACCTCATGCTCGGCCGCCACCACCACATCCGCTACGGCACGCTTTCGGCCATCGCGTGGCTCGGCCGCGCCCGCCGCGCGGAGATCGCCAACCGCGCCGTGGTCGAGGACATCGTCGACTTCCTCGAGCTGGAGCAGTGGCGACTGCTGCCGGTCGGCCTGCTGCCCTACGGCGTGCAGAAGCGGGTCGAGCTGGGTCGGGCCCTCGCCATGGAGCCGAAGCTGCTGCTGCTCGACGAGCCGGTCAGCGGGATGAACCTTGAGGAGACCGAGGACATGGCCCGGTTCATCCTCGACATCCGCGACGAGCTCGACATCCCGATGATCCTCGTCGAGCACGACATGGGCCTCGTCATGGACCTCGCCGACCGTGTTCTGGTCGTCGACTTCGGGGTGCCGATCGCCACCGGCACCCCGGCCGAGGTGCAGCACAACCCGGACGTCATCCGCGCCTATCTCGGGGAGGTGCAACGGGCATGAGCGAGCGAAGCGAGCGAACCGATGGCTCAGTGCGGCGGAGCCTCATGCCGTCGCCGAGCGCCAGCGAGGTGACGGCATGAGCGAGATGATGGCGCCACCCCGGTCGTCCGCCACCGGCCACGCGCCCGCCGCCACCACGACAATCGCTTCCCGCGTACGCGACAGGGCCCGGCAGACGCCGGATCTCGTCGCCATGCGCGAGAAGGATCTCGGCATCTGGCAGGAGGTGACCTGGGCACGGTACTGGGAGACCGTGAAGGTGGTGGGTCACGCGTTGCTGGCGCTCGGGATCGAGCCCGGCGACCGGGTGGCGATCCACTCGGAGAACCGTCGCGAGTGGCTCTACACCGACGTCGGCACAGTGGCCGTACGCGCGATGACCGTCGGCCTCTACCCGACGAACCCGCCGGCCGAGGTGGGCTACCTGCTGTCGCACTCGGGCGCGAAGGTCCTCGTGGCCGAGGACCAGGAGCAGGTGGACAAGGCCCTGGAGGTGCTCGACCAGTGCCCTGACCTGTCGCGCATCGTCTATCTGGAACCGCGCGGCATCCGCCACCGATACGACCATCCGAAGCTGCTGGCGTGGGACGACTTCCTGGCGCTCGGGGAGGAGCACCGCGTCCTCTATCCGCACGCGGTCGACGAACGGATGGCGGAGGCCACGCCGGACGACATCGCGACGCTGATATACACCTCCGGCACGACGGGGCCGCCCAAGGGCGTCATGCTGTCGGTGTCCAACGTGGAGTTCGCGATCGAAACGCTGGTCCACGGTGGCGGCTTCACGTCTCCACCACCCGGACCGCATGACATCACACTGTCGTACCTGCCGCTGTGTCACGTGGCCGAGCGCATCTTCACGGTGTGGTTCAACGCGGGTGCCGGGGTGCGGGTCCACTTCGGAGAGTCGATCGCGACGGTGCAGTCCGACCTGCGCGAGGTGCAGCCGACGATCCTGTTCGGGGTACCGCGCATCTGGGAGAAGATGCTCGCCGGCGTCATGATCAGGCTGGCGAGCGCGTCACCCGTCAAGCGCCTGCACGCCAGGCTGTGGCTCAAGGTCGCCGACTGGATCGGTGTCCGGCTCGTCGCGCGGGGCGGCGAGCACTCCGCGCTGACGCGCCTGGTGTACGCGATCGGCTGGATCTTCTTCTTCCGCGCCCTGCGCGAACGGATCGGCGTACGCCGGGTCCGCTACGCCGCCTCGGGCGCGGCGCCGATCGCGCCCGACGTCCTGAAGTTCTTCATGGGCATCGGAGTGCCGATGCACGAGGTGTACGGCATGACGGAGAACACCGCGGTCGCCACCGGCAACCGGCCGGGTCGGGTCAGGCTCGGCACGGTCGGCGAGCCGCACCCCGGGGTGGAGTTGCGCATCGACGACAACACCGGCGAGATCCTCACCCGCCACCCCGGCACCTTCGTCGGATACTTCCACGACCCGGAGGCGACAGCGAAGGCCATGAACCCGGACGGCTGGCTGCACACCGGCGACGTCGGGGAGTGGGTCGACGGGACATACGTGCAGATCACGGATCGGGCGAAGGACGTCATCATCACCTCCGGGGGCAAGAACGTCTCCCCGAGCGAGCTGGAGAACGGGCTCAAGGCGTCGCCGTACGTCAAGGAGGCGATCGTCATCGGCGACCGGCGCCCCTACCTCACCGCGCTCATCGGCATCGAGCTGGACACGGTCGGCGAGTGGGCGCAGCGACGGAGCATCCCCTACACGACCTACCGCGACCTGTCGAACAAGCCGGAGGTCGTGGGTCTTGTGCAGTCCGTCGTGGACGGGGTCAACGCGCGGTTGTCCACCGTCGAGCAGGTCAAGAGGTTCCGGATGCTGTCCAAGGAGCTCGACCACGAGGACGGTGAGCTGACCGCGACCCAGAAGGTGAAGCGGGCCGTGATCGCCAAGGTCTTCGCCGACGAGGTCGAGGAGATGTACCGCCGGTGAGGTCTTTGGCCGAGAGCGTGATCCGGGGCCTGGGTACGGGCAGCGTGTACGCGCTGCTCGCGCTCGGGTTCGTGATCATCTACAAGGCGACCCGGGTGATCAGCTTCGCCCAGCCGGCATTCATGCTGGCCGGTGCCGTGCTCGTCACCTATCTGGTCGGTCCGCTCGGCTTCTGGGCGGCCCTGCCGATCGCGGCCGCCGCGACGGGACTTCTCGCACTCGGCGCGGAACGGGTGGCCGTCCGTCCGATGATCGGCAAGCCGGCGTTCGCGGTCGCGATCATCACACTCGGTCTGGACGTGGCGATCCGCGTGGTCGTCAACGCGTTCATCGGGCTCGACGTGCGCCACGTCGGCGATCCCTGGGGCCTCGCGACCATCCGGGTGGCCGGCCTGCAGGTGCAGCAACGGCACATCGCCATGTTCGTCACCGCCGCGGTCGCGGTTGCCGCCCTGTTCGCCTTTTTCCGGTACACCCGCGCGGGTCTGGCGATGCGCGCCGCGTCGCAGGACCAGGAGGCCGCGCTGGCGCAGGGCGTTTCGGTCGGGACGGTGTTCGCGCTGTCCTGGGCACTGGCCGGGGCGCTCGCCGCGGTCGCGGGCACGTTCGCGGCCGTGGGTGCCAGCGTCAACGAACAGCTGTGGCTGATCGCGCTCACCGCGCTGCCGGTCATCATCCTCGGCGGCCTCGACTCGCTACCCGGTGCCGTCGTGGGTGGCCTCGTCATCGGCGTGGTCCAGGAACTGGCCGCCACCTACCAGTTCCACGCGCCCTGGCTGGGCGGGAACATCTCGGCGATTTCGCCCTACATCGTGATGCTCGTCGTCCTGCTGGTCCGCCCGTACGGGCTGTTCGGCACCCGGGAGGTGGAGCGGGTATGAGCGAGCGGAGGGAGGCCGCGGCGTCGGCTGGACTGACGCGACGCGCCGACGCAGTCGTGCGCGGCGCGGAGGGAAGGCGGCGCCTAAGGCGGCCTCGCGGAGCGAGCGGAGGCACAGTATGAGAGGGCGGCCGCTGCTGCGCACCTCGTACGGGCAGGATCTCGCGCTGTTCGACACGAACAGCAAGCGGATCTCGGTCGCGGCGCTCGCGCTCGTGGCCGCGGTGCTGCCCTGGCTGATGACCGACGAAATCCTCCAACTGCTCGCCGTCGGGTGCGTGGCGGCGATCGGAGCGATCGGCCTCAACCTCGTGACCGGGTACGCCGGGCAGGTGTCGTTGGGTCACGCGTTCTTCCTGGCGATCGGTGCGTACACCGCCGCGGCGATCGCCGGCGACCCGGGCGGGCGCACCATCGGTTTCGGCGTCACCAACCTGCTCGTCTGGCTGCCGGCAGCGGGTCTGGTCGCCGCGCTCGCCGGCGTTGTCGTCGCGCCGCTGGCGACCCGGCTCCGCGGGCTGTACCTCGCGATCGTCACGCTCGGCCTGGTCTTCATCGGCGCCTACGTCTTCGAGGAGTGGGACTCGCTGACCGGGGGGCCGGGCGTGGGTCGACCGGCCGCCACGCCGGCGCTGTTCGGCTACCGGCTCGACCAGCCCGACGCGTTCGCCACCCGGGACCAGAAGCTGTACCTGCTCATGCTCGTCCTCCTGCTGCTCTTCGCACTCGCCGCGCGCAACCTGGCGCGCTCCAAAGTGGGCCGGGCGTTCACCGCGATCCGCGACCGCGATATCGCCGCGGGCGTGATCGGCGTGAACCTCGCCCGGTACAAGACGATCGCGTTTGCCGTCTCGTCGTTCTACGCCGGCTGCGCGGGCGCCCTGCTCTACACGGTCAGCGGCTTCTTCGACCCCGGCTCGTTCAACCTGCTGCTGTCCGTGCAGTACATCGCGATGGTCCTGATCGGCGGAGCGGGCACGATCTCGGGGGCGATGATGGGGGCCTTCTTCATCACCCTGTTGCCGAGGGTGACCCGTGAGGTGCCGGCGCTGCTGCCGTTCATCAGTCCTTCGCCGACCGAGACGCCCAACACCTACCAACTCGAGGCCGTCCTCTACGGCGTACTGATCATCGTGTTCCTGATATTCGAGCCGCGCGGCCTGTTCGGCATCTGGATCCGGATCCGCAACTACTGGAGGGCATGGCCCTTCTCCTATTGATCAAACCAAATCCCGAGGAGGCCTCAATGAAGAGGGTGGGAGCGTTCACCGCCACCGCGGTGCTCGTGATGGCAGGGGCACTCGCAGGCTGCCGCGGCAGCACACCGGCGGCCAAGAACGGCGGCCCGAGCACCGACGTGGGCGTCACCAAGGAAGCGTGTCCCAACGCGGTCAACAAAGACCACGGGTGCATCTACCTCGGTAGCATCTCCGATCTTTCGGTGGGCCCGTTCCACGCGCTCGCGGTGCCCATCACCGAAGCGCAGAAGAAGTTCTGGGAGCGGGTCAACAAGGCCGGCGGTATCGGCGACTACGACGTCGACGTATCGACGTACGTGCGTGACAACAAGTACAACCCCGAGGTCCACAACCAGGTCTACCAGGAGATCAAGGGCAAGGTACTCGCGCTGGCCCAGACGCTCGGCTCGCCCACGACGGCGGCGATCCTGGCCGACCTCAAGGCCAACAAGATCGTGGCGGCGCCGGCGTCATGGACGTCCGCCTGGGCATTCGAGGACGTCATCATCGAATCGGGCGCCAACTACTGCATCGAGTCGATGAACGGGATCGACTACGCCATGGACACGTTCAGCCCGAAGAGCGTGCTGGCCGTGCACTACGCCGGTGATTACGGCGACGACGCGGCGGCCGGCGCGAAGCTGGGCGCGGAGGCCCGGGGACTGAAGTTCAGCCATGTCAAGACCGACGCCGGCCAGGACAAGCAGGCAGCGGCCATCACGTCGATCGTCAACGACAAGCCCGACCTCGTGATCATCACTACCGGTCCGGCGGAGACGGCGGCGATCGTCGGCGGTGCCGCCCAGCGCGGCTATACCGGCAAGTTCATCGGCACCAGCCCGACCTGGAACCCGGGCCTGCTGCAGAGCGCCGCGGCGCCCGCGTTGACGGCGATGTACCTGCAGACCGCGCCGTGGAACGCCTGGGGCACCGACAGCCCGGGACACAAGGCAATGCGGGAGGCGGTCGGCGCCGGCGTCACCCCCAACGACGGCTACACCTCCGGTTGGGTGTGGTCGTACCCGCTGAAAGCCGCCCTGCAGAAGGCCGCCAAGGACGGTGATCTCACCCGGGCGGGCCTGCTCAAGGCGGTCAAGTCGCTGAACTCGGTGGACTACGAAGGGATGCTGCCCAGCGGCGCCGGCAACTATTCGGCTGGCCCGGACGCCGGACAGGTGCGGGTCAGCGCCATCTACAAGCCGGACAAGAGCGCGCCGACGGGTGTCTCGCAGGTGAAGGATCTCGCCGTCGGCCCGACCGCGAAGGCGTACAAGCTCGACAAGCCCTGTTTCCAGAAGCTGTAGCGAAGCATCATCCGGCTCGGGGTCGGCGCGCTTGCGCCGACCCCGAGTTCCTGCGTGACGGAATAGCCGGGCGATCAGCCGCTGAAAGGACGCCTTTAGTCACGGGTCTTGCTAGTTTGCATCCATCGACGTTCGTCACTGCAGCCCAGGGGCGGGGCGCAACGTATCGAAGGGTGAACCATGCTGAAGCGACTTCGACTGGCGGCCGCCGCCCTGGGCGCCCTCGGGCTCGTACTCATCGCTGGCCAGGCCAACGCGGCGGTCCTGGTGGATGCGGACGCGGCGCGCGGCGGCTCGGTGTCGTCCACGTTCCGGCTCGGCGGTGAGGGAAACTGCGGGACGGGCAATGTCTCGGCGGTGTCCAACGCCCAGCGGGGCCGGGTGAGGCGGTTCCACAAGCCCTCCTCCTCGGGGCGCTGCGAAACCCACGGCGTGGCCGGAATGCAGTTCCGCAACAACTCCACCTACTACATCGGTTGGTGGTTCAACCTGTCCAGCACCGGCGACAACAACGCCGTCATGCAGTGGAAGTCCTACGGGCACCACATCCAGAACTTCCCGGTCGTGCTGAGGATGCGCGGTGGTCAGCTCGAGCTCATGCAACGCCAGCCCGGGCCCCGCGAGTCCTTTCCATGGCACGGGCGGATCGCCGCCAACCAGTGGAACCATGTCGTTCTGGGTATCCACACCTCCTCCGAGCTCAGAGGCGGCTGGATCGAGCTGTACTTCAACGGCTCGCAGCAGAGCCTCGCCGGCCAGCAGCGCTACCCGTGCCGCACCTGGGACGGCGAGAACGACCTGAAGCTCGGCGTCTACGGCGCACGAGGCCGCACCGTCACCAACCTGATCGACGGGCCGACGATCGGCACGACCTACGCCGACGTCGACTGACAGCTATCTCCTCCCGCCGATCAAGGAGAAAGTGACGTGGTTTAGAGATCAAACCATGTAGCTAACTCCAAGATCGGCGGGAGAAGGGGCGTTGCTCACGAGGTCCCCGGTCGGGCCCGCTCGAAGTAGGAGACGCACTCGCCCTGCGACGCGAACGGTGGCTGTTCGAACCCGCGCCAGCCGCCGTTCATGCAGTCGCGCTTGTCCTCCTGCACGGTGTAGACGCGCACGTTGGGGTCGGCGGCGAGCTGCGCCCTGGTGTACTTGATGGTGTCCCAGCCCTTGGCCGAGTACAGCCGGGTCTGGTCGGCGTAGTACGGGGAGTTCGGGTTGGTCGACTGCGAGTAGGTGAGGATCTGCCGCCCCGACGGCCCGCCCGCGCCGAGCTCGACGGCCATGACGAACGACGAGCCGTGCACGATTTTCGGGTACCCGACGCCGGGCGCGAACGCCGGGGTGATCACGTTGAAGGTCCCGGCCGCGTGTGGGCCGCCGTGGATCGGGATCCGCTGCGCGCCCCGGGGTTCGGTCTGGATCGCGCCGAGCGGAGCGTCGAGGGGGATGCCGGCCAGCTTCCGCACGGCGTCGGCGAGCGCGGTCAGTACCCTCGGGTCGTCGACCGCGAGCCGCCGCGGCGTGTTGACCGGATCGGCGACCACGAACGGGTCCGCGAACCGGATGCCGAACGCGAGCGCGAACTCGAAGAACAGGTGCGCGCCCCGGCTGTCCAGGTCGGCGCGGAGGTTCCAGGCGCGGAGCGCGGAACACGCGGCGGCCAGATCGACGGGCGTGCCGTCGGACGCTGTCGCCGTCGGGTTTGCCTCGCACAGCCGGACCAGGTCGTCGCGGACGAGCTCGCCGCCGTACACGCGGTTGCCGAACACCACCTGCCAGAGGTTCTCGGTGGTGAACTTCGTGCCCGGCAGGCCGTCGGTCCCGGCGAGGCGCTGCTGCACCTGGAGCAGTCCGAGCCGGGTGCGCAGGCTCCGCGGCGTCCGCTCGTCACCGATGATCCGCGGGAAGCCTTCCAACGGCTGCGCGGGGTTGGCCAGCCAGTAGCTGTCGTTGGAGTTGGTCACGTAGTCGGCGCGGAAGCGCACCGGCACGCGGGACGGGCCGAAGATCCCGGCCACCACAGCGTCCGGGTCGGCGCCCAGCCCGCAGGCCGACCTCGACCCGTCGAGCACAGCGAGGCCGCTGGTCGCGTACACCGGCCGGAAGGACTCCGGAATGCACCGCGCCGCCAGGTCGTCGGTGACCCGGGGAATCACCGAATGGTCGGCGTACATCGCCTCACCGGTCGCGTCCGCGGCGATGACGTTGACCCACGGCAGGAACTGGTAGCGGTCGAGCACCCCCTTCATCTCCCGGACGGTGCCGGCGCGCCCCATCTGGAGCCAGCCGTCGAGTGCGCGGTTGTTGCTCGCGTTGATGTCGGTGATCGCGTACGCCGTCGTCGCGGTCCATGGGAATCCGGCGCGCACGACGACCGGGCCGAACTGGGTGTCGTAGAACGTGCGCGTGACCGGCATCGTGCCGCCTGCCGGCGCCGGGACCTGGATGGTCACCGTCCGCGCCGTCATCTTCCGCTCCTGGCCGTCCTGGATGTATGTCGTCGGGTCGCCGGGCTTCAACGTCAGCTGATGCCACACGAAGCGCCACGCGGTCGAAACGGTGTGGCTCCAACCCAGGGTCGCGTTGTGCCCGATCTCGACGATCGGGTCGCCGATCAGCGCCGCGCCCTCCACGTCGTACACGCCCGGGATCCTCAGGTGCATCCGGTAGAACCGTTCGGGGCCGTCCCACGGGAAGTGTGGGTTCGCCAGCACCATGCCGGTGCCGTTGACGGTCGCCTCCCGGCCGAGTCCGTAGGCGTTGCTGCCGAGGCCGCCGCCGGTGGCGCCGTCGGTGCCGGCGGCGTCCGTCGGGACGCTTGCGGTCGCGCTCGCCGTCGCCGCCGTCGCCGCCGCTGGCGGCGCGGCGGCGACGATGCCGTCGAGCAGGGCGCGCGAGCCCGCGCGGACCATGCTGGCCCAGGTGGTACGCCAGAGGTCGAGTTCACTGATCTGGCGTACCCACGGAGTGCCCGCGCACCTGGGGTCGGTGAGCCCGGCCACCCCGGTCCTGCGCAAATAGTTGTTGTAGCCGGCGGCGAATCCCCGGACGAGGTCGTGGGCGTCCCGCGACGGCGCGTGCACGCCGTCGGGGGTGCCCGCGAGGAAACGCTCGACGACCCCGTCGTCTCTGGCCTTCTGGAAGAACAGGTCGCTGCGCACATTCGCGTCCGTTCCGCCGAAGTACAGCGACCGCTTGGCGTCGACCGTGACGATCTTCTCGGCGATCACGCAGATGTTGTCCTCGGCCTGCACGTGTCCGTTGCCGAAGCCCAGGCTCGCGAAGCTCGTGGCGGTGATGTGCGGGACGCCGTACGAGGCGCGGCGGATCTCCGCCGAGTACCCGTGGATCTTTCCTGGCGGCGTGCCCAGGGCGGGCGCGGCGCCGGTGAGGAGGCTGGAGGTGAGGAGCCCGGCGGCGGCTATGGTCACACCGGCGCGGACGATGGATCTGGTCATAGCGCACCCTTCGCCGTTGAGGGGCCCGCCGCGCGAAACCGGCTGGGAAGCCTGAGTTCCTCCGACCGGACGCAGTCCGGCGCCTACGACGTGCCTAACACGCGGTCCGTAGTCACCGCAACGCACTCCGGGTCGGCTCCCGGTGGACACCCGTCCATCGGGACCGGACGATCGGCCCTCCGCCCGAGCCGGCGATCAGCTCCGCGATCTTGACTGGTCGCTGTCGCCCGGGCCGCTCGGCCCGGTCGTACGCCGCTCGGCCCGGTCGTACGCCGCTGGCCGGCTGGTCGCCGCGCCGCCGAAATGAAGACGTTGGTCGATCCAGTCCCATCTGCGTAGCGCCGGATGGGACTGGATTGACCAACGTCTGTGCGTACCGGTTGGGTCTCCGCGCACGAGGTCACCTTTTGCTGCCCGGGAGGCGCTGTCGAAGCGACGAAATCTGTAGTGCGTTCTAGGGAACGATAGTCCATCTGACAATGGACTTCTGGCGTGAGAAGTATAACGTGTTATAGAAACTTCTCGCGGTCGGAGGGATCGATGGCAGTCGTGGTCGAGTACGACGTCGTGGTCGTTGGCTGTGGGGCCGCGGGGATGACCGGCGCCTTGACCGCCGCCCGGCGGGGACTGCGGACCGTCGTGGTGGAGAAGGCGGCCACGTTCGGCGGCTCGGCGGCCCGCTCGGGAGCCGGGATATGGATACCGTGCAACGAGGTGATCCTCGCCGCCGGCGTGCCGGACACCCCGGAGCAGGCCGCCACCTACCTCGCCCGCGTGGTCGGAGACGATGTGCCGGCCGACCGGCAGCGGGCGTTCCTGGCCAACGGTCCCGCCATGATCTCGTTCGTGTTACGCAACAGCCCACTGCGGTTCGCCTGGATGGAGGGCTACTCCGACTACTACCCGGAGCTGCCCGGCGGGATGCCCCGCGGCCGGTCCATCGAGCCGCAGCCGCTGGACGGCAACATCCTGGGTGCCGAGATCGACAACCTGAACCCGGCCTACATACCGACCCCGCCGGGCACCGTCATCCTCAGCGCCGACTACAAATGGCTCAACCTGGTCGCACGCCACCCGAAGGGCCTGGCCACCGCGACCGAGATCGTCTGCCGATACCTGGCCGCGACGCTGGTCGGGCAGAAGCCGATCACCATGGGCCAGGCGCTGGCCGGTGGGCTGCGGGCCGGGCTGCTCGCCGCCGACGTTCCGGTCTGGCTGAACAGTCCGCTGACCGACCTGCACGTGGAGGGTGGCCGCGTCGCGGGCGTGCTGGTGTCGCGCGATGGCCAACAGGTGCTGCTCAAGGCGCGCCGCGGCGTCCTGGTCGCCTCGGGCGGGTTCGAGCACAACGAGCGTATGCGCAAGGAGTTCCAGCGCGAGCCGATCGGGACAGAGTGGACGGTCGGCGCGAAGGCCAACACCGGCGACGGCATCGAAGCCGGCGAGCGGGCCGGCGCGGCGCTGGATCTGATGGACGACGCCTGGTGGGGGCCGGCCATCCCGCTTCCCGACGCCCCGTACTTCTGCCTCGCCGAACGCACCCTGCCCGGTTGCATTCTCGTCAACGGCGCGGGCCGGAGGTTCGTCAACGAAGGCGCGCCCTACAGCGACGTCGTGCACGTGATGTACGAGCGCAACACCGCGGAGGTCCCGCACATCCCGGCCTGGTTGATCACGGATCAGCAGTACCGCAACCGGTACCTGTTCAAGGACGTCGCCCCGCTGCTGCCGCTGCCCGACGCGTGGTACCACAGCGGTGCCGTGCACCGGGCCTGGACGCTCGGAGAGCTGGCGCGACAGATCGGGGTGCCGGCGGCCAACCTCCGTGACTCCGTGTGGCGGTTCAACGGCTTCGCACGCGCCGGCCGCGACGCTGATTTCCGTCGCGGTGACAGTGTCTACGACCGCTACTACGCCGATCCCACGAACCTGCCCAACCCGTGCCTGGCCACCCTTGAGCTGCCGCCCTTCTACGCGTTCCGGATCGTCCCCGGCGACCTCGGCACGAAGGGCGGGATGCGCACCGACGCCCGCGCGCGGGTGCTGCGGGCGGACGGTTCGGTCATCCCCGGACTGTATGCCGCGGGCAACGCCAGCGGTGCGGTGATGGGGCACAGCTACGCCGGCGCGGGCTCCACCCTCGGGCCCGCCATGACGTTCGGGTATGTGGCCGCGAACGACATCGCCGAATCAGCTCGCGGCTGACTCCTCGCGCCGCTCCTGCGCGAGTTGGAGGGCGACGTCGATGATCATATCCTCCTGCCCGCCCACATACCCGGCCTCACCCACCCGCTGCAGGATCTGGTGCGCCGGCACGTCGTAGCGGGCCGCCGCGCGCTCCGCGTGGAGCAGGAAGCTCGAGTACACCCCCGCGTAGCCCTGCACTATGGACGCCCGGTCCATCCACGGAATGCGGGGGATGTAGGGACGCACCACGTCCTCCGCGGCGGCGGCCGCGGCCTGCGGGTCGACACCGGTCGCCACGCCGAGCCGGTCGAAGACCGCGGCCAGTACCTCGGTGGGGGAGTTGCCGGCCCCGGCGCCGAGCGCGCACAGCGCGCCGTCGATCTGGCGGGCCCCGCTCTGGTAGGCCAGCACGGAGTTGGCGATGCCCAGGGACAGGTTCTGGTGGCCGTGGAAGCCGACCTGGGCCTGCGCGCCGATCTCGTCGACCAGCGCCTTGACGCGTGCCTGGGCGTCGTGCAGGACCAGCGCGCCGGCCGAGTCGACCACGTAGACGCACTGCGCGCCGGCATCGACCATGATGCGGGCCTGCCGCGCGAGTTTCTCCGGGCTGGCCCGGTGGCTGAGCATAAGGAAGCCCACGGTCTCCATGCCGAGGTCGCGGGCGGCTCCGAAATGCTGGATGGACACGTCGGCTTCGGTGCAGTGCGTGGCGATCCGGGCGACGCAGGCGCCGGCGTCGTAGGCCCGCCGCAGGTCCTCCACGGTGCCGAGGCCGGGCAGGAGGAGCACGGCGATCCGCGCCCGGGTCGCCTCGTCGACCGCCGCGCGGACCAGGGCGATTTCATCGGTACGGGAGAAGCCGTAGTTGAACGAGGAGCCGCCGAGGCCGTCGCCGTGGGACACCTCGATGACCTGGACACCGGCCGCGTCCAGCGCGTGCACGGTCGCGCGTACCTGCTCCTCGGTGAACTGGTGCGCCATGGCGTGGCTGCCGTCGCGCAGCGTGGAGTCGGTGATCCGCAGCTCGGTCATGCCGCCACCGCCTTCGCCTGGGCCAGCAGGTCCCCGACGCGGGCGGCGGCCGCGGTCATGATGTCGAGGTTGCCGGCGTACGCGGGGAGATAGTCGCCGTTGCCGCGGACCTCCAGGAAGACCGCCACCCGCCCGTTGCCGCCCCAGTCGGCGCGCGGCTCGTCGAACTGCGGCTCCACGCGCAGCGTGTATCCCGGAACGTAGCGCTGCACCGCCGCGACGATGTCCACGATGGACCCGGCGATGGCGGCTCGGTCGGCCTCGGCGGGGATGGCGCAGAACACGGTGTCCCGCATGATCATCGGCGGCTCGACCGGGTTGAGGATGATGACCGCCTTGCCCCGGCGGGCACCGCCGACGGTCTCGATCGCGCGTGACGTCGTCTCGGTGAACTCGTCGATGTTCGCCCGCGTGCCGGGGCCCGCCGAGCGGGAGGCGATGGACGCGATTATCTCCGCGTACGCCACCGGGACCACACGGCTGACCGCGTGCACGATCGGGATCGTGGCCTGCCCGCCACAGGTGATCATGTTGACGTTCGGGGCCGCCAGGTGTCCGTCAAGGTTGACGGCGGGACAGACCAGCGGACCGACGGCCGCCGGGGTCAGGTCGACGGCCTGGATGCCCGCCTCCCGGTACCGCGCGGCGTTGGCGAGATGGGCCTTCGCGGACGTCGCCTCGAACACCAGCTGCGGCAGGTCGGGCCGGCTCAGCAGCCAGTCCACGCCACCGGTGGAGGTCTCCAGCCCGTCGGCGCGGGCGCGGGCCAGGCCGTCGGAGGTGGGGTCGACACCGACCATGTAGCGCACCTCGACGTGCTCGCTGCGGCGCAGCTTCGCCAGGAGGTCGGTTCCGATGTTTCCCGGGCCGACGATCGCGGCCGTCACCTTGCCCATCCGTCACCTCGCTGGAAGAGAGCGCGCGGGAGTAGAACACGATTCAGTGCGGGCAGCGTGGAGCTGCTCCAGATAGGAAGTCTAGCCGCATGTTGTGATAGAAAACACGTTCTAGTATTGAAGATCGTCCCTGCTCAGCTTACCGTTCATAGCTACCGCCGTCGGCGGTGATGGGCTGTGCTCAGCGGACCGAGGAGGTACGTGATGCCGAAGGTCAGTGCGTCCACGCAGGCAGCGGTCGGACCCGAGCAGGTGTGGCGGCTGGTAATCGACCTGCCGCGCTATGCCGAGTGGAACACCATGCACGACGCGTTCACGAGCGATGTGCCGGGAACGCTCGGCGAGGGCGTGGCGTACAAGCAGCGCGTGAAGATGATGGGCATGCCGGCCGACATCGCCTGGCGGGTGACCACCGCCGACGCGCCGGGGCGGCTGGAGCTTCTGGGCGACGGCCCGATGGGCATCAAGGCGCAGAACCGATTCATGATCGAGCCGGCGGGCGACGGCTCACAGATCACGTTCGAGATGGAGTTCAACGGTCCGGCGCTGTCCGGCGCCATCGGCGCGATGGCCGAGAAGCAGGCCGGTGCGGCGGCGCAGCAGTCTTTGGCGAAGTTCGCCGCACTGTTGGGATGAGTGTGCGCGGGTGCTCGGGGGCGGGGTGATCGCTCCCGAGTGGACCGCGTCAGCGCAGCAGCAGGCGGGCGGCGAGCTCGAGGTGGTCGACGACGTCGTTGGCGGAGGCCCGCCGGGTCACCCAGGCGACCAGGTTGGACAGCCAGACGTCGCCGATCACCCGGGCGATGGCCTTGTCGTCGGCGGACGGCTCACCGTCGTGCATCGCCCTGGTGAACATGTGCTCCATCATCTGGGCCACGGCGTTGACCTCGGCGGCGGCCGACGGGTCGGCGAACATGAACGCCCGGGTCATGGCCTCGGTGAGCTGCGGTTCGCGTTGCATGGCCCGCGTGATCCGGCCGAGCACGAACACCATCCGCTCATACGGGGTCTCGCCGGGGATGGTGGTCCGGTCCAGCCTGTCCTGGATCTTCTCGAGCTCGCGCGCCAGCGCGGTCACCAGTAGGTGGATCTTGGAGGGAAAGTACCGGTAGAGCGTGCCGAGTGCGACGTCGGCCCGCTCGGCGACGGTCCGCATCTGCACGGCGTCGTAGCCGCCCTTCGACGCCAGCGCGAGCGTGGCGTCCAGGATCCGCTTGCGCCGGTCGCGTTGCGCCGCCGTGCCCAGCTCGGCCTCGCTCGGCGTGCCCATTGTGATGTTGCCGGTGGTACGCGTTCTTGGTGCTGCCATCGCGGTCCTCTCGCGGGATCGGTGCGGCTCATCGGGGTCATGATCGCGCACCCACGTTTCGCGGGGATGAAATCGGTTCTAGTGCCAACACTACCAACCGTCGATCACGCGCGGCCTGGTGTGGTGGTGGTGGAACGTGTTCTAATTTTGGGGCTGGCTACGTCGAGGAGGACTCGTGGCGATCGCCGTCACCGCGGAGCAACGGGCCGTCCAGTCCGCGATCCGCGCCTGGGCGGCCCGGGCCGGGACGTCGGCCGCCGTCCGTGCCCGCGAGTCCGGCTCGCCGCTGCCCGGCACGCAGCACTGGAGCGACCTCGCCGACCTCGGCGTCTTCTCGATCGCGATCCCCGAGGAGCTGGGCGGCGCGGGCGGTTCGGTCGCCGACCTGGCCGCCGCGATCCAGGAGGTCACCGACGCGCTGGTGCCGGGCCCGGTCACGCCGACGGTGCTCGCCGGCCTGGTGCTGTCCACAGGTCCTGACCTGCCAGCCGTCAAGGAGCTGATGCCGGCACTGGCCGGCGGCCGTGCGTCCGTCGCGGTCGCGCTGTCCGGCGCCGCGCTGGCCGGCACCTGGCGCGCCGACGGGGCGCTGCGCGTACGTGGCACGGTAGGCCCGGTTCTCGGCGCCGGCTCGACCTCCCACCTGCTCCTCCCGGCGGGCGACACATGGTTCCTCGCGGCCGCCGACCACCCCGGCGTGCACGTGAGCCCGCGCACGCCGGTCGACTTCTCCCGGCCGCTCGCCGACATCCGGCTCACCGACGCGGTCATCGCGCCCGACGGGCTGTTGCCCGCCGTGCGGACCGCGACGGTACGCGACCTGGCCGCGACCCTGTGGGCCGCGGAGGCGGCCGGCGTCGCCGGCTGGTGCCTGCGGACGGCTACCGAGCATGCCCGGGTCCGCGAGCAGTTCGGCCGGCCGATCGGGTCCTTCCAGGCGGTCAAGCACCTGTGCGCGGGGATGCTGTGCCGGTCGGAGCGCGCCGACGCGGTCGCCTGGGACGCCGCGCGCGCCGCCGACGAGGCGCCCGACGAACACCCGCTGGCCGCGGCGGTCGCGGCGGCGCTTGCCCTGGACGCGGCGGTCGACAACGCCAAGGACTGCATCCAGGTGCTCGGCGGGATCGGCTTCACCTGGGAACACGACGCCCACCTGTACCTTCGGCGCGCGGTGGCGCTGCGCCAGCTGGCCGGTGGCGGCGGGCTGTGGCGGCGCCGGGCCGCGGAGCTGGCCCTCGCCGGTGCGCGGCGCCGGCTCACCATCGACGTCGGTGCCGAGGGCGACACCGGCCGGCAGGCCGTATGGGCGCGGGCACGGGAGATCGCCGCGCTGCCGGTCGAGCACCGGCGCGCCGCCCTGGCCGAGGCGGGCTACGTCGCACCGCACTGGCCCCGGCCGTACGGGCTGGCAGCGTCCGCCGCGGCGCAGCTCGTCATCGACGAGGAGCTGAACCGCGCGGGTGTGACCCGGCCGGACCTGGGGATCGGCGGCTGGGCGGTGCCGCCGATCCTCAGCCATGGCACCCCGGTCCAGCGGGAGCGCTTCGCCGGCCCGACAGTGCGCGGCGAGATCACCTGGTGCCAGCTGTTCAGCGAGCCGGACGCCGGATCGGATCTCGCCTCGATGCGCACCCGGGCAGCGCGGGCCGAGGGCGGCTGGCGGCTTTCGGGGGAGAAGGTGTGGACCTCCCTGGCCCGGGAGGCCGACTGGGCGATCTGCCTGGCCCGCACCGACGCGCAGGCACCCAAACACCGTGGCCTCACGTACTTCCTGGTGGCGATGGACAGTCCCGGCATCGACATCCGTCCCCTGCGGGAGATCACCGGCCAGGCGGTGTTCAACGAGGTGTTCCTCGACGACGTCTTCGTCCCCGACGAGTGCATCGTCGGAGCGGCCGGGGACGGCTGGCGGCTGGCCCGCGCCACCCTGGCCACCGAGCGGGTGGCGATGGGCCGCGGCTCCTCGCTCGGCGATGCCGTGGAGCGGCTCGTCACCGCCGTCGACCACGTCGATGATCCGGGCGTACGCGAGACGCTCGGTGGCCTCGTGGCCGACGGGCTCGCGGTGTCGCTGCTGGACCTGCGAGCGACACTGCGCCAACTGGACGGGCAGGACGCCGGTGGCGGATCGGCCGTCCGCAAGCTCGTGGGCGTCAGCCACCGCCAGGCGTGCGCGGAAGCCGCGCTGGACCTGTGCGGACCGGAGGGCGCGGTCGCCTCCGAGCAGGTCCACGAGTTCCTGCTCACCCGGTGCCTGAGCATCGCCGGTGGCACCACCCAGATCCTGCTCTCGCTCGTCGGCGAACGGGTCCTGGGCCTACCCCGGGCGGAGGGCGGTTGACCGGTGGACTTCGCGCTCGACGACAACCAGCAGGTGATCGCCGCTCTCGCCGGCGACGTGCTCGACGCGCATGCGCGGGTGGCCGGCGACGGTGACTACGACCTCGCCACGTGGAAGGCCCTCGGCCACGCCGGTCTGCTGTCGCTGGCCGTGCCGACCTGGCTGGGCGGCGACGGGCTGGGGGTGACCGAGGCGACCGTGCTGCTCGCCGAGGTCGGCCGGCGGGTCGTCCCGGTGCCGGCGCTCGCCACGCTCGCGCTAGGCGTCCTGCCGGTGGTCCGGTGGGGCAGCCGCCACCAGCAGAAGCAACTGCTGCCCACGATCGCCACCGACGGCCTGGTGCTCACGGCCGCGCTCCGCGAGCCGTCCGACCCGACGCCCGCCCGGCCTGCCACGGTCGTCACCCGCGACACGGTGACCGGGACCAAGCTGGGTGTCCCGTATGCCGCGACGGCACACCGGATCCTGGTGCCGGTCAGCTTCGCCGCCGGCGGGACCGGCGTGGTCCTGGTCGACCCGTCGGCCGGCGGGGTGTCGCTGCGGCGCACACCCACCGCGAGCGGGGCACCGGAGTACACCCTTCGACTCGAGGCAGCGCCCGTCAGCGACGTGCTGGCCGGCGACGACGCGGTCGGCGATCTCTACCAGTTGGCGCTCGCGGGCGCGTGCGCGGTCGGTGACGGTGTGCTGGCCGGCGCGCTCGCCCTGACCACCGACCACATCGGCGGGCGCCGGCAGTTCGGCCGGCCGCTGGCCACGTTCCAGGCCGTGGCGCAGCAGATCGCCGACGTGTACATCGCATCCCGCACACTGCACCAGGCCGCGCTGTCGGCCTGCTGGCGGCTGGGGACCGGGCGGCCGGCCGGGGCCGATCTCGACGTGGCGGCGTACTGGCTGGCCGAGGAGGTGCCGGCGGCGTTGCGGACCTGCCATCACCTGCACGGCGGGCTCGGTCTGGACATCAGCTACCCGCTGCACCGGTACTCGTCCTGGGCCAGAGACCTGGCCCGGTCCGTCGGCGGAGCCGAGCACCGCCTGGACCGCGTCGGCACCTGGGTGACGTGATGTTCATCGACCTCACCGACGAGCAGCGGGCACTGCGCGACGAGCTTCGGGAGTACTTCGCCGGCCTCGTCACGCCGGACGAACGGGCGGCGCTGGCCACCGATCGGCACGGACCCGCCCACCGGGACGTGGTGCGGCGGCTGGGTCGCGACGGCTGGCTCGGGGTGGGCTGGCCGGTCGAGTACGGCGGGCGCGGCTTCGGCCCGGTGGAGCAGCAGATCTTCGTCAACGAGGCGGCCCGGGCGGACGTGCCGCTACCCGCGGTCACCCTGCAGACCGTGGGCCCGACCCTGCAGGCGTACGGCACGCCTGCCCAGAAGGAGTTCTTCCTGCCCCGCATCCTCGCCGGAGAGGTGCACTTCGCCATCGGCTACACCGAGCCGGACGCCGGCACCGACCTCGCGGCGCTGCGCACCCGCGCCGTACGCGACGGTGACGGGTACGTGGTCAACGGCCAGAAGATCTTCACCACCGGGGGGCACGCCGCCGACTACATCTGGCTCGCCTGCCGCACCGATCCCGACGCGCCGCGGCACCAGGGCATCTCCATCCTCATCGTCGACACCGCCGACCCCGGCTTCTCCTGGACGCCGATCATCACCTCCGACGGGGCGCACCACGTCAACGCGACGTACTACGCCGACGTGCGGGTGCCGGTCGCGATGCGGGTCGGCGCGGAGAACGCCGGATGGGACCTGATCACCACCCAGCTCAACCACGAGCGGGTCATGCTCGGACCGGCCGGCCGGCTGGCCGCCCTCTACGAGCGGGTCAGGGAATGGGCCGCGCAGCGGGCCCTGCTCGACCAACCGGACGTGCGCCGCGCACTGGCCCAGGCGTACGCGTGCCTGCGCGTCAACGAGCTGTTCAACTGGCAGGTCGCCGCCGCGTCCGGTGTGGACGTCGCGGACGCTTCCGCCGTCAAGGTCTTCGCCTCCGAGCGGCTGCAACGGCTGGGTCAGGTGCTGGAGGAGGTCGTGGGGCGGCACGGCGACCTGGCCGACGAGCCGACCGCGGATCTGATGCGCTGGCTGGACCTCCAGGCCAAACGCAACCTGGTCCTGACCTTCGGGGGCGGGGTCAACGAGATCCAGCGCGAGCTGATCGCGAGCGCAGGGCTCGGGCTGCCCCGGGTGCCGAGAGGGCGGCCGTGACGACGACCGACATCCTCGAAGCCGCGCGGCGGATCGCCGCGCGTGGCGAGAGCCCGCCGCGGGTGGCCCGGGACCCGGTGAACCTGCCGATGATCCGCAACTGGGTCGAGGCAATCGGGGACCGCAACCCGATCTACACCGACCCCGACCGGGCGGCGGGTACGGTGCACGGCGGGCTCGTCGCCCCGCCGGCCATGACCCAGGTGTGGACCATGCGCGGCCTGCACCCGCCAGACGACCCGGACGATGCGCTGCAGGCGATGTCGGCTGCCCTCGACGAGGCCGGGTTCACGTCGGTGGTGGCCACCAACTCCGAGCAGACCTACCACCGGTACCTTCGGCCGGGCGAGCACGTCACCGTGCGGACCCGGTTGGAGAGCGCCGTCGGTCCCAAGCGCACCGCGCTCGGCGAGGGCTGGTTCGTCACGACCCGCAGCACCTGGTACGTCGACGCGGAAGCCGTCGCGGAGATGCTGTTCCGGGTGCTGAAGTTCCGCCCGGGCGCACCTCCCGCGCCCACCGTGGACGTGCTGCGGCCGCTCGTCACGCGCGACACGGCCTTCTTCTGGGCCGGCACCGCCGCCGGTGAGCTGCGGTTGCAACGCTGCGGGCGCTGCGGCCACCTCCGTCACCCGCCCGGGCCGATGTGCCCGCGGTGCGGAGCGACCGAGCCGGGGTACGTGATCGCCGCCGGCACCGGTGAGGTCTACAGCTACGCGGTGCACCACCATCCGCCGGTGCCGGGCCGGCGGCTGCCGTTCGTCGTTGCGCTGGTCGAGCTGACCGAGGGGGTACGGATGGTGGGGGAGCTCCTCGATGTCGCCCCGGAGCGGGCGCGCATCGGCCTGCCGGTGCGGGTCGAGTTCGTCCGCGTCGACGGCGACCTGACGCTCCCCGTATGGCGGCCACGATGAGTGAGCAGACCGTCCTGCCGGAGCTGCGGATCGACGTGACCCCCACGTTCGTCATCAGCACCGCGATCGCCACCCGCGACTTCCAGGACGTGCACCATGACCGGGACCGCGCGGTCGAGCGCGGGTCGAAGGACATCTTCCTCAACATCCTCACCACCACGGGCCTCGTGCAGCGCTACGTGACCGACTGGGCCGGCCCGCAGGCGGTGTTGCGGGGGATCGCGATCCGGCTCGGCGTGCCGTGCTACGCCGGCGACACCCTGACCCTCACCGGTCGGGTCGCGGAGCGGGCCGGTGACGAGCGCACCATCGAGGTGATCGGCCGCAACAGCCTCGGCGACCACGTGACGGCCACCGTCCGGGTGCGGGTGGCGGCATGATCTCCGGGGCCGCGGCGATCGTCGGGATCGGTGCCACCGAATTCTCCAAAGACTCCGGGCGCAGCGAGCTGCAGCTCGCTGCGGAGGCGGTGCGGGCCGCGCTGGCCGACGCCGCGATCCCGCCGTCCGAAGTGGACGGTCTGGTGACCTTCGCGATGGACGGCAACGACGAGATCGCCGTCGCCCGCGAGCTGGGCATGGGGGAGCTGCGCTTCTTCAGCCGGATCGGCTACGGCGGCGGTGCGGCGTGCGCCACCGTCCAGCAGGCGGCGATGGCCGTCGCGACCGGTATCGCCGACGTCGTGGTCTGTTACCGCGCGCTCAACGAGCGCTCCGGACGGCGGTTCGGGCAGGTGTCGCGGGCCGCGGTGACCGCGCCGACATCGTCCGGCGTCGACAACGGCTGGCACTACCCGGTGGGGCTGGGCACGCCGGCCGCGACGGTGGCCATGGTGGCCCGGCGTTACTTGCACACCTACGGCGCCACCACGGAGGACTTCGGGCGGGTGGCGGTCGCCGACCGGCGGCACGCGGCGACCAACCCGCACGCCTGGTTCTACGGGCGCCCGATCACGCTCGCCGAGCACCAGGCGTCGCGGTGGATCGCCGAGCCGCTGCGGCTGCTCGACTGCTGCCAGGAAAGCGACGGGGCGGTGGCCGTGGTGGTCACCGGACCCGCGCGGGCCCGCGACACCCCCAATGGATCCGCGGTCATCCTGGCCGCCGCGCAGGGTAGCGGCGCCGATCAGCTCGTGATGACCAGCTACTACCGCGACGACCTGACCGGCCTGCCCGAGATGGGGGTGGTCGCGCGGCAACTATGGGCGCAGGCCGGGATCGGGCCGGCCGACGTCCGGGTGGCGGTGCTCTACGACCACTTCACGCCGTACGTGCTGCTGCAATTGGAGGAGCTGGGGTTCTGCCCGCGCGGGGAGGCCCGGCACTTCATCGCGGACGGCGCGATCGAGTTGGGCGGCGCGCTGCCGGTCAACCCGCACGGCGGTCAGCTCGGCGAGGCGTACATCCACGGCATGAACGGCATCGCCGAGGGTGTCCGCCAGGTGCGCGGCATCGCCGCCAACCAGGTCGAGGGCACCGGTCCGGTCCTGGTCACCGCCGGCACGGGCGTCCCGACCAGCGGCCTGATCCTGTCGGCGTCCTGACGACCGGGGCGGTCAGACCCAGTACGTGTCGTGGTGGAAGTAGAACGCCTCCCGCTCCTGCGCGCTGAGCTTGCCGGCGTCGGCGACCTGCTCGAAGTAAGCCTCGCGCGGCGCACCGGGCGCGAACAGGATCAGCATCGACGCCGGCTCGCCGGACTCGTTGCGGAAACCGTGTATCCCGCCTTCCGGCACGTACAGGAAGTCGCCCGCGGTCGCGTCGAGCCAACGCTCGCCGTTGAACAGGCGCACCGTGCCGGAGAGCACGAAGAACGACTCGGAGATCGTCCGGTGGAAGTGCGGGTCCGGCCCGGTCGGCCGCCCCGCCATGTCCCACCGGTAGAGGCCGAACTGCCCGTGGGTGGAGCGCCCAGTCGCGAGGTAGTGCGCCGCCCCGCCATTGCGGTGCCGCAACTCGGGTTCGGCGTCCGCCGCCCGGAGCACTGCACTGGTCTCGCCCTGGTCGCCGAGGTAGCGGGCGTCGGGATACGACATGCGTGCTCTCCAATCCGCGCGCTCAGTCGGCGGGCCGCCACCACCACGGTAACGCGGCACCGGACGTTGCCGCTAACGGAGCGTGAGCACGGTGTCGGCCAGGGCCGGGGCATCGTCGCGCTCGACGACCGAGGCGGTCAGCACCAGCCGGTCAGCCTCGACCCAGACCCTGGTCCGCAGCGTCTCGCCCGGGAACACCACGCCGGCGAAGCGCGCGGAGTAGCCGGCCACCCGGGCGACATCGCCGTCGAGCAGCGCGTCGACGGCGGCCTTGCACACCACGCCATACGTGCACAGCCCGTGCAGGATCGGCCGGGGAAAGCCGGCGCGGGCCGCGAACGCGGGGTCGATGTGCAACGGGTTGCGGTCGCCGCACAGCCGGTACCACAGCGCCTGCTGCGGCCAGGTGGGTGAGAGCACGACCGCGTCCGGTTCGCGAGCCGGCACGGGTACCCGGGTCGACGCGCCACGCTGCCCGCCGAAGCCGCCCTCGCCCCGGACGAAGATGCTGGACCGCGTGGTGAACAGCGGCTCGCCGGCCGGGTCGACGGTATGCGCCTCGACCACGATGACCGCGGCGCTGCCCTTGTCCTGGACGTCGGCGACCGACGACCGCTCCCGGGCCTTGCCGTCGACCGGCAGCGGCCGGTGGACGACGAGTTCCTGCCGGCCGTGCAGCGCCGCGGCGAGGTCGACCTCGATCCCCGGCATGGCGAACGTGGGCGGTCGCGTCTCGTGCAGGGTCGGCGTCACCACCGCAAACGTCGGGAGCACGTGGAGGTCACGCTCGTACACGTAGCGCAGGTCGTCGTCGCCGGCGCCGAGCGCGAGGTGGTAGAGCAGCACGTCCGATGCGGTCCAGGTGAGCTCGCGCTCGGGCAGGACGGCCCCGATGGCCCGGGCCGGGTCTATCGCCATGACTCCTCCACAAAGCTCAGCCGGCAAGGTCGAGTGCGGCGATGTACCCGAACGTCATCGCCGGTCCGATTGTCGCGCCTGCGCCGGCGTAGCTGCGACCCATGACCGCGGCGCTGGCGTTGCCCGCTGCGTACAGCCCGGCGATCGACGTGCCGTCCGGGCGGAGCACCCGGGCCCGTTCGTCGGTCCGCAGTCCGCCTTTGGTGCCGAGATCACCGGGGACGATGCGGACGGCGTAGAACGGCGCCTTCGACAGCGGCGCCAGGCACGGGTTGGGACGGTTGCGGGGGTCTCCGTAGTAACGGTCGTAGACGGACTCGCCGCGGTGGAAGTCGTCGTCGTGGCCGGCCCGGGCGAAGCCGTTGAACCGGTCGAGCGTGTGCTGCAGGGCGCCGGCCGGCACGGCGATCTGCTCGGCCAGCTCGGCGATGGTGGGGGCACGGTACACGGCCTTCGCCTCGTACCACCGCCGCGGCAACGGCCGGCGGGGCGGTAGCCCGGCGAAGAGATAGTTGTCGCGGTAGCGCTGGTCGGTGACCAACCAGGCGGGGACCGCGTCGTGGTCGTACATCGCGTGCACGGCGTCGACATACGGTGCGGCCTCGTTGACGAACCGCACGCCGGCGCCGTTGACCAGGAGGCTGCCGGGCAGGCTGCGCTCGGCGAGGCAGAAGTACGGCCCGCCGGACAGCGGGATCGACGGCCCCCACCAGGCCTCGTCCATCAGGTCGACGGCCGCGCCGAGCCGCTGTCCCGCCTCGATGCCGTCGCCGGTGTTCCCGGCCGCCCCGACCGTCCACGCGGTGCCGATCGGCGCCCGCTGGTACTGCTTGCGCATCCGCTCGTTGTGCTCGAAGCCGCCGGAGGCGAGCAGCACGCCGCGCCGGGCCCGCACCACGCCGCGCGTGGTCGCCACCCCCACCACCCGGTCGCCCTCGACCGTCAGTCCGGTCATCGGTGTGCCCAGCCGGACCGGGACGTCCGCGGCGGCCAGCCCGGCGCGCAGGCCGGCGGCGAGCGCCTGACCCATGCTGAGCAGCCGCCGTCCCAGCGCGCGGGAGACCAGCGTCCGGCTCAGCACCCGGCCGGTCGCGAGCAGGGCGCGCGGGTGGCGGGTGCCGAGGCTGAGCCACCGGTAGTCGGCGGCGGTGACGGTGACCGGGGTGGCGAGGTAGGGCGGCGTCAGATTGGCCAGCTCGGCGCCGAGGACCCGGCCGTCCAGCGGCATCGGCTCGATCGTGCGGCCCTGCGCCAGCCCGCCGGGCGCGTCCGGGTAGTAGTCGGCGTAGCCGGGCACCCACGCGAACTCCAGCGGGGTCTGGGCGCGCACGAACGACAGCATGGCCGGGCCCTGCGCCAGCAGGGCGTCCCGGCGTTTCGCCGGCACGCAGCCGCCGGTAACGTGTTCCAGATAAGCCCGGGCCAGCGTGGGGGAGTCGGCCACCCCGGCCCGGCGCAGCACGTCGTTGTCCGGCACCCACACGTTGCCGCCGGACCGGGCGGTCGACCCGCCGAACCGGTCCGCCTTTTCCAGGACGACCGTGCGCAGCCCGTGCCGGGCGGCGGTGAGGGCGGCGGTCATCCCGGCCGCGCCGCTGCCGACCACGACAACGTCGAACTCCACCTCGTCCACCATCACTAGAACAGGTTATAGTTTTTCCGGAGCTGGCGCTATCTGAGCTGAGGGAGCCGCCGTGACCTGGGATGTGCAGGCGGACGTGGTGGTCGTAGGATTCGGTGCCGCGGGTGCCTGCGCGGCGATCGAGGCCACTGACGCGGGTGCCGACGTGGTCGTGCTCGACCGGTTCGGCGGCGGTGGGGCCACAGCGCTGTCCGGGGGCGTGGTCTACGCCGGTGGCGGCACCGACGAGCAGCGGGCCGCCGGAGTCGGCGACTCGCCCGAGGCGATGTACGACTACCTGAGCACCGAGGTCGGCGACGCCGTCGCCCCGGCCACGCTGCGCGCCTTCTGCCGCGACAGCGCCGCCCAGCTCACCTGGTTGCGGCGGCGGGGGGTGCCGTTCGAGGGCAGCCTGTGCCCGCACAAGACCTCCTACCCCACCAACCGGCACTACCTGTACTACTCCGGCAGCGAACTGTCGGCCCGGGCGCTCGCCCCGCCGGCGCCGCGCGGACACCGGGTGCGCGGCAGAGGCACCTCGGGCGCGCTGCTGTTCGCCCGGCTCGCGTCGGCGGTCCGCGCGCGCGGCGCGCCCGTGCTCACCCAGACCATTGCGCGGCGACTGCTGACCGACGACACCGGTCGCGTGGTCGGCGTGGAGTGCGCGACGCTGCGCGGCGCACCGCGCTGGGCGGCACTGGCCCACCGGGTCCTGCACCGCTGCGCGACCAAACCCTGGCTCTACGTGCCCAAGCTCGGCCGCCTCCTGCACCGGCCGGTGGCCGCGCTGGAGCGCCGCTACGCCCGACCGCTGCGGGTCGGCGCCCGGCAGGGCGTGGTGCTGGCCGCCGGTGGCTTCGTGGCCAACCGCGCGATGATGCGCCGGCACGCTCCCGCGTACCGCGGCGGGCTTCCCCTGGGCACGCCCGCCGACGACGGCAGCGGCATCCTGCTCGGCACCGGTGTTGGCGCCGCCACCGCCCACCTGGACCGGGTGTCGGTCTGGCGTTTCCTCAGTCCGCCATCGGCCCTGCTGCGCGGCATGCTGGTCGACCGCGCCGGGCGCCGGGTCTGTGACGAGTCCCGCTACGGGGCGGCCATCGGCGAGGCCGTGGTGACCCGGCACCAGGGCTGGGCCTGGCTGCTGGTCGACCGGCGCGTGCTGGCCGAGGCCCGGCGCGAGCTGCGCGGCCAGACGCTGTGGTTCCAGCGCCTGCAGGCCTGGTACCTGCTCAGCGTCGCCCGCCGCAGCGCGCCCACGGTGGCGGCGGCCGCGCTCCGGGCGGGGATCGATCCCGAAGGGCTGGTGGCCACGGTGAAGGAGTACAACACCGCCGCCCGCGCGGGGGCTCCCGACGCGGCCGGCAAGCCCGTCGAACTGGTCGCGCCGCTGGAGCAGCCGCCGTACTCGCTGATCGACTGCTCGGTGCGCCCGCGGCTGGCATACCCGGCCCCGATGCTCACCCTCGGTGGACTGCGCGTCGTCGAGGAGACCGGCCAGGCGCGGCGGGCCGACGGGTCGGCCATACCCGGGTTGTACGCCGCCGGCCGCACCGCGGTGGGCGTCTGCTCCCAGTCCTACGTCAGCGGGCTGTCCCTGGCCGACTGCGTCTTCTCCGGCCGCCGGGCCGGCCGGCACGCGGCCGGCGCTACGAGTAGGTGACGCTGACCCGGTCGGTCAGCGGGATCGCCTGGCAGGCGAGGATGTAGCCCTCGGCGAAGTCCTCCTCCTCGAGGATCTCGTTGTTGAGCAGCTTGACCTCCCCGTCGGTGATCCGGCAGGCGCAGGCCCCGCAGTTGCCCTGCCGGCACGAGAACGGCGGGTTGAGCCCGCGGTCGATGAGCAGGTCGAGCAGGCGGGTGCGGGCCGGCCACGGGAAGCGGTGGGTCTGCCCGTCCAGGGTGACCTCGACGGTGGTGGTGGCCGGTCCCGGCTCCTCCGGCGACTCGAACGGGTTGTCGGACAGGGAAACGAACCGTTCGACGTGGATGCGCTGCCGCGGCACGCCCAGTCCCGCGAGGGTCTGCTCGACCACCGTCATGTACGGGTCGGGTCCGCACACGAACGCCTCGAACCCAGTGAACGGCGCGATCAGGGCCCCCAGCGCCGTGGCGGTCGGCGGGCCCTGCTCCGAGTCCAGCCAGTGCGCCACCGTCAGCCGGTCCGGGTGCCGGGCCGCCAGGCGGCGAAGCTCGCCGTCGAAGATGACGCAGCGCTCGTCGCGGTTGGCGTAGACCAGGACGACCCTTCCGGTGCCGGTGGCCAGCGCCGCCTTGAGGATGGACATCACCGGGGTGATCCCGCTGCCGCCGGCGAACAGCAGGAGGTCCTGGTCCAGCGACGCCGGAGTGAACATCCCGGCCGGCGGCAACACGTCCAGGACCGTTCCGGCGGTCACGTGGTCGCAGATCCAGTTCGACGCGTACCCGTCGGCCATCCGCTTGACGGTGATCTTCAGCTCGTCGTCGGTCTGCGGAGCGCTGGACAGCGAGTAGCAGCGCGCGACGCAGTCGCCGATCTCGTGCGGCACGCGTACGGTCAGGAACTGCCCCGGGCGGTAGGTGAACGCGTCGGCCGACTCGGGCGGCACGGAGAGCACCAGCGAGCATGCCTCCGGCGTCTCGTCGATCACCGCCTTGACCCGCACCCGGTGGTACGCCCGCCGCGCCGTCATGGCTGCGGGACCTCCAGCCGGCCGTCCCGGACGGCCTTTTCGACGCTGTCGCGCAGGCTGGCGCAGGTCGCGATGAGCGCGGTCGGCTCACCGCGGTCGGCGAACTCGGCGCATCCCCGGACCGACTCCGCGCTCCACTGGATGCTGGTGTGCTGCGGGCTGTTCTTCTTGACCAGCACCCGGGTGCCGCAGCGGTCGCACGCCAGCTCGCGCAGGCCGGCGTGCAGGTATGCGCGCCGGTCGGCCAGGGTCGCGGGATCGGCCATCGCTACCCGGCCCCTGCCGGCCGCCGGGCCAGGTTGTCGGCGACCTCGGCCTCCCACGCCGCGACCGCCCGGGTCGTGTCGACCTCGAACTCGAAGCGCGCCACCATGTCCTCGGTGACGTCCTCGACGTCCACATAGAACTGCTCGTACCAGCGGCGCAACTGGTAGACCGGGCCGTCCTCGGCGCACAGCAGCGGGTTGTCGATGCGGCTCTTGTGCTTCCAGATCTCCACGTCCTGCTGGAAGCCGATGCCCAGGCTGTCGGCGAACTTCGCCGCCGCCCGGTTGGCCTGCTCGTCGGTCAGGCCCGGCAGCCGCTTGACGAGCACGCCCCACTGCAGCACGAACGAGGTTGCGGTGACCGGGTAGTGGCAGTTGATCAGGACCGTCTCCACGGTCATCCCGTGGTAGTCGTGCCACAGCTTGTCGATCATGTACGACGGGCCGAAGTAGGAGGCGTCGGAGCGCAGGGTGGTGTCGCCGCCGGCGGCGTAGTTGGAGCCGGTCATGACGTCGGGCCGGGCCCGGGTCTCCAGGTACTGCGACGCGATGTGGCCCTCGAGGACGTTCTTGAAGTAGGTGGGGAAGGCGAAGTGGATGTAGAAGAAGTGCGCCATGTCGACCACGTTGTCGATCACCTCGCGGCAGTTGGCGCCGTCGATGCGGATCGCGTTCCAGGTCCAGTCGCTCCACTCGTCGGAAAAGGCGGCCTCGATGCGGGGGATCGTGATGTCCGCGGGCGGCGGGCGCCCCTGCGGGTCGTTCCAGACGAACAGGTGCCGGTTCTGCTCCAGCGTGATCCACGACCGGGTGCGGGCCCGCGCCGGCACGCGGTGGGCGTAGGGCACGTTTGCGCAGCGGCCGTCGCCGGCCCAGCGCCAGTCGTGGAACGGACACGCGACGCTGTCGCCCTTGACGGTGCCCCGCGTCAGGTCGCCACCCATGTGCCGGCAGTAGGCGTCGAGCACGTGCAGGGCGCCGGTCGAGTCGGCGAACACCACGAGCTTGGTGCCGAACGCCTCGACGGCGTGCGGGCGGGAGTCCCGGAACGCGTCGGCGAGGCCGAGGCAGTGCCAGCCGCGCGCGAACCGGGCCGGCGGCTCGCCGGCATCGATGGTCCGAACTGCCTCGCGGTCGTTCATCGGACCCCCTCCAGGCGCGCGGTCTTTCCTGAAACAGGTTATAGACACGATCGTCGCGTACGCTAGACTTCGCTCTAAACTGGCCTCCGACGGACGTGTGAAACACGTTCTAGTTTTGTCGAGTGTCGGATGGGCCAGCCAGAGCCAGGCGACCGGAGGCTTCCGATGAGCGACGACGTCGGCGCGGCGGTTATCGCCGGGGTGCGCGAGCTGTTGCCGGTGCTGCGCGAGCGGGCCCAGGAAACCGAGGACCGGCGGGTGGTGCCGGCGGAGTCGATCAAAGCGCTGGCCGAGATCGGCTTCTTCCGCCTGCTGCAGCCGGCCAGGTTCGGCGGCTCCGAAGCAGACCCGATGACATTCCTGTCCGCGGTGCGGCTGGTCGCCAGCGCCTGCGGCTCGACGGGATGGGTGGCGTCCGTCGTCGGCGTGCACCCCTGGCAGTTGGCCCTGTTCCCGCTCCCCGCGCAGGAAGAGGTGTGGGGCGCCGACAGCGCCACCCGGATGTCGTCGTCCTACGCGCCCACCGGCAGGGCCGAACCCGTGGCCGGTGGGCACCGGCTCAGCGGCCGGTGGAGCTTCTCGTCCGGATGCGACCACGCCAGTTGGGTGCTGCTCGGCGGCATCGTCCGCGACGCTGACGGCAAACCCATCGACTTCCGCACCTTCCTCCTGCCGGCCACCGACTACACGATCGAGGACGTCTGGGACACGATCGGGCTGCGCGGCACCGGCAGCAACGACATCGTCGTCGACGGCGCGTTCGTGCCGGCGCACCGCTCGCTCAGCTTCAACGACACCTCCCGCTGCGTCTGCCCCGGCCAGGACGCCAATTCCGCGCCGCTGTACCGGCTGCCGTTCGGATCGCTGTTCTCCTACGCGATCACCACGCCGATCATCGGCATGGCCACTGGCGCCTACGACGCTCACGTGGCCTACCAGCGCGACCGGGTGCGCGCCGCCTACGCCGGCCAGAAGGCCGCCGAGGACCCGTTCGCGCAGGTACGCGTGGCGGAAGCCGCCTGTGAGCTGGATGCCGCGTGGCTGCAGCTCGAGCGCAACATGCGGGAGCTGATGGAGCATGCCACCGCGGGGCGGGAGATCCCCATCCCGGTGCGGTTGCGGGTGCGTCGTGATCAGGTACGCGGCACCGGGCGGGCGATCAGCGCGGTGGACAAGCTCTTCGAGAACTCCGGCGGCCGGGCGCTGGCCGCGGGCACCCCGATCCAGCGGTTCTGGCGGGACGCGCACGCCGGCCGGGTGCACGCCATCAACGACCCGGAGCGGGCGCTGACCATGTTCGGCCGCGGCGAGTTCGGCCTTCCGGTCACCGACGCGATGCTCTGAGCGGGAGGAATCCCATGGCCGTCGCCACCATCGACTACGCCTCCACCAGCCGGACGGTCGACGCCGCCGGTTCGCGGCTGCACTACCACGAGGCCGGCGACGGCGCCCCGACGGTGCTGCTGCACGGCGGCGGTCCGGGCGCCTCCGCGTGGAGCAACTTCGGGCGCAACCTGCCGGTGTTCGCGGGCCGCTTCCGCACTCTGATGGTCGACCTGCCCGGCTACGGTGGCTCCGCCCCGCCGCCCCCGACCGGCCACTACTTCACCGTCGCGGCCGACGCGCTGGCCGCCCTGCTCGACACGCTCGGCATCGCCCGGGTGCACCTCGTCGGCAACTCGCTCGGCGGCGGGGTGGCGGTCCGGTTCGCGCTGCGACACCCCGACCGCGCGGACCGCCTCGTGCTCATGGCACCGGGAGGTCTGGGCCTCAACGTGTTCTCCCCGGACCCCACGGAGGGGGTCAAGCGGCTCATCGAGTTCGCCGCGCCGCCGGGACCGAGCAAAGACAAGCTCGCGGCCTTCCTGCGCACCCTCGTCCACAACCCGAAGCTGGTCACCGACGACCTGGTGGCGGAGCGGTTCGAGTCGGCGAGCACGCCGGAGGCGCTTCGGGCCATGGCCGCGATGGGCGCCTCCTTCTCCGACCCCGCGCGCTACGAGGAAGGGCTCCTGTGGCGGGAGGCGCACCGGCTACGCCACAACGTGTTGCTGATCTGGGGCCGCGAGGACCGGGTCAACCCGCTCGACGGCGCGCTGGCGGCGCTGAAGCTCATCAGGCACGCGCAACTGCACGTATTCGGCGGCTGCGGGCACTGGGCGCAGTTGGAGAAGTCCGACGAGTTCAACCAGCTGACGATCGCCTTCCTGGAAAGGAGTTCAGCATGACGGGTATCCGCTCGCTGGGCTACCTGCGCATCGAAGCCACCGACATGGACGCCTGGCGCGAGTTCGGCGTCAAGGCGCTCGGCATGGTCGAGGGGCGCGGACCCGATCCCGCCGCGCTCTATCTGCGGATGGACGATTTCCCGGCCCGGTTGGTGATCCTTCCCAGTGAGCGCGACCGGCTGGTCGCCTCCGGCTGGGAGGTCGCCGACGCGGCGGCCCTCGCCGAAGTGGGCCGAGCACTTGAGCGGGCCGGCGTCGCGGTCAAGCCCGCCACCGCCGCGGAACTCGCCGACCGCCGGGTGGGCGACCTGCTGCGCTTCGACGACCCGTGCGGCAACACGCTGGAGGTGTTCAGCGGAGCCGCCCTGGAGCACCGGCCGGCCGTCAGCCCTTATGGACACCGTTTCGTCACCGGCAACCTGGGGCTCGGTCACGTCGTGCTTCCCGCGACCGACGACACGGCCGCGCTGCGCTTCTACACCGAGGTGCTCGGCCTGCGACTGCGCGACTCGATGCGTATGGCGCCGGAGATGCTCGGCCGCCAGGCCGGCGGTGAGCCACTGTGGATGCGTTTCCTGGGCTGCAACCCGCGCCACCACTCCCTGGCACTGGCCCCGATCCCGACGCCGGCCGGCATCGTCCACCTCATGATCGAGGTCGGGTCGCTCGACGACGTCGGTCGCGCCATGGACCGGTGCGTCCGCCGCGGGGTCCCGCCCACCTCCACCCTCGGCCGGCACGCCAACGACCTGATGGTGTCGTTCTATGTCCGCACTCCAGGCGGGTTCGACGTGGAGTACGGCACCGACGGTCAGCTCGTCGACGACGCGACCTGGGTGGCTCGGGAGACCACCGCGATCAGCCTGTGGGGGCACACGTTCCGGACGGGCGGCGCGCACTGATGACCCCGGAGTCCGCGGTCATCCCGGTGTGGGTGGCACCCGAGCCGGACCGGTTCCGGCAGGTGCTCGGCCACTTCTGCACCGGGGTGACCGTCGTGACCGGCGTCGACGACGACCCGGTGGGCTTCGCCTGCCAGGCGTTCGCGGCGCTGTCCCTCGACCCGCCGCTCGTGCTGTTCTGCCCCGACCGGCGGTCGACGACCTGGCAGCGCATCCGGCGCGCTGGCCATTTCTGCGTCAACGTGCTCGCCGAAGGGCAGCGGGAGCTGTCCCGGGTGTTCGGCACCAGTGGCGTGGACAAGTTCGCGGGCGTGCAGTGGTCACCCGCGCCCAGCGGCGCGCCGGTCCTCGACGGCACGCTCACCTGGGTCGACTGCGGCATCGAGGCGGTGCACGAGGCGGGTGACCACGACGTCGTGGTCGGCCGGGTCACCGCCCTGGGCCCCTACCGCGACGACCGTCCGCTGCTGTTCTACCGCGGCCGCTACACGGGCACCGCGCCGAGCGCGCCGACCGGGCCACCCGAGGTCGTGGACACGCTGCTGGCCTGGCCGCGGCACACCGACTGGTTCTGACGCCCTAGCCGTCGAGCACGAGCGCGGCGAGCCGGGCGACGTGCTCCGCCGGCTGGCCGAACAGGTGCCACGCACCGTGCGCGCGTTTGAAGTACAGGTGTGCGTCGTGCTCCCAGGTGATCCCGATGCCGCCGTGCAGCTGGATCATCTCGCCCGCGACGCGCATCAGCGCCTCGGAGCAGTGCACCTTCGCGACGGCCGCCCGCAGTGGCAGGTCCGGTGTAGCCAGCGCCTCGGCAGCCGCGTACGAGGCGGAACGGGCCGTCTCCACCAGCACGTGCAGGTCGGCCATCCGGTGCTGCAGCGCCTGGAAACCGCCGATCGGGCGGCCGAACTGCCGGCGTACCTTCGTGTACGCGACCGTCAGCTCCAACGCCCGCGCGGCCGCGCCCACCTGCTCCGCGCTCAGCATGACGCAGGCGCAGTCGCGGACGTGGTCGAGCGGCACCGTGCCGATTCTCCGCCCGACCGCCCACGTCAACCGGACGACGGCCAGCCGGCGGGTGAGGTCCATGGTCGTGGCCGGTGTGCGGGCCACGCCCGGCTGCCCGGGTGCCACCTCGAAAAGCCCGATGCCCTCAGGGGTACGCGCCGCGACGAGCAGGACGTCGGCGAGGTCCCCGTCGAGCACGTGGTGGGCCTCGCCGGTGAGCGTGCCGTCCGGATCGGCACGGCATGCCACCTCGTCGGGCGCCCAGTGACCGGCCGGTCCGGTCCAGGCCAGGGCGGCGAGCCGGCTGCCGTCGGCAATACCCGGCAGCAGCCGCCGGCACGCCGCGGCGTCACCGGACGACAGCAGTGCCTGGGCGGCCAGCACCGCGGAGCCGAGCATCGGCGACGGGGTGAGCGTCCGGCCGAGCTCCTCGAGGACGACCTGGGTCTCCCGGAGGGAAGCGCCGGTGCCGCCGTAACACTCGGGTATCGCCAGCGCCGCGACCCCGATCTCGCCACACAGCCGCGACCACAGCGCCGGATCGTACCCGGAGGGTGACTCGACGGCGGCCCGCACGTCGGCGCTGGCCGAGCACCGGGCCAGCAGGCCACGCACGGCTTCGCGCAGGGCCTCGCGCGGCTCGGTCAGGTCCATCCGGGCGCCTCGCCGGTGAGGGCCGCCAGGACGCGCGCGCGGTGCTCGGCCTGGGTGCCCCAGGCGGGGAGGAGCGCCCGCACCTTGGTCAGCCAGAGCCACAGGTCGTGCTCGCGGGTGTACCCGATCGCCCCGTGCACCTGCAGTGCCGTGCGGGCGGCCCGGTGGGCGGCGTCGGCGCAGGCGATCTTCGCGGCCGAGACGTCCCGGGCGGCGGTGGGGGAGGCGTCGGCGAGCGCGATGGCCGCGGCGTACAGCAGCGGCCGGGCGAACTCGAGACCGACCAGGACGTCGGCCAGCGAGTGCTGGACGGCCTGGAAACTCCCGATCGGCCGCCCGAACTGTACGCGCTGCCCGGCGTAGCGTACGGCGCTCGCCAGCAAAGCCCGGGCGGCGCCGAGCAGCTGCGCCGCGCACGCCAGGGCGCCGGCGTCGAGCGCACTGGCTGCCGCGTCGAGCACGGTCGGGCCGGTGGCAAGCGGGTCACCGCCGCCGAGCCGAAACAGCCGGCGCGTCGCGTCCAGGGAGCGGTGCGAAGCTGCCGGCAGGCCGAGCCGCAGGACGTCCGCGTCGACGAGCAGCACCAGACCCGCGGCGTCGGCGTCGGTCGCGTACGGCAGCCGTGGGGGGAGGGCCAGCGTGGCCAGCAGGTCGCCGGCTGCCAGTAGCGGCAACCACTCCTGGCACAGTTTCTCGTCGTCGAGGGCGGTGAGCAGCGCCGGGACGGCGGCGACGGACTCGGCGACCGGTCCGGGCAACGCGTGGTGGCCGAGCTCCTCGCAGGCGACCACGAGGTCGACGACGTGCGCGCCCAGCCCGTCCCAGCGCTCCGGTACCGCGAGCGCGGTCACCCCCAGCCCGGCGAGTCGCCGCCATAGCGCGAGGGCGGGCGCGCGGTCGCCCGCTGCCCACCTCCGCGCGGCACCCGGGGAGTCGGCCGCCACGAGGAGGTCGTGCAGGGTGTCGGCGAACTGCCGGCGCTCCGCCGACAGGACGAACCTCATCGCCGCTCCCGGGGCAGCCCGAGAACCCGTTCCGCGATCAGGGTTCGCTGGATCTCGTTGGTCCCGGCGTAGATCGGACCCGCCAGCGAGAAGAGGTACCCGTCGAGCCAGTCGCTGTCCACCTCCGCATCCGGGCCGAGCAGGTCCAGCGCGGTCTCGTGCAGCGCCACGTCGAGGTCGGACCAGAAGACCTTGCCGAGGCTGGCCTCGGAGCCGACCGTGCCGCCGTCCGCCAGCCGGGTGACGGTGCCGAACGTGTGCAGCCGGTACGCCTGTGCCGCGATCCAGGCGTCGACCACCCGGTCGCTCAGAGCGGTGTCGCCCGGATCCCCGACGCGTCGCCACAGCTCCACCAGCCGCCCCGCCGCGGCCGTGAACCGGCCCGGGCTGCGCAGCGACAGGCCGCGCTCGTGGCCGGCGGTGCTCATGGCCACCTGCCACCCGTCGCCGACCTCGCCCACGACGTCGGCGTCCGGCACGAACACCCGGTCCAGGAAGATCTCGGCGAATCCGGCGCCGCCGCCCAGTTGCCGGATCGGTCGTACGGTGACGCCGTCGGTGCGCAGGTCGAACAACAGGTAGGTCAGGCCGCGGTGCCGCCCCGCGTCGGGGTCGGTGCGGAACAGCCCGAACGCGCAGTCGGCGAAGGCCGCCCGTGAGCTCCACGTCTTCTGCCCCGACAGCAGCCAGCCGCCGTCGGTGCGGGTGGCGCGCGCCCGGATCGCCGCCAGATCGCTGCCCGCCTCCGGCTCCGACCACGCCTGCGCCCACACATCGTCGGCCCGGGCCATCCGGGGGAGCAGCCGCTCCCGCTGCTCGGGCGTGCCGTGCGCGAACAGGGTCGGGGCGAGCAGGAACAGGCCGTTCTGCCCGACCCGGACCGGGGCGCCCGCCGCGTGGTACTCCTCCTCGAAGATCAGCCACGCCAGCAGAGAGCAGCCGCGACCGCCGTAGTCTTCCGGCCAGGACACCACCGCCAGCCGGGCCGCGGCGAGCTCGCGTTCCCACGCGCGGTGCCGGGCGAACCCCTCGGCGGTGTCCACCGAGGGCAACGGCTGCGCCGGCACGTGCGCGGCCAGCCACGCGCGTACCTCGTCGCGGAACTCCAGCACGTCCGCGTCGAGGTCCAGGTTCATTGCTGAGCCTTCTTCATGGCGCGCGCGTCCATGCCCGCGAGGGAGTCCGCAGATGTCTCGGCGTTGTGCGCGTGCGCGAGATGGTGCAGGCCGAACACCGACTCCATGCCGGGGCGCATCCCCATCAGGTCCTCGCACTGGTTGACCGCCCGTTTGGCCAGCGCCAGCCCGAACCGCGGCATCGTGGCGATCCGCTCCGCGAGCGCGAACGTGCTGTCGGCCAGGTCCGCGCGCGGCACCACCCGGTTGACCATGCCCAGCTCGTACGCCCGCCGGACGTCGAAGCGGTCGCCGGTGAACAGTGCTTCCTTGGCAAAGCGGGGCCCCAGCATCCACGGATGCGCGAAGTATTCGACGCCGGGGATCCCCATCCGCAGCACCGGGTCGGCGAAGAACGCGTCCTCGGCGGCCACGATCAGGTCGCACACCCAGGCCAGCATGAGCCCGCCTGCGATGCAGGCGCCCTGCACCATCGCCACCGTCGGCTTCGGGATCTCCCGCCAGCGGCGGCACATCCCGAGGTACACCTCCATCTCGCGGGCGTACCGCTGGTCGGCGCCGGCCCTGCCGACGTGGTCCCACCACAGCGCGCCCCGGCGGTCGAACGACGTGTCCACGTCGCGGCCGGGCGTTCCGATGTCATGGCCGGCCGAGAAGTGCTGGCCCGCCCCGGCCAGCACGATGACCGCCACCTCGTCGTCGTCCACGGCCCGGGCGAACGCGGCGTCCAGGGCGTAGGTCATCGCGGAGTTCTGTGCGTTGCGGTACTCCGGCCGGTTCATCGTGACCACCGCGACCGGACCGCGCCGCTCGTAGCGCACCACGTCGGTCATGACGCCTCCTCGCGCAGCACGCGTTTGAGTGGCTTGCCGAGCGCGTTGCGCGGCAGGTCACCGCGGAACTCCACGTGTCTCGGCATCTTGTAGTTGGCCAGCCGGGCGCGGCAGAACGCCAGCACGTCCTCGGTGGACAGTGTGCAACCGGGCCGGGGAACGATGTACGCCTTGCCCACCTCGCCGAGCCGGCCGTCATGCACCCCGACCACCACGGACTCCGCGACCCCGTCCAGCCGGGCCAGCACCTGCTCCACCTCCGCCGGGTACACGTTGAAGCCGCCGCAGATGTACATGTCCTTCAAGCGGTCCGTGATGGTCAGGTAGCCGCGCTCGTCCAGCCGGCCGACGTCGCCGGTGTGCAGCCAGCCGTCCTCGTCGACGGCGGCCCGGGTCGCCTCCGCGTCGTCGAGGTAGCCGACCATCACGTTGGGACCGCGCAGCAGGATCTCGCCGCTCTCCGCCGCGATGCGGATCTCGAAGTCGGCGGTGGCCCGCCCGGAGGTGTGCGCCACCGTATCCGGGTCGTCGCCGGGCCGGCACATCGTCACGACGACGGCTTCGGTGAGCCCGTAGGCGGTGAGGACGGTGTCGAAGGCCAGCTCGCGCCAGATCCGCTCGACGAAGGCGGCGGGCACGGTGGCCGCGCCGGTGACCGCCAGCCGCAGCGACGACAGGTCGTGCTCGTGGCGGGCCGGGTGGTCGAGCAGCGTCTGGTAGAGCGTCGGCGGGCCGGGAAGCACCGTGATCCGCTCCTCCGCGATGAGCCGCATCGCTATTTCCGTGTCGTACACCACCTGGGGCACGATCGTGGCGCCACTGACGAGGCAGGCGAGGATGCCGGCCTTGTAGCCGAAGCTGTGGAAGAACGGGTTGACCACGAGGTACCGGTCGGCGGCGGTCAACTGTCCACAGTCGACCCAGGCTCGTGCGACGGCCAGTGACTGGCGGTGTGCGCTCATCGCGCCCTTGCAGCGCCCGGTGGTGCCCGAGGTGAAGAGGATGTCGCTGACCTGGTCGGGGGTCACCGCGGCGGCGCGGGCGTCGGCCTGCGCGACGGGTACTGCCGCCGCCCGATCCAGGAAGTCGTCCCAGTCCGGGGCGCCGTCGCCGGGCTCGACAGGTACGCGCACCACGACCGGGGGCAGGGCGGCGCCGTCCTCCTCGGCGGCGGCCCCCAGCGCGGCCAGCCGGTCGGTGCCCAGGAACGGGCCGGCGACGATCAGCGCGCGGGCAGCGGTCCGGCGCACGACGTCGAGGGCTTCCGGGCCGGTGAACCGGGTGTTGACGGGCACCAGCACCGCACCCGCGTACTGAGCGCCGAGCGCCGCGAGTACCCAATGATGGGTGTTGGGCGACCAGACGGCGATCCGATCGCCTGGCTGGACGCCGCCGGCGACGAGCGCGCGGGCCACGGTGCGGACGCGGTCGTGCAACTGCCGGTAGCCCAACCGGGGACCACCCGGCTCGACGAGGGCCTCGGCGTCGCCGAACTCCCGCGCGGCGCGTGCCAGGGCGGCCGGGATGGTGGAGTCCATCGATCCCTCCAGCAAGCAAGTGCTTGGTAGGGTGAGCCTACGCGCGTTCGAAACCGGTGACCAGACACGCAGGGAGGTACCCGGTGCGGGACGAAGAGTTCCGGCAAGAGGTGCGGGCGTGGCTGGCTGCCAACCTCACCGGGGAGTTCGGCGGGCTGCGGGGTGCCGGCGGCCCGGGGCGCGAGCACGAGGCGTTCGACGCCCGGCTCGCCTGGGAGCGGCGCCTCGCGGCGGCTGGCTGGACCTGCCTGGGCTGGCCGGTCGAGCACGGCGGTCGCGGCACGAGCGTCGCTCAGCAGGTCATCTTCCACGAGGAGTACGCCCGGTCCGGCGCCCCGGCCCGGGTCGGCCACGTCGGCGAGCAACTGCTCGGCCCCACGCTGATCGCGTTCGGTACTCCCGAGCAGCGGCAGCGGTTCCTGCCCCGCATCGTCGCGGTCGAGGAGCTGTGGTGCCAGGGCTACTCCGAGCCCGGCGCGGGCTCCGATCTCGCGTCGGTCGCGACGAGCGCCACCCTCGACGGTGAGCACTGGGTGGTCAGCGGCCAGAAGGTGTGGACCTCGCTCGCCCACGTCGCCGACTGGTGCTTCGTCCTGGCCCGCACGCAGGCCGGCTCCCGCCGCCACGCCGGCCTGTCGTACCTGCTCGTACCCATGCGCCAGGCCGGAGTCACGGTGCGCCCGATCCGTCAGCTCACCGGCGGGTCGGAGTTCAACGAGGTGTTCTTCGACGGTGCGCGGACCGGGCGTGACCTCGTGGTCGGCGAGGTCGGGCAGGGCTGGCGGGTGGCGATGGCCACGCTGGCGTTCGAGCGGGGCGTGGCCACCCTCGGCCAGCAGGTCGGTTTCCGGCGCGAGCTCGACGGCGTCGTGGCGCTGGCCCGCCGGACCGGGGCTATCGACGATCCGCAGGTGCGCGACAAGCTCGCGCGGGCGCGGATCGGGCTGGAGGTGATGCACGCGCACGCGCTGCGGACACAGGGCCAGGACGCCTCGGTGACCAAGCTGCTGTGGTCGCGGTGGCACCGCGGGCTCGGCGAGCTGGCCATGGAGGTGCTCGGCGCGCTGTCGATGGTGGCCCACGGGCAGCCGTACGACCTCGACGAGTGGCAGCGGCTGTTTCTGTTCAGCCGGGCGGACACCATCTACGGCGGGTCGGACGAGATCCAGCGCGGCATTATCGCCGAGCGGGTGCTCGGCCTGCCGCGCCAGGAGCGGTCGTGATCGCGGACTACCCGGCCGGCCGTGACCTGCTCGCCGGGAAGGTCGTGGTGGTCACCGCCGCCGCCGGCACCGGCATCGGCGCGGCGGTCGCCCGGCGTTGCCTGGAGGAGGGCGCCCGGGTGGTGGTCAGCGACCGGCACACCCGGCGGCTCGCCGATCGCCGGTGCGGTCCACCACTTCGGGCGCATCGACGTGATGATGAACAATGCGGGGCTGGGCGGGACCGGGTCGGTCCTCGACCTGACCGACGACGACTGGCAACGGGTGCTCGACGTGACCCTGACCGGCACGTTTCGCTGCACCCGGGCGGCACTGCGCCAGATGGTCGCGCAGCGCGGCGGCGGCGCCGTCGTCAACAACGCATCGGTACTCGGGTGGCGCGCGCAGCCCGGGCAGGCGCACTACGCGGCAGCGAAGGCCGGGGTCATGGCGTTCACCCGGTGCGCGGCGCTCGACGTCGCCGCGCACGGCATCCGCGTCAACGCCGTGGCGCCCAGCCTGGCGATGCACCCGTTTCTGGCCAAGGTGACCAGCGAGGAGCTGCTGGCGGACCTCGCCGGGCGGGAGGCGTTCGGGCGCGCCGCGCAGCCATGGGAGATCGCCAACGTGATGGTCTTCCTCGCCAGCGACTACGCGTCCTACCTCACGGGTGAGGTGGTGTCGGTGAGCAGCCAGCACCCATAGAGGTCGACCTGCCTCAGGTCCCTTCCGGGGTGAGCCGGTCGGCGTAGTGCTCCGCGAACAGGCGGGCGACCAGCTCGCCGCGGCTGTTCACGCCGACCTTGTCGAATGCGGCCTTGACATGGTCGCGGACGGTGTGCGGAGACAGCCAGAGGGTCGTTGCGATTTCGGCGGTGTCGAGCCCCCGCGCGATGAGGCCAAGCACCTCCTGCTCCCGTGGGGACAGCCGGTGCGCAGCGGCCACCGCAGCGGATCAGGCAGGCCACTCCCCAGCAGGCACCGTCCGCCACGAAGGCCGCGCGCAGCTCGTCGGTGCCGTTCATCCAATCCGCGCCGAAACGGTACCGGGCGCTGTCCTCCAGCCGGCCGGCAATGGCTACGGAAAGCAGACCAACCGGCGGCGATGCCCGGGCCAGGTCCACGAACTTATTCACATCGGGTTCGAGCAGCTCGTTGTCGAAGGTGAACTGGCAGCCCTCCAGCGGTAGGCGGTCGACCAGCCCGCCGGTGGGCAACAGCGTGGCGGGGTCGGTGGTCCACCAGAACGACGCGTCGAAGCCGACCGTGCCGCGCAGCCGGTCGGCCACCCGGCGCAGCAGGTCCGCGGGAGCGAGTCCGAGGCCGCACAGCCGCCGTACATCCGCAGCCAAGCGGGCGCCGGCCTGGTCGAGCCTTGCCACGGCCTGATGCTATTCCCGCTGCCTCCCGGCGGTACCCCTCATACGGGGGATGGGCTGGCCCCGAGGCCGGCAGCAGCATCGACGGCATAGCGCCGCACCTGACGCGCAAGGAGGCCGCACCCGCCGTCGTCGACCTGCTCACCGCCCTCTGGCGTGACCCGGCCGCGGTGATCGCCCGGCATCGGAGCGCCACACCGCTACCCGCACCTCGCCCACCGGCAAGGTGACGACATTCCCGGAGGTATCCAATGATCACCCATCCCAACGCCGAGCTCATGCGCGCCGGCTATGAGGCCTACAGTCGCGGCGACATCGCCTCCCTCGGCGACGCCTTCCGTGACGACTTCGTGTACCACTTCGCGGGTCGCAGCCCGCTCGCCGGCGACTATCACGGTCTGCCCGCGGTGATCGAGTTCTGGACACGGCAGCTCGAGCTGACCGCTGGCGACTTCAGGGTTGTGCCCGAGCGGATACTGGCCGACGACGAGACGGGGATTGCTCTCGTTCGCGTCAGCGGCGCCCGGGGCGCTCGCCGCCTGGACGCCCCCGGCGTCAACGTAATCCGGTTCCAGGGCGGAAAGGCGGCCGAGTACTGGTCGTACGCGTACGACCAGTACGCCGTCGACGAGTTCTGGCGCTAAGGACTCCCGACTCACCCGGATTAGAGGCGTTCCAGGATGGTGGCGGTCGACATTGCGCCACCGGTACACATCGTGATCAGCGCCGTCGCGGCGTCCCGGCGTTCCAGTTCGTGCAGCGCCGTCGCGATCAGCCGGGTGCCGGTGCTGCCGACCGGGTGGCCCAGGGCGATCGCGCCGCCGTTGACGTTGACCAGCTCCGGGTCGGCCTGGTGCACGCCCAGCCAGGACAGCGCGACCGACGCGAACGCCTCGTTGACCTCGAACACGTCCACATCGTCGATCTTCATGTGCGCGCGGCCCAGCACCCGCTCGGTGGCGGACACGGGCCCGTCCAGGTGGTAGTAGGGATCGGCGCCGACCAGGCATTGCGCCACGATCCGGGCCCGGGGCCGCAGGCCGAGCGCGTGCGCCCGACCGGCGTCCATCACGAGCACCGCGGCGGCCCCGTCCGAGATCTGCGAGGATGTGCCGGCGGTGTGCAGGCCGCCGTCGACCACGGGCTTGAGCGCCGCCAGGGCCTCCCGGCTGGTCTCCCGCAGCCCCTGGTCGCGATCGACAGTCCGGGTCTCGCCGGTCGGCCGGCCGTCGGCGTCCAGCACCGGGGCCTCGACCGGCACCACCTCGCGGTCGAACCGACCCTGCTCCCATGCCGACCGCGCCCGGTGCTGGGAGCGCAGGCCGAAGTCGTCCACGTCCGCGCGGGACAGCCCGCGCAGGTCGGCGATCCGCTCCGCGGCGACATACTGGTTGGGCAGGTCGATGTGCCACGCGTCCGGTCTGGGCCTCCCCGAGTCGACGCCGATGTTGGCGCCCAGGCGGACCCGGCTCATCGCCTCCACGCCGCAGGCGACGCCCGCGTCGATGGCGTCGGCGGCGATCAGTCCCGCAACGAGGTGCGTGGCGTGCTGCGCCGAGCCGCATTGCGCGTCGACGGTGAGGCACCCCGTCCGGTAGGGAAGTCCGGCGTGCAACCAGGCGGTCCGGGTGACGTTGTTGGACTGCTCCCCGGCCTGGGTCACGCAGCCACCGACGACCTGCTCCACCGTGGCCGCGTCGATGCCGGCCCGCTGGATGAGCGCACGCTGGGCCGCGCCGAGCAGTTCCGTGGCGTGCAGGCCGGCGAGCCACCCGCCGCGCTTGCCGATCGGGGTCCGCACCGCTTCCACTATCACCGGAGTGCCCATTCAAGATCCTCCGTCCGCAGCCGGCTCCGCACAGAATAGAACGCGTTCTTGTGCCACACAATCGACAGCCGTTTACGGCGGTCGCCAGTTGTGCTGCAATAACGAGAACGCGTTACAGGAGGCACTCATGGCCGAGCTCCGCATCCCGCCAGGCTTCGACTTCACCGACCCTGACCTGTACGCCGAGCGGGTGCCGATCCCGGAGTTCGCCCACCTGCGGCGCACCGCCCCCGTCTGGTGGAATCCGCAGCCCCGCGGCATCTCCGGCTTCGACGACGAAGGGTACTGGGTGGTCACCCGGCACGCGGACGTCATGGCCGTGTCCCGCGCCAGCGACGTGTTCTCGAGCTGGGAGAACACCGCGATCGTCCGCTTCAACCAGAACATGACCCGCGACCAGATCGAACTGCAGCGCTTCGTCATGCTCAACATCGACCCGCCGCAGCACACCAAGCTGCGCAGCATCGTCGCCCGCGGCTTCACCCCCCGCGCCATCAACAACCTGCGCGAGGCGCTGTCGGCCCGCGCCGAGCGCATCGTCCAGACGGCGAAGACCTCCGGCACCGGCGACTTCGTCACCGACGTCGCCAGCGAGCTACCCCTGCAGGCGATCGCCGAGCTCCTCGGCGTCCCCCAGGACGACCGACGCAAGATCTTCGACTGGTCGAACGAGATGATCGGCTACGACGACCCCGACTACCAGGTCGCGCCGTTGGCGGCCGCCATGGAGATCCTCGGCTACAGCATGAACCTGGCGGAGGAGCGCCGCGCCTGCCCGATGGACGACATCGTGACGAAGCTCGTACACGCCGAACTCGACGACGGGCAGCTCACCCCGGACGAGTTCGGCTTCTTCGTGATCCTCCTCGCGGTGGCCGGAAACGAGACCACCCGCAACGCGACCTCGCACGGAATGCTCGCCTTCTTCGATCACCCGGACCAGTGGGAGCTGTTCAAGTCCGAGCGGCCCAAGACCGCCGCCGACGAAATTGTCCGCTGGGCCACCCCGGTCGTGGCCTTCCAGCGCACCGCACTGGTGGACACCACGCTCGGCGGGCAGGAGATCAAGGCCGGTCAGCGCGTCGGCCTGTTCTACAGCTCGGCCAACCACGACGAAGCGGTGTTCGACCACCCGGAGCGCTTCGACATCCGGCGTAGCCCCAACCCGCATCTCGGCTTCGGCGGCAGCGGCGCGCACTTCTGCCTCGGCGCCAACCTCGCCCGGCTGGAGATCGACCTGATCTTCAACGCGATCGCCGATCACATGCCCGACGTCCGGATGGCTGGCACGCCACGACGGCTGCGCTCGGGCTGGCTCAACGGCGTCAAGGAGCTTCCGGTTCACTACCGGTGAGTGGCCCGTCATCGCATGACCGGCGTCAGCGGTAGCGGAGATACCGAATCATGGTCGGAATGGGTATCTCAGCTACCGCTGAGCGTGCGAAGGAAGCTGGGCGACCTGTGCGGCCACGAACCGGTCCATGCAGCGCTCCGCGTTCGCGGTGATGGTCAGCGCCGGGTTGGCCAGGCAGGCCGAGCCTGGCAGTAGTGAACCGTCCACACAGTACAGATTCGGATAGCCGACGACCCTGCCGCCGAAGTCCGTGGCCTGACCCATGACCATGCCTCCGAGCGGGTGCCAGGTGTTGGCCGAGCCGAACCCCGAGCCGGTGTTGCGGTCGTAGTCGGGCAACCCGCTGAACGGGTGCCCTTTCTTGCCCTCGGTCTCCCACCACAGCCGGGTGACCAGGTCGCGGCCGGCCTTGTCCGCCGCCGTCTCCATCGCCCCGTACGGCCAGTGCACCCGCCCCGTCCCGGTCGCCGGGTCGTAGCGGATCTCGCCGCGCTCGGGCGTCACGCTGGTCACCAGATGGGCCATGGCCGGCACGCCGAGCGACGTGGGTACGGGCGCGGCCTCCCAGGCCATCGCGGCGGTCGCATACGGGTTGCGGTCGTCGAAGAACTTCACGTTGCCGGGGCCGCCCTGCGCGAACCCGACCTTCTTGCGAACGTTCAGCCGGACCACGAGGAAGTCGCCGTTGTTGCCCCAGCCCTTGCCCACCGCCGGGCCGAGTCGCGACAGCCAGCCCTTGGCGCGTGCGGTCACCAGGAGCGACGTGGTGTAGACCGAGCCGGCGGCCAGGAACAGGTAGTCGCAGGCCATCGTCTCCGTGGCCAGGACATCTCCGAACTCGTTGAGCTGCCGGCAGCGCACCTCGAACCGGTCCTGGCCGGACACTTCGCGGATCTCGGTCACCTCGTGCAGCGCGAGGATGCTGACATTGCCGGTCGCGGCCGCCCAGCGCAGGTAGTTGCGGTCGACGCTGTTCTTCGCGCCGGAGTTGCTGCCGAAGGGCCCTTCGCCGATGGTGTGGCAGGCCGGCGCACGGCCCGCAAGCTCGTCGCGGATGACGTTCCAGTCCACGGCGAACGGGACGGCGACGGGGGACTGGCGGAACTCGGCCAGGTATTCCAGCCAGGCCCGGGCGCCCTGGTACTGCGGGTGGTCCTGCACGTCCGGCGGGATGGCGGCGGCGCTGAGGGTCTGCCGCGCGCGCGGCCAGTACGTGCGGTCCATCTCGTCGTAGCCGAGGTCGGCGGGGTAGACCTGGGCCCACTCGCTGCGCCGTGGCTGCGGCAGGAACATGCCGATGGCCAGCGAGCCGCCGCCGACGGCCGCGCCGCTGAGCACGGTGATGCCGTCGCCTCGATGTCTGGCGATCAGGCCGGCCCGGCGCTCGATTGTGCGGCTGACGTCCAGACCCAGCGGGGGATGGTCCTCAAACCAGGCGCAGCGCCAGTCCGGCTTGCCGACCGTGCAGAACGTGGTGCCCGACCCGTCGACGTCCCAACGCCGGCCCCGCTCCAGGACCGTGGTCTGCACGCCGGCCTGGCCCAGACGGTATGCGGCGACGGCGCCGCCGAAGCCACTGCCGACCACGACGGCCGTCTTGCCCGCGAGGCTGGGCACGATGCCGTACGAGGCGAGCGCGCGCTCCCGGCCGAGCACTCCGGACGCGACAGCCGCACCCGCGCCCACGGCGGTGATCCGCAGCAGGCCGCGTCTGGTGGTTCTCATCGTCGGATACCTCCTAGCGCGGCTGCGCCGCGACGACCCACATCGAGAAGAACTGGGACCCGCCGCCGTACGCGTGGCCCAGGGCGGTGCGGGCACCGGGCACCTGGTGCTCGCCGGCCCGGCCCATCACCTGCATCGCGGCCTCCGCGAACCGCAGCAGGCCGGACGCGCCGATCGGGTTGGTGCACAGCACGCCGCCGGAGGGGTTGACCGGCAACCGGCCGTCGATAGCGGTATCCCCGGCCTCCGTCAGCTGCCATCCCCGGCCCTCGGGAGCGAAGCCCAGGTTCTCCAACCACATCGGCTCGTACCAGGAGAACGGCACGTAGATCTCCGCCACGTCGATCTCGTCCAACGGGTCGGTGACACCGGCCTCCCGCCACAGGGCCGCGGCCGCCTCCCGGCCGGCTCGGGGGTTGACCTGATCCCGGCCGGCGAACGTGGTCGGCTCGGTGCGCATGGCCGTGGCGCGAATCCAGGCGACGGGCCGCCCCACGGACTCGGCAGCCGCCTCGTCGCCGATGACCAGCGCACAGGCACCGTCCGACGACGGGCAGGTCTCGTCGTAGCGGACCGGGTCCCACAGCATCGGCGAGGCGTGCACCGACTCCAGCGTGATGTCCGGCTGGCGCAGGTGGGCGTACGGGTTGCGGCTGCCGTTGCGCCGGTCCTTGACGGCCACCAGCGCACCGATGTGCTCCGGGGCTCCCGACCGGCGGATGTAGGAGCGGATATGCGGCGCGAAGTATCCGCCCGCGCCCGCGCCGACCGGCATCGAGAAGGGCGGGTTGATCGACAGCGCCCACATGGCGTTGGACTCCGACTGCTTCTCGAACGCGACCGTCAGCACCCGGCGGTGCACCCCGGCCCGGACCAGGCTGGCCGCCACGACCGCGGTCGCGCCGCCGACCGAGCCCGCCGTGTGTACCCGCAGCAGCGGCTTGCCGGTGGCGCCGAGCGCGTCGGCGAGGAACAGCTCGGGCATCATCACGCCCTCGAACAGGTCGGGTGCCTTGCCGAGCACCACCGCGTCGATGTCGTCCCAGCCCGTACCGGAGTCGGCGAGCGCCCGGTCCACGGCCTCGCGGCACAGGCCCCCGATGGAGACGTCGGTCCGCCGGGCCCGGTGGTGGGTCTGGCCGGTGCCGAGCACAGCCGCCCGCTGCTTCATCGACCCTCCATCACGCACACCAGGTTCTGTTGCAGGGCCGGCCCGCTGGTGGCGTGGCCGAGCGCGCGCCCCGCCCGGCCGGACATGATCTGCTGCGCCGCGGCGCCGATCCGCGCGAGGCCCGCGGCGAACATCGGGTTGCCGCACAGCGCCCCGCCGGACGGGTTGACCAGGACGTCCGCACCGAGCCCCAGGGCGCGGGACAACACGATCTCCTGGTGGGTGAAGGGCGCGTGCAATTCGGCGACCTCCACGGCGTCGACGCCCGCCGCCCAGCCGGCCGCGGCAGTCGACGGCGAGGTCGTCAGATCGCGTAGCCCCAACCCGTGCGAGTCGATCCGGTGCTCGAAACCGGTGATCCACGCCGGTCGTGGGCACAGCTCGCGGGCGCGATCACCGCAGGCCAGCACCACCACGGCGGCGCCGTCGCTGACCGGCGCGCAGTCGTGGGCGCGCAGCGGATCGGCGATGTAGGGCTGGTCGAGCAGCGTGCCGACCGAGAACTGGCCGGCGACCTGGGCGTGCGGGTTCGTCATGGCGGCGGCGCGCGCGCGCACCGCGACCTCGGCCATCTCCTTCTCGTTCCACACCCCGCCGTCGATGCCGAGCCGGGCCTGCAGCGCGGCGATGCTCACCGAGTCGGGCCACAGCGGTGCGAGGAGGTAGGGGTCGAGCTGCATCGCCAGCACCCGCCGGAGGTCGCCCGCCGACGACTTGCCGAAGCCGTACGCCAGTGCGGTGTCCACCTCGCCGGTGCGGATCTTCACCCAGGCCTCGTAGAGAGCCCAGGCGCCGTCCATCTCCACGTGCGACTCGATGATCGGCGGGAACGCCCCGATCGCGTCGACGGCGGACACGAAGGAGAACGCGCGACCGGCGAGGTAGTCCGAGGAGCCCGAGCACCAGAACCCGATGTCGTCCTTGGACAGGCCGATGCCGGCGAGGACCTCGCGGAAGATCGGCACGAGCATCTCCACGCCGCTGGTGGTGCCGTGGCCGCGGCGTACGTTGGGGGCCTCGGCGAAGCCGATGACGGCGACGTCGGTCACAGGTGCCTCGCATAGTCCGCGAATGGCGCGTCCGGCTCGCCGGTCGGACGGAAGTGGTCGATGTTCTCCAGCGTGGTTCCCCACTGCTCCCGCGGTTTCCACGTCGCCCGAACGCGCATCCCCATCCGTACCTCGCCGGCGGGGCAGCCGAGGATCAGGTGGGAGAACGGGATGTCGGCGCCGTCGAGCACGACGGACGCGGTGACGTAGGGCGGCTTGACCCGCTGGCCGGGGAACGGCACGTTGACGACGCAGAACGTGGTCACGATGCCCCGGTCGGGCAGCTCGACCTCCTCGGCGGTGGGCACCCCGTCGGTGGGACAGGCACCGCGCGGCGGGATGTAGACCTTCCCGCACGCCGGGCAGCGCTGCCCGAGAAGGCGACCGGTGGCGAGGCCACGCAGGTAACGGCTCTCCTCGGGTGAGGCCGAGTGTTCGTAGCGCAGGTGGATGGGCGTAACGATCGCAGTTACCGGTGCGACAGGGTCAAGCACCGTTGGATTGTGCGGCGTACCCAACGGCTCGAAGCAGGTGATGTCGCGGATATGGCCGGTCGGGCGGTCCGCCCAGCGCACCCGGACCCGCATCCCGGTGCGCATGCGGTCGGCGGATCCGGCGTCGACCGCATGCAGCATCGGCGTGTCCGCGCCGTCCAGGCGGATCAGCGCCCAGGCGAACGGGCGGGTCAGGGGTTGGCCATCCAGCGGCCGTGGCATCCACGACCAGGTCACGACCGTGCCCACGTCGGACACCTCGACCAGCTTGGTCAGCGGGGCGAAGGTGACCGGGTCGTACTCGACCGGCGGCGCGTGCACGCGTCCGTCCGTGCCCCGCGAGCCGAGTATCCGGCGCTCGGCCAGCGCGGTCATGAACCGGCTCAGCGTCGGCCCCAGCGAGCGGGTGTAGTCGAACCCGATCTCCAGCGGTGCGCTCAGCGGCAGGCTCACATAGCAGAGTGAAACACGTTCCCTTTGTGTGGAGCAATGGCGCTCGCAGTCTTCCTTGTTTCGGTCTATAACACGTTCTACATTGAAGGTCGTGACAGGCATCGGACTGTGGACCATCGCCGGCACCGCGCCCGGGTCGACCGCCGTGATCGAGCCGACCGGCCGGGTGGTGACGTACGGGGAGCTGGCGGCCGCTGCCGACCGGTACGGCAAGGGCCTGCGCGGGCTGGGCCTGCGTCCCGAGGACACCATCGTCGTCCTGCTGCCCAACGGCGCCGACCTGCTGGCCGTGTACTTCGCCGCCCTGCAGACCGGGCTCTACGTCGTACCCGTCAACTGGCACCTCACAAGCGCCGAGCTGGCATACATCCTCGACGACTGCGGCGCCAAGGCGTTCATCGCCCACGAGCGGTTCGCGGGCACCGCGGGCGATGCGGCCGACGCCGCCGGGGTCGCCGCGCCGGCCCGGTTCGCCGTCGGCGCGATACCCGGGTTCCGGCCGTTGGGCGATCTCGGGGCGGACGGGTCGCCGGGCCGCCCGGACGGGCGCACGCTCGGCGCTCCGATGGTCTACACCTCGGGTACCTCCGGCCGGCCCAAAGGCGTGCGCCGACCCCTCACGGGCGGCGACCCCGATCAGGTGCCGCCCACGGGGATCTGGTTCTTCGGCCTCTTCGGGCTGCAACCCTTCGACGGTCACGTGCACCTGTGCTGCTCGCCGCTCTACCACACCGCCGTCCTCAACTTCGCGACCATCTCGATCCAACTGGGCCACCCGACCGTGCTGATGGACGGCTGGGACCCCGAGGAGATGCTGCGCCTCATCGAGCGGCACCGGGTGACGCACAGCCACATGGTGCCCACCCAGTTCCGGCGGCTGCTCGCGCTGCCCGAGGACGTGCGTGCGAAGTACGACATGTCGTCGCTACGGGCCATGATCCATGGCGCGGCGCCGTGTCCGCAGGAGGTCAAGCGCCGCATGCTGCAGTGGTGGGGCCCGGTGGTGGTGGAGTACTACGCGGCGACCGAGGGTGGCGGCACGCTGATCACCGCCGAGGAGTGGCTGCAACGGCCCCGCTCGGTCGGGCGGGCCTGGCCGGGCTCGGAGGTGCGCGTACTCGACGACAAGGGTGACGAGCTGCCACCGGGCGACCCGGGACTGGTGTACATGCGGATGGGCGGGGCGACGTTCGCCTACCACAAGGACGCGCAGAAGACCCGCAAGGCATGGGCCGGCGACCTGTTCACGGTGGGCGACATCGGCTACCTCGACGATGACGGCTATCTCTACTTGTGTGACCGCGGCAGCGACCTGATCATCTCCGGTGGGGTCAACATCTACCCGGCCGAGATCGAGTCCGAGCTGTCGTGCCACCCGAAGGTGGGCGACGTGGCGGTGTTCGGCATCCCCCACGACGAGTGGGGCGAGGAGATCAAGGCCGTGGTGCAGCCGGCCGACGGGGTGGAGCCGGGCGAGCCGCTGACCGCCGAACTGCTCGCTTTCGCCGCCGGCCGGCTGGCGAGGTTCAAGCTGCCGCGGACCATCGACTACGTCGACGTCCTGCCGCGCGATCCCAACGGGAAGCTGTACAAGCGCCGGCTGCGGGAGCCGTACTGGGCCGGCCGCGACCGCCCGATCTGATCGTGCGGCGTCACCGGCCGCGGAAATCGGGACGGCGCTTCTCCGTGAACGCCCGCGGCCCCTCCTTGGCGTCCTCACTGGCGAAGACCGGCATGCCGAGCCGGGCCTCCACCTTGAACGCGTCGTTTTCGGCCATGCCTTCGGTCTCGCGGATCGTCGCCAGGATGGCCTGGACCGCCAGCGGACCGTTGGCCGCGATCAGATCGGCCAGGTCCAGGGCTTTCGACAGGGCCTGCCCGTCCGGGACGACGTGGCCGATCAGGCCGATCTGAAAGGCTTCCGGGGCGGTGATGTGTCGGCCGGTGAGGAGCAGGTCGGCGGCGACGGTGTACGGGATCTGCCGCGGCAGCCGCACCGCCGACCCGCCGATGGGGAACAGCCCCCAGCGCGCCTCGGACACGCCGAACCGGGCGCTCTCTCCGGCCACCCGGATGTCGGTCGCCTGCAGTATTTCGGTGCCACCCGCGATGGCCGGGCCCTCCACGGCGGCGATCAACGGCTTGGTGAGCCGACGGCCCTTCAGCAACGGTTCGAGCACCGACGGATCCCAGTCGCCGGCCCGGTACGTGTCGCCGGGGTGGGTGCGGCTCATGGCCTTGAGGTCCGCGCCAGCGGAGAACGCGCCGCCGGCCCCGGTGAGCACGCAGACCCGGATGTTCGGATCGCTGTCGACGGTGTCCCACGCCTCCCGCATGATCGCCAGCATCGGTCCCGACAGTGCGTTTCGCGCCTCGGGGCGGTTCATCGTCACGATGAGGACGTGGCCGCGTCGCTCGACGAGGGCATGCGGAAGCTCGGCGGTCATGGCGGGCACGGCCTCCTCAAATAGCGCTCGGTAGGGTTGTCCTCCAGACGATAACACGTTCTACTTTTCGTCATGGCATTCAATATTGCCGATCTTTTTGAGCACGCCGCCGATCTGTTCCCCGAGCGCGTGGCCGTGGCCTGCGGAGACCGCGAGGTCACGTTCGCGCAGTTGGACGAGCACGCCAACCGCTTGGCACACCACCTGTCCGGACAGGGCGTCGCCCACGGCATGCACGTCGGGGTGTACGCCCGCAACTCCGTCGAGGCCGTGACCACGCTGCTCGCCGTGTACAAGCTGCGGGCCGTGGCCGTCAACGTGAACTACCGGTACGTCGAGAACGAGTTGCGATACCTGTTCACCGACGCGGACCTGGTGGCCCTGGTGCACGACCGCCGTTACGCCGACCGGGTGGCCGCCGTGCTCCCCCATGTGCCGGTGCTGCGCACCGTCGTCGTGATCGAGGATGGCTCCGACACGTCGTATGAGGGAGTCGGCTTCGCCGCCGCCCTCGCGGCCGGGTCCCCCGACCGGGACTTTCCCCCGCGCTCCGGTGACGACCTCTACATCCTCTACACCGGCGGGACGACCGGTAACCCCAAGGGCGTGATGTGGCGACACGAGGACATCTGGCGCGTGCTGGGTGGCGGCATCGACTTCCTGACCGGCATCCCTGTCCCCGACGAGTGGGCGCAGGCCAAGCGGGGCCAGGAGATGGGCGGGATGGTCCGGCTGTGTGCCGCCCCGCTCATCCACGGCAACGCGCAGTGGGCCGCCCTGGCCGCGCTGTTCGCCGGCGACACCGTCGTGCTCGTCCCGCAGTTCGACCCGCACGACGTCTGGCGGGTGGTCGAGCGCCGGAAAGTCAATGTGCTCGTCATCATCGGCGACGCGATGGCCCGGCCGCTGATCGAGGCGTTCGACGAGGGCGACTACGACGCGTCGTCGCTGGCCGCCATCTCCAGCAGCGCGGCGCTGTTCTCCCCAACCGTCAAGGAGAAGTACGTCTCGACCCTGCCGGACGTCCTGATCACCGATTCGATCGGGTCGTCGGAGACCGGCTTCGCCGGCATCGGGTTCGTGACCGGCGGGACCGAACGTACCGACGGCCCGAGAGTGATGCCGGGGCCGGACACCATCGTCATCGACGACGCCGGACGGCCCGCCGCCCCGGGCCAGGTCGGCCGGCTCGCGCGCGGTGGCCACGTGCCGTTGGGCTACTACAAGGACCCGGCCAAGACGGCCGCGCTGTTCGCCGAGGTGGACGGCGTGCGCTACGCCATGCCGGGTGACCTGGCACGCATCGAGGCCGACGGGGTTCTGACCCTGCTCGGTCGGGGCAACACGTGCGTCAACACCGGCGGCGAGAAGGTGTTTCCGGAGGAGGTGGAGGGCGCGCTCAAGTCCCACCCGGACGTCTTCGACGCGCTCGTCATCGGTGTGCCCGACGATCGGCTCGGCCAGCGCGTCGGCGCCCTCGTGCAGCCACGTGCGGACCGGACCCTGGACCTGGGGGAGTTGGAGGCACACCTGCGCGGCCAGATCGCCGGGTACAAGGTGCCGCGCTCGATCTGGCTGGTGGACCGGATCGACCGGGCGCCCAGCGGCAAACCCGACTACGGCTGGGTCCGCCGGTATGCCGAGGAGCACCGCCCGACCCTCGCGTGAGGAGGACCTGTGCGGACCGCGCTGTGCGGACTGCTCGGAATCGAGCATCCCATCGTCGGCTTCACGCCGTCCGAGCACGTCGCGGCGGCGATCAGCCGGGCCGGCGGGCTCGGCGTCCTGGGCTGCGTCCGCTTCAACGACGCCGGTGACCTGGACGCTGCGCTGCGCTGGATGGACGCCAACACCGACGGGCGCCCGTACGGTGTCGACGTGGTGATGCCCGCCCGGGAGCCGACCGAAGGCGCGCCCGTCGATCTGGACCGGCTGATCCCGCAGGAGCATCGCGATTTCGTGGCACGGACGCTGACCCGGCTCGGCGTCCCGCCGCTGCCCGAGGACGGCCCCGCCGGCGACGCGGTGCTCGGCTGGCTGCACTCGGTCGCCCGCGCGCACGTCGAGGTGGCCCTGGCGCATCCGGTGCGGCTCATCGCCAACGCGCTCGGCCCACCGCCACCCGACGTCATCGCGCGGGCGCACGAGCACGGGATGGTCGTGGCCGCACTGGCCGGCCGGGCCGACCACGCGCGTGCCCACGTGGCCCGCGGCGTCGACATCGTGGTCGCCCAGGGGTACGAGGCCGGCGGGCACACCGGGGAGATCGCCAGCATGGTGCTCGTACCTGAGGTCGTCGACGCCGTCGGCGACCGGGTCCCGGTGCTCGCCGCTGGCGGTATCGGCTGCGGCCGGCAGATCGCCGCGGCGCTGGCGCTCGGTGCAAACGGCGTATGGATGGGCTCATGCTGGCTGACCACCGAGGAGTACCAGCTGACTGCGCCGTTGCCGGCCGTGCGCCAGGCGTTGCTGGCAGCGGGTTCGGGCGACACCGTCCGGTCACGGGTCTACACCGGCAAGCCCGCCCGGTTGCTCAAGAACCGCTGGACCGACGCCTGGGCCGAGCCCGGCGCGCCGGCGCCACTGCCGATGCCGCTGCAGAACGTGCTGGTCAGCGAGGCGCACCAGCGCCTGATGCGCTCGGGCGACCCGGACGTGGTGCCGATGCCGGTGGGCCAGATCGTGGGGCGGATGAACGAGGTGCGGCCGGTCGCCGACGTGGTGGCCGATCTGGTACGCGAACTCGACGAGTCCCTTGGCCGGCTCGACTCATTGCGGCGGGGTCGGCCAGCCGCCAGCTCCTCGTCGCCATGAATGCCGCGCCTTCCGGACGTAGTGACCACGTGATCACCGGCCCTTGTCCCGAGCAGGGCCGCGCACCCAGCCGAGAAACCGTACATGCAGGTCACCCGCCTGGGATAGCGGGAGGTCGGCGGCGGCGTCCAGCAAATACGACGACATGAGCACGGCCAACGACACAGCCGCGCCGTCGTACTCGTCGGCAAGCTGCTGACGGCGCGTCGAGCACGGCCAAGCAACCCCGCAGGCGGCGCAGACCCACCCTGGCCGAATAGGCACGTGCATGCGGCCTCCGACAACCGGCGGCCCGTTCACCAGCGCCCCGCGTTCATGTGCACGTCGCGCTCAAGCTGGAGGCGTTGGTTCAGATCCCACAGAGTCCTGCAGGGGAAGGCACGGCTTCCGCAGGTGCAACCTTCGGCTACCGTGCAGCCCAGCCAGAAGATCCGCGGCCGGTGGGTGCTCCTGATGCGCTCGATCTGTACCGTGTCCACATCTGCCTTCCCTCAGGGCTTCGCGGCATCGACGGGGGACTCGCTCTGACGCTAGGAGAGAGCCGACGGGCCGGTCCACGAAGTTGCGAGAAGTTGCGCTACTCCAGTTCGTCCATGGCTCTGTTGATAAGCCGCCGCGCCGGTTTGCCGTACACGGCTGATTTCCTGAGAAGCTCGAACATCCGGGCGTACAGTTCGACCTCCTGCGGCCGGGTGACTTCGATGCTCGCAGTCGGCGTCTCAAGTGCGACCAACGAGTTGTCGAAGATCCAAAACCCCGCGGAAGGCACCGCGGTTCTTTCAGTAATCATGGGGATGATGCCGACTGAAACATTTGGCAGCGACATGACCGCGAGCAGTCGATCCAGCTGCGCGGCCTGGGTCTCAGCGGTGCCGAACCAGGTCCGCAACACCTGTTCTTCCAGCACAGCCACGAGGCGTTTGCCGCGCTGGTAGATAACGCGCTGCCGTTCCATCCTGGCTGCAACTGCAGCGTCGAGGTCATCCGGCGTTTCGAGAAACCTGATCCAGAACGAAAGCATGGCCGCTGAGTAGTCGGCGGTTTGAAACAGGCCCGGTACGACGTTGTGTTCGTAGATGCGAAACAGCGTAGTCTGCTCGTAGAGAGCAACGGTGTGGGCACCAAGGACTCGCTTCATGCCCGCCCGGCTCTGTCGCTTGAATTCAAGGTAAGCCGATTCAACCGCGCGCAGGGTGGCGATGAGATCCGCGATCTGGTCGGGTGCTCCACAAGCACGGCACCACTCGCGGATATCGCTATCGGTTGGAGCCTGGACCCCGTGCTCGATCTTGCTGACGCGAGTGAAGTGTTGACCAGTCGCCGCAGCCAGCGCCCGGCCCGTCATACCAGCATCCTTGCGCAGCTCGCGGAGGCGGACCCCGAGTGCTTCCTGTGCCTGCTTGGCGGAGCTAGATGGGTTTGTATTCACTGTGCGGGATCGACAAATTCCACGTGGCTTCGAAGGCCGACCGGCAGAGTTGGATATCGGCGGGCTCGGTCGAAGTAATCCTGTCGACGGCCAATCCATTGCCCGCGTAGAGCAAAAACACGGCTAGGCGCTCATCGAACAGGTAGAAGTCATTTCCGGGAAGCGCGATCGACGATACTAGTCGTCGAGGAACCCACCGGATGTCCTCGCCCGCCTCGACCATAGGATGGGCGATGCCGTAGGACCAGCGCTGGTAGTCGCTGAGCGGTTCTGAGACGACGCGCGCCCGGCGCACCGACCTGCCTGCCGCGACGTGTTCGCGAAGGAGGTCGCACCAGCCGGCTAGCCACTGCAGGTCATCAGGCTCACCGGCTGCCCATTTCGCCATGTGTGGCAATTCGACTGCTGTACCGTAAGCGTCGCGCATCTCCAGATGGAGAGCCTCGCGCTCAAAGCTGGTTAGCAGCCGATCGAACTCGTCCTCAGATATCGAGGTCACGGTCCCCGTGCCCGAAGAACTGGAGCATCCTGTCCGGGATCTCCACGGCGGTCTCTCCTTCGGGAATGCTCATCTGGGCAAGCGCTGCTGGGTCATTGACGATCCAGCCTTGCACGACCCAACTTTCGCGATCAGTCCGGTAGACGGTCGGTGATCCGGTGGGATTGGAATCCGGGTCCTTGCCGATGAAGGTCAGCCGCATGTTGGCTCCTGCCCAGACGTTGCCCAATGTTGCGCACCCGGAATCCTTGTCTACGGGCTCTGCACCGTCAAGGTTGTGCGGCGCTTCGGATTCCCGGAACGGCCGCGGCCAGCGCCGCGCCGACGGTGTACCTCGCTGTAGACGTGCGACTGGTGTCTGGGTTCATCTCGTAATACATTCGATCTCGTGAGGTACAGCTGGACCGTCGACGCGGCATGGAAGAACGTGTTCGGGGGATGGTGAGCGATGAAGACCGAGGAACTGTTGGCCAGGGCGATGGCCGACCAGGACATCGATGAGCAGGCCGGGGTGGGCGAGTGGCAGGTGTGCCGTGAGCCGATCGTGGCGAGCGACCATCCCGAGGGCGAGGTGATGGTAGGCCGCTCGGTACGAATGCCGCTGGCCACGTACGAGCGGATCCGAGCTGTTGCCGAGGTCCGCCGGATGTCGGTGAGCCGCCTGATCCGCGAGTGGGTTGACGACGGCTTGGAGCGCGCCGAGGCGAGCGGCCGGAACGACCCGGTCGTGGAGCTTCACCGGTCCCTCGACGCGGCACAACAGGCTTTGCGGGCCCTCGAAGGCCGGAAAGACGCGGCGTAGCGTTAGACCGACAAAGCCAGGGCGGCCCCGATCCGGCGTAGCTGTGCGGTGGCCGCGCCGAGGCTGAACTCGTTGCGTTTGGCGGCCACGAAGTACCGGTGCAGCGGATAGTCCACGTCGATGCCGACGCCGCCGTGCACGTGGACCGCCGTGTGCGCGACCCGGTGCCCGGCGTCGGCCGCCCAGAACTTCGCGGTGCCGACCTCGGTGTCGCAGGGCAGGCCCGCGGACAGCCGCCAGGCCGCCTGCCACATGGTCAGCCGGATCGCCTCCACGTCGATGTACGCGTCGGCGAGCCGTTGCGCCACCGCCTGGAACTCGCCGATCGGGCGGCCGAACTGCTCCCGCGTCCGCGCGTACCCGGCGGTCATCTCCAACGCGCGTTCGACGACTCCGAGCTGCGCGGCGCACAGGCCCACGGTCGCGTGCGTGACCAGCCGGTCGACGACCCCGGGACCGCCGAGCAGCCGGTCGTCGGGCAGCGGCACGCCGGCCAGGTCCAGCCACCCCTCGTGGTCGCCGTCCACCACCCGTTGCCGCTCCACGGTCACCCCGTGATCGGTCGGCGCGACTAGGAAGACGGCGACGCCCTCCGGGGTGTCCGCCGGCACCAGGATCAGGTCGGCGTACGGGCCGGCGGGCACGGTGGTCTTCGTGCCGGTCAGCACCCAGCCGCCGGAGACCCGCTCGGCCCGCGTCGTCGGGGTAGCCGGATCATCACCGTCCTCTTCGGACAGCGCCGCGGTGAGCACCAGCTCTCCCCGGGCGGCCGGGGCGGCCCACCGGGCGCACTGCTCGGGGGTGCCGAAACGGGCCAGCGCGGCGGCACCGGTCACGACGGAGGCCAGGTATGGCACCGGCGCCACCGCCCGCCCCACCTCGATGAGCACGGCGCACTGTGCGAGCAGGCCCAGCCCCGCGCCGCCGACGGACTCCGGAAGCGCGGCGCCGAGCACGCCCGCCTCGGCCAGCGAAGTCCACAGTGAACGGTCGAACCGGTCGCCGCCGGCCTCCACCTCACGCAGCCGGGCCGGGGTGACGCGGTCGGTGAGGATGCGCCGGGCCAGCGCACCGAGCTCGATCTCCGCCTCGCTCAACGAGAAGTCCATGAGGATCACCGCCGTGCCGCGGGCAGGCCGAGTCCGGCCGCCGCGATAATGTCGCGCTGCACCTCGTTGGTGCCGCCACCGAAGGTCAGGATCAGCGCGGACCGGTGCATGCGTTCGAGCCGGCCCTGCAGGACCGCGCCGCGCGAGCCCTGCCGGACGTAGGCGTTCGCGCCTAGCACCTCCATGAGCAACCGGTACGCCTCGACGGCGAACTCGGTGCCGAAGACCTTGGTGGCCGACGCGGCGGCGGGGTTGGGTGACTGGGCCGCCTCGGCCGCGATGCGCCAGTTGATCAGCTTGAGGAACTCGGCCTTGGCGTGCACGCGGGCCAGGATGAGCTGGACCCACTCCTGGTCGATCACCCGGCGACCGTCGCCGAGCTTGGTGGCCTGGGCCCACTGGCGTACGTCGTGCAGCGCGGAGCGGACCGGCGCCGCCGACGTGAGCGCCACCCGTTCGTGGTTGAGCTGGTTGGTGATCAGCGACCAGCCCCGGTTCTCCTCACCCACCAGCGCCGTGGCGGGCACCCGCACGTCGGAGTAGTACGTGGCGCTGGTCGTGGGTCCGGCGACGGTGTGCACGGGAGTCCACGAGAAGCCGGCAACGTCGGTCGGCACGATGAGGATCGACAACCCCTTGTGCCGGGGCGCTTCCGGGTCGGTGCGGCAGGCCAGCCAGACGTAGTCGGCGTACTGGATGAGGCTGGTCCACATCTTCTGGCCGTTGATCACATAGTCGTGGCCGTCGCGGACCGCCCTGGTGCGCAGGGCGGCAAGGTCCGTGCCGGCTTCCGGCTCGGAGTAGCCGATCGAGAAGTGCAGCTCGCCTGCGGCGATCCGTGGCAGGTAGGACGCCTTCTGCTCCGCGGTGCCGTAGCGCATGATGGTCGGGCCTACGGTGTTGATGGTCAGAAACGGCACCGGCACGCCGGCGATGGCCGCTTCGTCGGTGAAGATGAGCTGGTCGAGCATCGGGCGGCCGCGCCCGCCGTACTCGTGCGGCCAGCCGAGGGTGAGCCAGCCGTCGTGGCCCAGCTGGCGCACGACCTGCCGGTAGGCCTGGCCGTCGCCGTACTCTCCGCCCGTCGACGTGAGGGCTTCGCGCAGCTCCGGGGTCATCAGGTCGGCGAAGTACCCGCGCAGGTCGTGCCGCAGCCGATCCTGCTCCGGCGTGTACTCCAGCTGCATCAGCCCTCCCCGGCACGGTAAACTGAAACACGTTCTAGTAGCGTACCGGAGGAGGCCGGCAATGGGCGAGGCGTACATCGTGGATGCGGTCCGGACCCCTGTCGGCCGTCGCGGCGGCGGGCTGGCCGGCGCCCACCCGGCCGACCTCGGCGCGCACGTCATCCGGGCGCTGCTCGAGCGGCGTGACCTCGATCCGAGGGCCGTCGACGACGTCATCTTCGGCTGCGTCGACACTGTCGGCCCACAGGCCGGCGACATCGCCCGCACCGCCTGGCTCGCCGCCGGCCTGCCCGAGACCGTTCCCGGCGTCACCGTCGACCGGCAGTGCGGCTCCTCCCAGCAGGCCGTGCATTTCGCCGCGCAGGCGGTGATGAGCGGTACCGCCGACGTCATCGTCGCCGGCGGCGTGCAGAACATGAGCCAGGTCCCGATCGGCAGCGCCATGATGGCGGACCCGTTCTCCGGCTCCACCGGGTGGCGGGCCCGCTATGGCGACCAGCAGATCTCCCAGTTCCGCAGCGCCGACCTGATCGCCGACAAGTGGGGGATCGAACGGGACGAGATGGAGTGCTCCGCGCTCACCAGCCACCACCGCGCCGTTCGCGCCATCGACGAGGGTAGGTTCGCCGCCGAGATCGTGCCGTATGCCGCGGTCAACTCCGACGAGTGCCCCCGCCGGGACACGTCCGCCGAGAAGATGGCCGGGCTCCCGCCGCTGCGCGACGGCGGGCGCGTGACGGCCGCACTGGCCAGCCAGATCGCCGACGGCGCCAGCGCCGTGCTGATCGTCTCGGAGCGGGCGCTGCGGGTGCACGGCCTGCGCCCACGTGCCCGCGTGCACCACCTCAGCGCGCGCGGCGACGACCCGGTGCTGATGCTCACGGCCCCCATCCCGGCGACCGGCCACGCCCTGCGGCGCGCGGGGATGACCCTGGACGAGATCGACCTGGTGGAGATCAACGAGGCGTTCGCCAGCGTGGTGCTGGCCTGGCAGCGGGAGACCGGCGCCGACCTCGACCGGGTCAACGTCAACGGCGGCGCCATCGCGCTGGGGCACCCGCTCGGCGCTACCGGCACCCGGCTGCTGACCACGCTGCTGCACGAGTTGGAGCGCACCGGCGGCCGCTACGGGCTGCAGACCATGTGCGAGGGCGGCGGCCAGGCCAATGTGACGATCATCGAACGGCTTTGAGCCGATCGAGGCACGTGCACGCCTCCGCCATGATGCGCTCGATGAGCTCCGCGCACGACGGCAGGTCCTCGATGACGCCCACCACCTGGCCGGCCGACATCACTCCGAGGTCCGGACGGCCGTCGACCATGGCGGCTTTCAACAGCATCGGGGTGTTGGCGGCCATCAGCACCTGACTCCAGTTCAGCCCGCTACCGTGGCGCATCGCCGCCCCCTGCCGCAGCATCGCCGCCCAGGACAGGCCGGACAGCGCCCGGAACGCCGCGGCGTTGCGGACCGCACGGACCAGACGGGCCGGCCCGCCGGCCCGCTCCAGGCCGTCGATCAACGGCGTCCGCAACACCCGATGGGGTACGCCGTCCACGCGCGTCGTCACGACGGTGTCCGTGAGCGTCTTCGCCAGGTACACCTGCTTCACCGCGTCGCCGACCGGGCTGTCGCTGGTGAGCAGGAACCGGGTACCCATCGCGATCCCCGCCGCGCCGTAGGCGAGGGCGGCAACCAGTCCCCGTCCGTCGAAGAACCCTCCGGCGGCCACCACCGGGACGTCCACGGCGTCGACCACCTGCGGCAGCAGCAGGCCGGTCGGTACCTGTCCGGTGTGCCCGCCGCCTTCCCCGCCCTGCACGACGACGACGTCCGCGCCCCACTTCGCCACCTTCTCGGCGTGGCGCCGGGCCCCGACCGAGGGCATCGTGATCACACCGGCGTCCTTGAGCCTTCGCAGCAGCTCCGGCTTGGGGGCCAGCGCGAACGAGGCGACCCGGACCCCCTCCTTGACGATCAGCTCGACCCGGTCGGCCGCGTCGTCGGCGTCCGCGCGCAGGTTCACCCCGAACGGCGCGTCGGTGCGTTCCCGGACCTGACGGATCGTCGTCCGCAGCTCGGGCAGGCTCATCGTGGCCGAGCCGATGACGCCGAGCCCGCCGGCCCGCGCGGTCGCGGTGGTGAGGCCGGCGCCGGACACGTACCCCATGCCGGTCTGGACGATCGGGTACCTGATGCCGAGCAGCTCGGTCAGCGGGGTCCGGATCACGCCAGCTCCCGTTCGCGCAGCGCCTCCGGATCCAGGATGTCGCGGATCAGTGTCAGCTCCTCTGCCGTCGGCAGCCGGGTCTCCGGGACCTGGCCGGCCATGGCGAGCGGAAAACCGGTGCTCGCGACGACGTCCGCGACGGTGACGCCGGGATGCACCGAGCGCAGGCGCATCGTGCGGTCCGGACTCCGGAAGTCCAGGACGGCCTTGTCCGTCACCACCAACCGCACCTCGTGGAAGGCCGCACCGATCTCGGCGGCGCGGTCGTAGCCGACACCGCAGACCATGTCCACCCGCTCCACGAATACCCGGCGGGTGTGCCGCGGCACCCAGTAGCTGGTGGGATGGTTGACCGTGTTGCCCGGCGCTCCCCGCACGCCCAGCAGCTGGGCCTTCGGCCGGGTCCAGTCGCCGATGCAGGAGATGTTCTGGTTGCCGTACCGATCGAGCTGGCTGGCCCCCATCATCACGTGCCGGCGGCCGGCGGCCACGACGCCGAAGACCGCGCGGTAGGGCAGCCAGCCCTCGACGACCTCGCCGCAGCCGGTGAGCAGGTGCGCTTCGCCGTCGCTGAGCAGCAGGTCGGGGGAGAAGGTCAGGCGGGCCAGCCGCGCGCCCAGGGTGGGAATCAGCCCCATCGGACTGGCGAGGACCTCTCCGTCGCCGCGCCAGGCTTCCGCGCACGCGACCACGCACACCTCGGCCCGTGTCACGTCGCTCATCGCCGCCCGCTCCCTTCTTCGTGGAAGCGCCGCACGGCCGCCTGGTACTCCACCTCGTCGCCGGCCAGGTAGGCCGCCTCGAACTCGCGCCAGGTCGCCGGGTCCGCGGCGGCCGATGCGTACTCGCGCTGGAAGGGCTCGTCCCGCCCATGGTCGGGCACGCAGCTGGTGAAGTGCGCGCCGTGCGGCGTCTCCACGACGCCGTCGACCATCGTCCGGTTGACCAGCATGCTCTGCGGCGGCCCGCCGGCCGCCAGGTCCGAAGTGGACACCAGGCGCTCGCAGGAGAGGAAGCGCCGGGTGGCCGCCAGGCAGAACAGGTCGTCGAAGTAGGGGTCCGGGCCGAGGTACTGCCCGTTGCCGCGCGGGTCGGCCCGGTTGAGATGGACGAAGGCGGCGTCCAGCCGTAGCGCGGGCATCGCGACGAGATCCTCGCCGTCGTCGTAGGGCGAGCGCACCAGGCGCAGGTGCGGATTGACCCGCATGACGTCGGAGCCGAGGCCGGCGCGGATCGGCAGGAACGGCAACCGGTGCGCGGCCGCGAGCAGGCCCCAGTGCAGCATCCCCTCGTCCAGTTCGGTGAGCTCCACCGTGCCGCTCTGGCGGCCCCGCCGGAAATGCGGCTCCAGCGGGATCGTGTCGAGCGAGACGAAGCCGCACACGACCCGGCGGACCCGACCCGCCGCGACCAGCAGCCCGACGTCGGGGCCGCCGTAGGAGACGATCGTGAGGTCGGTCAGCGACGATCTGAGGATCGCGCGGACCAGCGCCATCGGCTTGCGTCGCGAGCCCCACCCGCCGATGCCGATCGTCATGCCCGAGCGCAGCTCGCCGGCGACCTCGTCGACGCTCATAACTTTGGACATCAGCGCTCGTCCACGAACGCCTGGCGCGCCTCGTCGGCGACCCCGGTGAGGTTGAGCTCGAAGGTGAAACCCTGCTCGTACCGGTAGGAGCGCCGCACGTCGACCGGATCGATGCCGTTGAGCGACTCCTTCGCCCGCCGGATCACGAGCGGGTTCTTGCCCGCGATCTCGCGGGCCACCGCTGTCGCCGCTGCCCGTAGCCGCTCGGGTGGCACCACGTCGAGTACCGATCCGAACTGCCGCAGTTGCTCCGCGGAGACCGTGCGGCAGGTATAGACCATCGCGCGCATCAGGTGCTGCGGGACCAGCCGGGACAGGTGGGTGGCGGCGCCGAGCGCACCCCGGTCGACCTCGGGCAGTCCGAACGTGGCGTTGTCGGCCGCGATGACGATGTCGGCGTTGCCGGCGAGGCCGACCCCGCCGCCCAGACAGAAGCCCTGCACCGCCGCGACCACAGGGACCTCGCAGCCGTAGACCGCGGCGAACGCGGCGAAGCAGCCGCGGTTTGCGCCGAGCAGCGCGTCATGCCCGGGGGTGCGCTGCATCTCTTTGATGTCCACGCCCGCGCAGAACCCGCGCCCCTCGGCGGCGAGCACCACCGCCCGTACGTCGGGGTCGGCGCCGGCCGCGGACACGGCGTCGGCGAGGTCGAACCAGCCCTGTGCCGGCAGCGCGTTCACCGGTGGGAAGTCGATGACCACCTCGGCAACGCCATCGCTGGTACGGAGCTGTATCCCCATCCGGCACCCCAATATCCGCTTCGCTCACGGTATACCTAGCGCTTGCTTGGTAGCCTAACATGACATCCATGCGCGTCCTTGACTTCGCCGGGCGGGGCGTCATCGTGACCGGTGGCAGCAGGGGAATCGGGGCGGGCATCGCGCGGCGGTTCCTGGAGGCCGGTGCCCAGGTGCTGGTCTGCGCCCGGCACGAGCCGGCCGCATCACCCGCGCCGCACTTCGTCACCGCCGACGTGCGCGACCCGGCACAGGTGGACCGGTTGGTCGACACGGCGCTCGACCGCTTCGGCCGGCTCGACGTCGTGGTCAACAATGCCGGCGGCGCGCCGTACGCGGAGGCCGCCACGGCGTCGCCGAACTTCCACGCGAAGGTGATCGAGCTCAACCTGATCGCGCCGCTGCACGTGGCGCAGCGGGCCAACTCCGTGATGCAGGGGCAGGAGCAGGGCGGCTCGATCATCATGATCGGAAGCGTCAGCGGCACCCGTCCGTCGCCCGGCACCGCTGCCTACGGCGCCGCGAAGGCCGGCCTGCACCAGCTGGCCACCAGCCTCGCCGTGGAGTGGGCGCCGAAGGTCCGGGTGAACAGCGTGGTGGTGGGACCGGTGGCGACGGAGGCCTCGCACCTGCACTACGGCGACGCCGACGGGGTGGCCGCCGTCGGCGGGACCGTGCCGATGCGCCGCATGGCGACCCCGGACGACGTCGCCGACGCCTGCCTCTACCTGGCCTCACCGCTGGCCGCCTATGTCACGGGCGCGGCGCTCACGGTCCACGGCGGCGGTGAGCGCCCCGCATACCTGGCGGCCGCCACGCGTGAGGCGTACGCTGCGGAAAACTAGAACGCGTTTCACTGGGGGGTCGGCGATGGTTGCCTCGATCAAGCCACATCGGGACGCGATCGGTCTCACCGACGGTCTTCTCCTGACCGATGGCGCCTGGCACGCCGCCCGCAGCGAGGAGACCTGGAACCACACCCATCCCGCGACCGGCGAGGAGGTGGGCCGGTTCCCGGTCGCCGGCCCCGAGGACGTCGATCGGGCGGCGCGGGCCGCGCGCACGGCCTTCGACGAGGGGCCGTGGCCGCGCAGCCGCGCCAAGGAGCGCATCCGGGTGCTGCGCCGGGCCGCCGACCTCATCCGCGAGCACGGCGAAGAGTTGCTGCGACTTCTGGCCCTGGACAACAGCGTGCCGCTGAGCTTCGGCGACACGTACGCGATGTCCACCGAGTGCGTGGCCGACGTCTTCGACCATCACGCCGGCTGGGTGGACAAGCTCGCCGGGGAGACGCTCGCGCCGTATCAGGGCGGCGATCATCTCGTCATGACGCTGCGCGAGCCGGTGGGCGTGGTCGCGGCCATCGTCCCGTGGAACGCGCCGCTGCTACTCTGCGCCCAGAAGCTCGCCCCCGCGCTGGCCGCCGGCTGCACCGTCGTGCTCAAGCCGTCGGAGTACGCGACGTTCGCGGCGCTGCGACTGGTAGGGCTCATCGAAGAGGCCGGCCTTCCCGCGGGCGTGCTCAACGTGGTCACCGGCCCCGGTGCACCCACCGGCGAGGCGCTCATCAACCACCCCATGATCGACAAGATCACCTTTACCGGCAGCCGGGACGTCGGCCGGCGGGTCATGACGGCCGCGGCGGCCGGATTCAAGCGGGTGAGCCTGGAGCTCGGCGGCAAGAGCCCGTCGATCGTGTTCGCCGACGCCGACGTGTACGCCGCCGCCGCGACAACGATGGGCACCGTGACCCTCGGTCTGTCCGGGCAGGCGTGCGTGGCACAGACCAGGGCGCTGGTCCAGCGCGCCGTCTACGACGAGTTCCTGGCCGTGGCCGAGGGGATGACGGCCATCGTGAGCTACGGCAGCCCCTTCGACCCGGAGACGACCGCGTCACCGCTTATCAACGACAGGCAGCTCGACCGCGTCCTGCGCTACATCGAGCAGGGGCGCCAGGAGGGCGCGCGGCTCGTCTGCGGCGGTGCGCGCGGCGACGGGGATCTGGCGAGCGGGCACTTCGTCGCGCCGACCCTGTTTGCCGACGTGGACAACGGCATGACGATCGCCCGCGAGGAGATCTTCGGACCGGTGCTGTCCGTCGTGCCGTTCACCGACGAGGACGAGGCGGTGCGGCTGGCCAACGACACCGACTACGGGCTCGCCGCCACGGTCTGGACCTCCGACGTGCGGCGTGCGATGCGGATGGCGAAGGCGGTGCGGGCCGGCACGGTCGGTGTCAACGGCTACCAGGTAGAGCCGCACGTCGCGTTCGGCGGTTTCCGGGGTTCGGGACTGGGTCGCGAAGGCGGGCGCGGCGCGGTCGAGGCGTACACGGAAGTGAAGACGGTGTTGGTCCCGACGACTGACGAGCTCATGTGAGCAGCTTGCGGTGGTCCCACGAGCTGATCCGGTCGGCCTCCACGGCGAACGCGATCCGCTTGCGGGCGGCGTGTGCCACGTAGTCGTCGAGGGCGTCACCGGCGACCCCGGCCAGGCTGGCGGCGATCCGCCGGCCGATGTCGAGCACCGCGGCCGGGTCGTCGATGCACCGGGCCACCCCACGCACCTGCACGCCGCGTAGCTCGAAGTAGTGCTCGCCGGTCTCCACCAGGCAGGTCACCCGCGGGTCGCGGGCCAGGTTGCGCGCCTTCTGCGAGGACCGGTAAGTCCAGAACGTGATCCGCCCGTCGAGCACCACGTAGAACATGCTCACCAGATGCGTGCTGCCGTCCCGGTTGTGCGTCGCCAGATGGACCTTGCGACACTCCGCGAGCATGGCGTCGGCCTCGGCAGCCGTCATGCTGGCCCGGGCCCGGTCGCTCATGAGACGACTCCGCTCATCACGGCATGCCGAAGGTCGCGGCGGCCAGCGGCAGGGTGTCCTCACACGCGAAGCCCGGATGCGGCGGGTCGTCGGGGAAGAGCGGGCCGAGCGCGAGGTGCAGCCCGTCGACCGACCACGTGCCGTCGGTCGAGCCGTACTCGCCGGCGTGGAAGCTGGCGCGCACCCGCGGCGGCGCCAGCACGGCGGCCACGTCCCCGTGCACGACGAACACCTCGCCGGTGATCCGGTCTGCGGCCGGACCGGCCAGGTAGGTCACGAGGGGCGCCACCCGCTCCGGGCTCAGCGGGTCGGCGGCGTCGTGGGGCGCCGGGCCGAGCAACTCCTCGGTCATGTCCGTGCGCGCCCGGGGGCAGATCGCGTTGGCCCGCACGCCGTAGCGGGCACAGCTGCTGGCCGTGGCCACCGTCAGCGCCGCGATGCCGGCCTTCGCGGCGGCGTAGTTGGGCTGCCCGGGGGAGCCGAGCAGAAACGCCTCCGACGACGTGTTGATGATCCGCGCATACACGGGACCGCCGAGAGCCTTGCTCCGGTCGCGCCAGTGCGCCGTGGCAAACCTCGTCGTGACGAAGTGACCGCGCAGGTGCACCCGGATGACGAGGTCCCACTCCTCGGCGGACATCGTGAAGATCATCCGGTCGCGCAGCACGCCCGCGTTGTTGACCAGGACATCCAAGCTTCCGTACCCGTCGAGCGCGGCAGCCAGAAGGCTCGCCCCGGTCGACCACTCGCTGACGTCTCCGGCGCTGACGACCGCCTCGCCGCCGGTCGCCCTGATCTCGTCGGCGACCGTGTGGACGCTGTCGCCGGGTAGGTCGTTGAGCACCAGCCGGGCGCCGGCCCGCGCGAGTGCGATCGACTCGGCCCGGCCCAGCCCGTTGCCGGCGCCCGTCACGATCGCGACCTTGCCGTCGAGAGTCATCGCCGCTCCTTCAGTACCCGGGCCCGCTGAGGATCCCGCCGTCGGCGACGAACTCGCCGCCCGTCGAGTACGAGGACTCGTCGGAGGCCAGGAAGGCCACCAGCCGCGAGATTTCGACCGGCTTGCCGAAGCGGGGGATGGGCATCGTCTTGAGGAATTCGACCGGGTCGACGTGGGTGAACGTCTGCGCCGCGGCCATGGCCATCGGGGTCATCACGCCGCCGGGGTGGACGGAGTTGACCCGGATGCCGAACTGCCCGAGCTCCTGCGCCGCGGTCTTGGTGACGCCGCGGACCGCGAACTTGCTGGCGCTGTATGCGGACAGCCCGGCCGCGCCGACGAAGCCCTCGATCGAGGACACGTTGACGACGGAGCCGCCGCCGGCCGCGGTCATCGGCGCGACGACCGACCTGATGCCCAGCCACGTGCCCACCAGGTTGACGTCCAGTACCCGGCGGAATTCCTCCACGGGCATGTCGACGATCGGGGCGTGGTGCAGGATGCCGGCGTTGTTCACCAACACGTGCAGCGCACCGAAGTCGGTCACGGCGGCGCTCACCGCCGCCGTCCAATCGCGCTCGCTGGTCACGTCGTGGTGCACGTAGCGGCAGACGTCCGCGCCGAGTTGGGCGGCCACCGCGGCGCCCTCGTCGTCGAGCACGTCGCCGAAGACCACTCTTGCGCCTTCGGCGACGAAGTGGCGCACGTGGGACTTGCCCATGCCGCGGGCGCCGCCGGTGATCAGCGCGACCTTGCCGTCGAGCCGGCCCATCGGTTCCCCCTCGTCGAGGTAACCAAACGCTTGCTTGGTGGAGCGTAGCAGCTTCGGGTGGCTCAGGCGCGCTTTGCGACTCTGCCCGATCCGGTTCGGGCGGCCTCAGCGGCCGGCTTGCGCGAGGGGGCCGGCTTGCGGGACGGTGCCGGCTCGCGCGGCGCTGCGGCACCCCGGCGGCCGGTCGGCGCGGCTATCCCGTCGAAGAGAAGCCGCAGGAACCCGTCCACCACCTGAGCCGGCGTCCAGTCGCCGCTGCGCTGCCAGTGCACCGGAATCCACAGGATGTCGCGGACGAGCCGGTAGGTGAGCTTCGCGTCCAGGTCGGCGCGGAAGAGACCGGCCTCCTTGCCCTTTTCCAGTTGCGTGATCCAGATCCGCTCGATCTGCTGCAGGGCCTTGCGGAGGTATCCGAACCGTGGCTGCGAACTGAAGTAGCTCCAGTCGTTTTGCAGCATGCTGAGGGCGGCCCGATGCCGGGCGAGCGTCTCAGTGCTCGAGTGGACGATCCGCTCGATCGCGTCGCGCGGGTTGTCGGCTTCGGCCACCGCGGCCCGGTAGTCGGCGAGCACGTCGTTGAGGAAGCCCGAGAGGATCTCGTCGCCGATCGACTCCTTGGAGTCGAAGTGATGGTACAGGCTGCCGGAGAGGATCCCCGCGGCGTCGGCGATCTCGCGCACCGTGGTGGCGCGGAAACCCTTCTCGGCGAAGAGTTCGCCGGCCAGCGAGACCAGGTGGGCCCGACGTTCGGAAGTGGCCGTCACCGGATCAGTATCACTCCTGGCCGTTGCGTACCCAAACGCTTGCTCGGGGACGCGCTGGCCTTGCCGCCACAATTGAAACCTGTTCTACTTACCTCGGTCGCTCCTGGTCGCGACGCTGGAGGTGGATCGTGCGGGCCGCGGTACTCCATTCGATCGAAGACGGCAAGATCTCTGTACGCGACGACGTGGTGGCCGTCGGACCGGGACCGGGGGAGGTCCGGATCAGGGTCAGGGCGGCCGGGGTGTGTCACTCCGACCTGTCGGCCCGCACCGGGGCGCTTCCCCAACCCGTGCCGGCCATTCTCGGCCACGAGGCGGCCGGCGACGTGATCGCGGTCGGCGACGGGGTCGACGACCTGACGGTGGGGGATCGGGTGATCGCCAACTGGCTGCCGGCGTGCGGCTCCTGCCGGTCGTGCCTGCGCCAGGAGCCATACCTGTGCATGGAGCACGTCATGATGGCCTACGTGCAGCCGCGGTTCCTCGCCGGTGACACGCCGGTGTTCGGCATGGCGGGGTGCGGCGCGTTCGCCGAGGAGATGGTCGTGCCCCGGCCGGGCGCGGTGAAGATCGCCGACGACGTCCCCTACGAGGTGGCTGCACTCGTGGGCTGCGGTGTCATGACGGGCGTCGGATCGGTCATCAACACCGCGCGGGTGGAGCCCGGCTCGACGGTTGCGGTGATCGGGTGCGGAGGAGTGGGCATCGCCGCCATCCAGGCCGCTCACGTGTCCGGCGCCGCGGTCATCGTCGGGGTCGACACGGTCGAGTCCAAGCACGAGGTGGCGCGTCGATTCGGTGCGACCCATTCCGTCGCACCGGACGAGCTGGCCGACCTCTCGGCCAAGCTCACCGCCGGGGAGGGCTTCGACTACGCGTTCGAGGTGGTCGGCGCCCCGCAGACCATCCGGGCCGCATGGTCGGCGGCGCGACGGGGTGGCACCGTGGTCGTCGTCGGCGCGGGCCGCGCCGACCAGCAGGTCGAGTTCAGCCCGTTCGAATTGCTGTTCGAGGGCAAAAAGCTCCTCGCGTCGCTCTACGGCTGTGCAGACGTGCGGCGCGACTATGCCCGGATCCTGGAGCTGTGGCGGGCCGGGCGGCTGGACCTGACGGGCATGATCAGTCATCGGCTCCGCCTCGATGACGTCGACGGCGCCCTGGACGCGCTCGGCCGGGGCGACGTCATCCGGCAGGTCATCGTCTACGAGTGAGAGGGTCTTCGCCGGCGTCGGCCTGCGGGCTCTTGCGGGCGAAGCGGTCCCCGACGGTCCCGGGAATGACGTCTCGTCCGAATTCGAGCAGGGTGGCCGGGTTGCCAAAGACGTCCTGCCCCACCGCGACCGTGTAGCTCGTCGTCAGCCGGACGTCGCACGCGTCGTCGCCGGTCACCCGGTGGTGGACCGTCGATCCGCGCAGCGTCCAGATGCCGGACAGCGCGCGTCGCAGCCGGATGGCGACCTGGCCGTGCCTGGTATGCCAGCCGAAGCGGTGCACCGAGAACCCGCCGCCGTCCCTGGACCAGTACGTCCAGCCGGACCCGTCGGCGCGAAACGCGATGTCCGCCGCCTCCATCGCGCCGAGGTAGATCGCGTCGTCCGACCAGTAGCCCAGCAGGTCCGGGTCCAGCACGGTGCTCAGCTCTCCGGGTCGGTGCGCGCACGGCTCCAGCCCGCGCTCTGGGTGGTGGGGCGGGCATCCGCGGGCGGTGGCTGCACGGGCCGGCCTTCGTACTGGGTGGACAGGACGACATGGGAGTTCATCTCGCCGTGCTCGCCGAGGCGTTCGAGCAGCCCTTCCAGGTGCGGCATCGACGCCACCCGCACCTTGAGCATCGAGCAAGAGTTGCCGCTCAACTTGTGCACCTCCACCACCTCGGGAAAGTCCTCGGCGGTCGTGGTCTTGAGGAGGCAGCGGCCGATCGCACACCGCAGTTGGACGAACGCGGTCAGCGGGAGGCCCGCCTGCGCCGGGTCGATGCGGGCCTGGTAGCCGGCGATCACTCCGGACTCTTCGAGCCGGCGCACGCGCTCGGCGACGGCGGGTGGCGACATGTTCACGAGGCGACCGAGCTGGTTGTAGGACAGCCGGCCGTCGCGCTGCAGCTCGGCGATGATGCGCCAGTCCGTCTGATCGAGCGGTCTGCTCATGCGACAACTCTTCCGCCTTCCTGCCTTTCAATCAATAGGCAGCGTTAGCGAAACTGCGTTGGCTGGCCATGTAGCTGGGTGGCTGGCCTTTCTAGCGTAGGTACGTGCTCATCACCTCGCTCGACACCCGAAGGACCGAACGCCGGCGCGCGACAACTGCAATGTTCGTCACCGCCGCCCTGATGAACGCCGCCATGGCGGCCGCCAGCCCGGTCAGTACGATCATCGCCGCGGATCGGCTCGGTGCCGCCTGGGGTGGTGTGCCGAACACCGGGGGCATCGTGGGAACCGGGATCGGCGCGGTTGTCCTCACCCGGGCGATGATCCGCTGGGGGCGGCGTGCCAGTTTCACCGTGGGGTACGTCGCCGCGACCGTGGGCGGGGCGCTCGCGATCACCGCCGCGGCGAGCCGGGATGTCGTCTTCCTGAGCACCGGGATGCTGCTACTGGGGCTGGGCAACGCGGCGGCGCTGCTGTCGCGCTACGCCGCCGCCGACCTGTATCCCGCGCACCGGCGGGGATTCGCGATCGGCGTCGTGGTCTGGGCCGGCGCCGTCGGAGCGGTCGGCGGCCCGCTGCTGCTGAGGCCGGCGAGCGATGCGGTCACCGACCTCGGCTGGGCCGCGCTCTCTGGCCC
>WNFX01000574.1_pt1 | contig 73967 bp, 72 predicted proteins | sample 5400111 | NCBI WGS metagenome assembly WNFX01 (sample SAMN13153363, study PRJNA577476) | soil metagenome | isolation source: 40 cm soil or saprolite under grassland replicate 1 | place: USA:California | collected 2016-06-15
TGTTCCGTAGCATCTGCGGCGTGGAGGCAGGAGTACGCACCGGCGGATGTCTCTGCGGGGCGGTCCGCTACAGCGTTCGCGGTGACCCTGTGCATGTCCGGCGTTGCCACTGCGCGGATTGCAGAAAGGAGTCTGGCAGCGCGTTCAGTGTGTATGCGCAGTGGCCCGTCGAGGCGTTTGAGATGAGCGGCGAGATCTCAAGCTATGACGGTCGCGGCTTCTGCCCCCGCTGTGGGTCTCGGCTCCTTGACACAGCCGACCCCGGCGACACGCTCATCGAGATTCGGATCGGAAGTCTGGATGAGGCGCCCTTCGAGCTGAAGCCCGAAGCCGAGATCTGGGTGAAGCGGCGCGAGAGCTGGATACCGCCGGTCGAGGGCGCAGCGCAGCACGACGAGAGCTAGCAGCCCACTTGCTCGGCGCCGCAGTGCCGTGGCGGTATCAATCTCAGGGGAGATTCCCGAACACTGGCCACAACGGCGTGCTTCTTCTAGACGGCTGCCCGAGTTCGATCGCCTTGGCAACGAGTTGTCGTGGGCTTACAAACAGCCACGGTCTGCGGGTCCGCGGCCGCGCGCGACGCGGGCGAGCGCGTAACCCGTCGGATGTGGCACGCGACGGCAACTGCGCCGCTTCTTCGCCATCAGACTCCGTCCTCTCCACCGTCGCGTGCGAGGCTCACCCGCACCCCAAAGGGCAACGCTGTAGGTCAGTTGCGCCGATCCGATGAAGGCGGTCTGGGTAGCAGCGGGAGAATTCGTCTCGGTGGTCGATCTGTAGCAGCCCTCAAGGCACAGCCTCGCTCACGCTGACCGGCCGTACCGGACGGAAGCGTGATTCCTCGGGTCGCCTGCGCGCGGCTCGAGCTGCTTCTCTAAACGAGCGGCCGGTCGACTAGGTAACGCCAGAATCGGCGGAAAGAGTTCATGGCAAGAGTCTCGGGGCGTAGGCCGGGCGGGAAGCCGAACACCGGGGCGCCTTCCCACGAACCGGCCCCAACCGGGGCGGGCCGCGACCTCGCCGAAACGTAACTGCCACTTGTCGCAGATCCCGCAAAGGGCGACAGAGCGTGATGCTGCGCTACACCCTGGTACAGCTTTGCGGGAGCGTGCGGACTTGCGCTGCCGCGGCAGGACTCGGACACTTTGGGCCGTGGCCTTGCCAGTGACACAGTACGCCCGCTCAGGCGACGTCAACATTGCTTACCAGGTTGTCGGCGATGGTGCTTTGGATCTCGTCTGGATCCCGAGCATGGCGCATCACGTCGAGCTTGCCTGGGAGAGCCCGGCGCACGCGCGGTTTCTGAACAGGCTGGCGTCGATCTCGCGGCTGATCGTTTTCGACAAGCGCGGTACCGGCATGTCTGATCGTCTCGTCGGTGGGGAGACGCTGGAGGCGCGGATGGACGACATTCGCATGGTGATGGACGCCGCCGGTTCCGAGCGAGCTGTGCTGTTCGGGCTTGGCGATGGTGGCCTGCTCTGCGTCGTTTTCGCCGCGACCTATCCTGACCGCACCTCGGGGCTCGTGCTCATGCACTCGACGCCGCGGCTCGTCCGAGCGCCCGAACTCCCGTGGCTTCCGTCGCGCGGTGACATCGAGAAGCGTGCCGAGGAGATCTCCCGTGGCTGGGGAGACCCTGCCTTCCACGAGCAGTGGATGCTTCGACGCGACGACCCGAGCTGGACCGAGGAGGAGCGACGCGGATACATGCGCGTCTTACGGCTCAGCGTCAGCCCCGGAGCAGCGGCAGCGTACTTACGGGCGGGTCTCGACGTCGACGTTCGCGACGTATTGCCACTCATCCGGGTGCCGACGCTCGTGCTCCAGCGCACGGAGATACCGAGAATGGATGTCCGACGTGGCCGCTACCTGGCCGACCACATCAGCAGCGCACGCCTCGTGGAGCTTCCGGGCCATAACTTCGAGCCGCTGGTCGGCGACCAAGAACGGCTCTTTAGCGAGCTGGAGGCGTTCCTCGCGAATGTCCGCGACGGGGGAGAGCTGGTTGCTGAGCCGGATCGTGTACTCGCGACCGTCCTGTTCACCGATATCGTCGACGCGACTGCACGCGCAGCCCAACTCGGCGACCGCGCCTGGCGGAAGCTGCTCGAAGAACACCACAACATCGTCCGCAGCCAGCTCTCTCGGTTCCGTGGAAGGGAGATGGACACGGCTGGCGACGGTTTCTTCGCGACGTTCGACGGCCCCGCGCGGGGGATTCGCTGCGCCTGCGCGATCCGAGACAGTCTCCGCGAGCTTGACCTGGAGATTCGCGCGGGGCTGCATACGGGCGAGTGCGAGCTGGTCGATGGCAAGACCGGGGGCATCGCGGTCCACATCGGCGCTCGTGTCGCCTCACAAGCGGCTCCCAACGATGTCCTGGTCTCAAGCACGGTCAAGGATCTCGTAGCCGGATCAGGGATCGGTTTCGAGGACCGCGGACCGTACGAGCTCAAGGGCATCCCGGGCGAGTGGCGACTGTACGCGGTCGCCAAAGAGGGCTGAGAGCACGCTGCCCAAGCCCGGCAGATCCCTGCGACTGTCGTCCTTCCACCATTCTGCGACGGCGTCAGCCTGGGTTCGTCTCAAACGTCGTCTACGTGGGCAGGGCCTTCGCGGAAACGGAACTGTCACTTTTGTCGCAGTTCCCGCAAAAGCGGCAAGCTCTGCCTTCTGCACATGAGGCAGAGGGTGAGCGGCGGCGAGCCGTGAAGCCCGCCGCCGCTCCGTGCCTCCCGCGGGTGGTCAGGTCGCGGCTGGCTGCGAGCCTTGGCGCTCGGTCGGGGTCGTTAGAGACCTGGGCACGTGCCGGGGTCCGGCTCGTCGATCCGCGCGGACGCGCCCTGAGGCACACGCGGGAAGGTGACGAAAAGGATGTATGGGACCGTGCCCGTGTTGACGACCTGGTCCACTTCGCCGGGTCGCTCGATAAATGCCTGCCCCGCGCTGTACGTGGCGGTCTGGCACTGGCTACCGATGGCTCGGTAAACGGTGAGCGCGCCCTGCTTGACGATGATGATCGCTCCTCCCGGATGGGAGTGCCAGCCGGAGGAGCCGCCCGGGACGACCGTGATCTGCGCCATGGCTACGTCCGTTCCGACTTGAAGCGGGATCGTCCCGTTTGACAGGTCTGTCCCACGCGCTAAGGGGACATTCGTCAGCCCAGACGGCGGCGTAGCCAGGACAGTTCCGCCGTACACGGCGGCACCCACGAGACCAACGAGAAGAACCCAGACCCATTTCGATTTCACTTCTCCCCCTTCCCTCGTTCGAGGGCGCAGAGGGAGCCGCCTGCCGCGCCCCCGACATGACTATGCCGCCATTCTTGTACGGGGGGCGAAGGCTGTCTAGTTGTCGCAGTTCCACCATTCTGCGACGGCGTCGGCCTCGAGTTACTCACAAACCCGCTGTACGTCGGCAGCTCCTGGTAGCGCTCGAACACCGCTCGCGGCGTCGCCCCGAAAGAGCCGTGGTTCAGAAACGTCACACTTGGATCGAGAAGGAACTCCCCTGCAGGCCGGTGCCGTCCGACACCGCTCGTACGGTAGTCGGGCATGTCAGAGGGCATCTGGACGATCCGTCCGTGCCCGCACCGGCAGGCGAGCGGCCTCGCGAAGGAGCTCGGCCTCAGCGAGATCACGGCAAGCGTGCTCGTCCGGCGCGGCTACGGCGACCCCGAGGTGGCGCGGGCCTTCCTGGCCGGCGAGCAGCCCCTGCACGATCCCTTCCTGCTCGGTGACATGGCCGGGGCCGTCGAGCGGATTCGCGCGGCGATCGCGGCCGGCAGACGGATCTGCGTCCACGGCGACTACGACGTGGACGGTATCTGCGCCACTGTGCTCGCCGTCCTCGTGCTGCGGGAGCTCGGCGCGGAGGTCGAATGGCATTTGCCGAGCCGCTTCGACGAGGGCTACGGCGTCAGCGGTCAGACGCTCGAGCGCCTCGCGGCGGAGGGTTGCGGCCTGGTCCTGACCGTCGACTGCGGCATCACCGCCGTCGATGAGGTTCGGCGCGCACGCGAGCTCGGCCTCGAAGTCATCGTCACCGACCACCACCGCCCGGGCGACGAGCTGCCGGACTGTCCGATCGTCGCGACCCGCCCTTCCGACTATCCCTTCCAGGAGCTCTGCGGCACCGGCGTCGTCTACAAGCTCGGCCAGGCGCTGCTGGGTGCCGAGTCCGAAGTGCTACGCCGGCATCTCGATCTCGTGGCGCTCGCGACGGTCGCCGACGTCGTCCCGCTCGTCGGCGAGAACCGATCGCTTGCGACCGCGGGGCTGCGCACGCTCGCGCGCACGCAGAAACTCGGTCTGCGTGCATTGATGAAGGCGGCGCATGTGGATCCGGCCGCGGTCGACGCGGGCAAGGTCGGCTTTCGGCTTGCGCCGCGGATCAATGCAGCGGGCCGGCTGGGCGATCCGCGGGCAGCGCTCGAGCTGCTCCTGACGGAGGACGCGGACGAGGCGCGGCGTCTCGCCGACCGACTCGAGGAGCTGAACCGCGACCGGCAGGCAGTGGAGGACAAGATCCTGCGCGCCGCGATCGCACAGGTCGAGGAATGGCCGGAAGCGAAGCGACGCCGTTCTGCCTACGTCGTCTGGGGCGAAGACTGGCACGAGGGGGTGATCGGCATCGTCGCGTCACGCCTCGTCGAGCGTTATCACCGGCCGGCCGTGCTCATCGCAGGGACGGACGGCCTCTGGAAAGGATCCGGACGCTCGATCCCGTCGTTCGATCTCCACGGTGCGCTCGGCGCATGCTCGACCTTCCTCGAACGGTTCGGGGGTCATCGCGCAGCGGCGGGCCTGTCGATCGTGCCGGACCGGGTCGAGCCGTTCGCCGAGGCGTTCGCGGCTCAAGCGGAAGGCCTGCTGGGCCCGGAGGATCTCGTCCGGGCGACCGTCGTCGACGCGGTACTTCCGCGCGGGTCGAAGCTCACGCTCGAGCTCTGCGAAGAGCTGCGCGCGCTGGCGCCGTTCGGCCTGGCCAATCCCGACGTGACGCTGCTGGCGCCGGGCTGCGAGCTCGGCGAGCTTGCAACGGTCGGCGACGGCAAGCATCTCCGTTTCCGTGTGCAGCTGGACGGCCGCGATGCCGGCGGCGCGATCGCGTTCGGGCAGGGAACCAAGCTCGACAGCTACCGGCGCGAGGGCCGCTACGACGTCGCTTTCCGCCTACAAGAGAATCACTGGAACGGAACGGTGTCGCCTCAGCTCGTCGTCCGTCGCGTCTTCGACGCCGACCATCGCTTCGACGAGCTCTACGCGTGGCTGCGCGCGCAGTGGCAGGCCCAACCACGCGACGCACAGGCACAGACGATCTTCGACGAGCTCGAGGTGGAGGGGGGAGGGCCGAAGCGGCATCCGCTCGAGTCCGAGACGTTCCGCTCGCTGCTGGCCGAGCCCGCACTCCTCCGCGCGGCGTGAGCGTCGCTCGCCTTCGGCTCGCTCCCGTGGGGGAAACCATGTTTCCCCCACGTGCCCCTTCTTTAGAAGAGCGGGGAAACCTCCCGGTTTCCCCTTACACCCCTTCCACCACTCATAGGCCAAAGGTCGGCCTATGAGCGGCCGCGCTGTTTACCGGAGGCGTTCCTGAACGCCGGTTAGCGGGCGGTGCCGACGGACGCCCGGCGGACGCGCGGCTGGCGCGGGGCGCGGGGTGGCGCGAGCGCATCGAGCGCAAGGAGGAGCCGTGCTGCGCGGACGGCGGCACGGCGTTCTTTTCGGCGTCTGAACCAGTGCATGAACGACTCCCCTTCAGCATCGGAAAGCCGGTTCCTGCCCTTGAGATGCGCCCCTTGAACGGGGGAAGGGAGCCTGATACCCCCGGAGTACACTGGGGATATGGCGGTCCTTGAGGCTCACGAAAAGCACCAGGAGCTCATCGACGAGCTGATCGCGGACGTCGCCGCCTACAACCCGGAGGTCGACCGCGACCTGATCCGGCGGGCCTTCCTCTTCGCCGCGAACGCCCACGAAGGCCAGCAGCGCCGTTCGGGCGAAGACTTCGTGCTCCATCCCTGGGGCGCGGCCAAGATCTGTGCCCAGCTCCGCCTCGACGACGAGACCATCGCCGCGGCGCTCCTCCACGACGTCGTCGAGGACACCGAGGCCGAGCTGGAGGACGTCCGTGCCGAGTTCGGCGACGAGGTTGCCAAGCTCGTCGAGGGCGTGACGAAGCTGACGCGCGTCCAGTTCCAGAGCCGCGAGCAGGCCGAGGCCGAGAACTACCGCAAGCTGATCGTCGCGATGGCCGCGGACGTGCGCGTGATCCTGATCAAGCTGGCCGACAGGCTGCACAACCTCCGCGAGATCGAATACCTCGGGAAGCAGAAGCAGATCCAGAAGGCGAAGGAGACGCTCGAGGTCTACGCGCCGCTCGCGCATCGGCTCGGCATCCACGCGATGAAGTGGGAGCTCGAGGACCTCGCGTTCGAGACTCTGCATCCGCGGAAGTACGAGGAGATCAAGGCGATGGTCAGCGAGCGCCGTGCCGATCGGGAGAGCCATGTCTCGGAGGCGGCGCGCGTCTTGCAACTCGAGCTGACGAAAGTCGACATCCCTGTCGAGATCTCGGGTCGCGCGAAGCACTTCTACTCCATCTACGACAAGATGGCGAAGAAGGGCCGCGAGTTCAACGAGATCTACGACCTCACGGCCATGCGTGTGACCGTGGAGCGCTCCGGCGACGAAGGTACCCGCGATTGCTACGGCGCGCTCGGCCTGATCCATTCCTTGTGGAGGCCGATGCCCGGTCGCTTCAAGGACTACATCGCCATGCCGAAGTTCAACCGCTACCGGTCGCTGCACACGACCGTCATCGGTCCGGAGGGACGCCCGCTCGAGATTCAGGTCCGCACGCGCGAGATGCACGAGACGGCGGAGTTCGGGATCGCAGCTCACTGGCGCTACAAGGGCGGGCGCCACCCCAGGACCGACGAGGCCTGGGAGAGCTGGGTGCGCCAGTTGATGGAGGCGCAGCCCGAGACGATCGACGAGCCGGGCGAGTACAAGCGCGCGTTCCTGACGGACCTCGTCGACGACGAGGTCTACGTCTTCACGCCGAAGGGCGAGGTGAAGACCCTGCCGTCGGGCGCGACTCCGATCGACTTCGCGTATGCCGTGCACACGGACGTCGGGCATCGCACGGTCGGCGCCAAGATCAACGGCCGCATCGTCCCGCTGCACTACCGGCTGAAGAACGGCGACTTCGTCGAGATCCTGACCTCGAAGGTCGGCCGCGGCCCGTCGCGAGACTGGATCTCGCTGGCGGCCTCCTCCCGCGCGCGTAACAAGATCCGGCAGTGGTTCTCCCGCGAGACGCGTGAGGATCAGGAGCAGAAGGGCCGCGATTCGCTGGAGCAATCGCTGAAGGCGGCAAAGCTTCCTTACCGCAAGCTCGTCGGGTCGGCCGTGCTCGCGGAGGTCATCCGGGACATGAACTTCAAGAAGGCCGAGGACTTCTACCTCGCGCTCGGCTCGGGCAAGATCGGCCCGCAGCAGGTGGTCAACAAGGTCCTGCAGCGGCTGAAGACGGAGCAGGTCGCCGAGGAGGAAGCCGTCCCGCTCAAGGCGCCGCGCGCGAAGCACGCCGTCGACAGCGACAACTACGGCATCAACGTCCACGGCGTCGACGAGGTCCTCGTGCGGCTCGCAAAGTGCTGCACGCCGGTGCCCGGAGACGAGATCGTCGGTTACATCTCGCTCGGCAAAGGCATCACGATCCACAGGGGCGACTGTCCGAACGTCAAGGCGCTTGCCCGCCAGCCCGAGCGCTTCACACCCGTGAGCTGGGACGGCGGCGCAACGCAGAGCTTCCGCGTCCAGATCGCCGTCGAATCGTGGGACCGTCCGCGCCTCCTGGAGGACGTGGCGCGCACGTTCGCCGAGCACGGCGCCAACATCGTCTCGTACGGCGGTAGCGTCGAAGACCAGATGGCCCGCAACTGGTACGTCGCGGAGGTCGGCGACGTCAAGGAGCTCCGCGGCCTGCTGACGGCGCTCCGGAACATCGAAGCCGTCTTCGACGCGTATCGCGTGACGCCGAGCTGACGTCCCTCGTTCGAGGGAATGTCACTCCAACGAGGCGTGCCGACTCTGCGGCGCCCGTGTTGGGACACGACGGTGTGAACGACCACTTCCTCGTTCGAGGGATCGTCCCTCGAACGAGCGAGGTACCTCGTTTCAGGGATAGCGCGCGCCGCGAATCTGACTACAAAGAGTGCTAGGGGGAGAGGGCACCAAAGCTGCGGCGCCCGACCGTTTCGAGGACAACGGGCGGGCGCGCGGCCTCTTTAGATTCGCTTCGCTCAGGTGAGGCGTCTGCGCCGGTCGCCGGACGACCGGCGCGCTCTGTATCCGAGCGAAAGCTTCGCTTTCGCTCGGGCTTTGGTTACGCCGCTTTGCGGGGAACGTGCGCGGGCGAAGCCCGCGCACTCTCATAGGGCGCGCGGTGGGCGCCTGTTCCCTTCCGCTCGGGCACGGGCGCTGAAGCGTCCGCGCCCGCGTCAGTTCGCCGGACGCTAGTGCAGCTTCGCTCGCACTAGCTCCCGGCCTGAGTGGTCACGGCTCTTCGGGCGTTGACTGGTGCCAGGCACGTGACTGGTCTCACGGGGACCAGGCTTCGCCGCCCGTGTCCCAGCCGACGAGGCAGTACGGTGAGATGAGTCGCGCTACTCGTTCCAGAAACGCGCGGTCCTCCGGGCTGAGCTCGACTGCCACGACGCCGAGCTCGGCGACGACGTTGTCTTCGTAGGAGATCGAGATCGCGGTCGGCTCGGCTGTCCGCTCCCCCTGTGCCGGTCCGAGCACCAGCTCGCCTGCCTCGACGAAGGAGATTCCGACCCAGGAGTAGTCGCGGTGGAGCACGGCAACGACGTCGCGAAGCACTTCGTCAGCGTCGCCGCCACGGTTGAGGATCCGGTCGATCGCGTTGAGCGCGCCGTCGTGGGCGCTCACGTCTCGAGCGCCTCGCCCTCGAAGGCACGAATGGCCTCCTTATAGGTCTCCGGGATCCGCACGGCCTTGCGCTCGTCGAGGTCGACGAGCACGAGGGTCTGGGTCGCCGTCACCATCAGCTCGTCGTCGCTCGCCCGATAGGCGGCCAGCTCGTACGTGATACTCGTCTGGCCGATCCTTGCCATGCGCACGTAGACCTCGATCAGGTCGTCGAAGACGGCCGGCGCGAGGTACTCGATCGCGAGTGCGCGCATGACGAACTCCTGGCCTTGATCCCCGATGTCCATCCCGAGCAGGCCTAGGTTGCGGTGGTACTCGACGCGCGCGAGGTCGAAGTAGGGGAGATACCGGCCGTAGTAGACGATTCCCTGCGCGTCCGTGTCCGAGAAGCCGACCCGCGTCTGCGCGCTGAACTTGAAGGGGGGTTTCTCCTTCAAGGCGCTGACTCGGCAGCGCCTTGAAGAGGTCGCGCGGGCTTCGCCCGCGCGACCGTCCAACGCCCGTTGTTGGCGAACTCTACGTCGGAATCAGGCATCGCGTCGCCTCAGCTCCGGATCACCTCGAGCACCTCGTCGCGCTTGCGTTCCATCAGATCGGGCGAGAGCGCTTCGAGGTTCAGGCGCAGCAACGGCTCGGTGTTGGACGGCCGGACGTTCATGTGCCAGTCCGCTGCGTCCACCGAGAGGCCGTCGAGGTGAGAGACCTTGCCCTCGGGCCCGAAACGCTCCTTCAGCTCCTGCAGCTTGAGTGCGACGTCGGCGACGGGAGTGTTGAGCTCGCCCGTGATGAAGTAGCGCTCGCGGTACGCAGCGAGCAGCTCCGAGAGCTTCCGGCCTCGCTTGGAAATGAGCTCGAGCATGAGCAGGAACGGAATGACGCCGGAGTCGGCCCGGGAGAACTTCTGGAAGTAGTAATGGCCGGAGACCTCGCCCCCGAAGACGGCGCTTTCCTCGCGCATGCGGTGCTTGAAGAACGCATGGCCGACGCGATTGACGAGCGGAACGCCGCCTGCGCGTTCGATCGTCTGCGGCACAGCCCAGCTCGCGCGCACGTCGTAGAGGATCTTTGCGCCCGGTTCCTCCTCGAGAATCGATTCGGCGAGCAGTGCCGTGACGAAGTCGCCGGGGACGAACTCGCCCGTGTCGTCGACGAAGAAGCAGCGATCAGCATCCCCGTCGAAGGCGACGCCGAGATCGGCCCGCTCCGCGCGAACCTGTTCGATGATGAACTCGCGATTTTCCGGGAGCAACGGATTCGGCTCGTGGTTCGGGAACATCCCGTCCGGCTCGAAGAAGTAGGGCACTGCGTCGATCGGCAGGCGCTCGAGCACAGGGGGAAGCATCACGCCGCCCATCCCGTTCGCGGCGTCGATCACGACGCGTAGCGGCTCCACTACATCGACGTGGATGAAGGACATGACCGCGTCGACCCAGCGCGGCCAGATGTTCTCTTCGCGGACATGTCCTGGGGTCTGACCCCTGGGCACGTCTTCGAGGGTCATGGCCCGCGTGCGGATGTCCAGCAGGCCCGAGTCGCCGCCGACGGGAAGCGCACCGCGACGAACGATCTTCATCCCGGTGTACTCCTTCGGGTTATGCGAGGCGGTGACCATGACTCCGCCCTCGAGGTCGAGCTCACCCACCGCGAAATAGAGCATCTCGGTCCCGATCATCCCGATGTCGACGACGTCGGCGCCTGCCTCGGCCGCGCCCCGCATGACTGCGTCGGCCATCGGCGGCGACGAGAGGCGCATGTCGCGCCCGACGGCGATCGACCGGGGCTCGAACTCCTCGACGTACGCGCGGCCGACCGCGTAGGCGCCGGCCTCGTCGAGTTGGTCGGGATAGATCCCGCGGATGTCATAGGCCTTAAAGACCTTGGGATCGAGCACGGCGAGGGATCGTATCCGTGAAGACGCCGAGGGCGGCCGGCGGCCGCCCTCGATTTTCCGGCCGAGAGGCCCCGCTCGGACCGGCTGATCCGCTTCCTCTGTCAGTCCATGAGTCGTCCCTAGAATGGCTCGATGGAGCGGAAACTGGCCACCGTTCTGTTCGCCGACCTGGTGTCGTCGACAGAGCTCGTCTCGGGCCAGGATCCCGAGATCACGCGCCGTCGGGTGACGAGCTTCTTCGACGGCGTCCAGCGGTGCATCGAAACGCACGGCGGTACCGTCGAGAAATTCGCCGGCGACGCCGTGATGGCCGCCTTCGGGATCCCGCGCGCGCACGAGGACGACGCCGACCGCGCGGTTCGCGCCGGTCTCGGGATTCTCGACCACGTCCGCGACCTCGGTCTCGAGGCGCGAGTCGGGATCGAGGCCGGCGAAGTGGTGGTCGACGAGACCGATTCGACGTTCGCCACGGGTGAGGCGGTGAACGTGGCTGCGCGCCTCCAACAGGCCGCCGGGCCGGGAGAGATCCTCATCGGCGAGGCCGCGCACCGGCTGACCGCGGGCCGCATCGTGGCCGAGTCGGCTGGGCCGCTCGAGCTGCGCGGCTTCCGCAATCCAATTCCCGCGTACCGGGCCATCGCGGCGCGGGACGGTCAGCTCCCGCTCTCGAAGGTGTCAGCTCCCTTCGTCGGCCGCGAGTCGGAACTCGATCTGCTCGAGAACACCTTGGCACGCACGATTCGCGACCGGCGCCCGCACGTCTTCACTGTCTACGGGGAGCCGGGCGTTGGCAAGAGCCGTTTGATCCGGGAATTCCTCGCGGGAGTCGAGGGCACCACGATCCTCACCGGTCGCGCGCTGCCCTACGGCGAGGGCGTGACGTACTGGCCGTTGGCCGAGATGGTCAAGGCGGCCGCCGGAATCACGGACGACGATCCGATGGAAACGGCAAAGCAGAAGCTGATCGAGTGTTGCGGCGACGAGGCGATCGCCGAGCTGCTCGGTCTCGCGTCCGGCGTGATGGAGGCGGTCGAAGGCGAACGGGGTGCGCCCGAAATCGCGTGGGCCGCGCGGGAGTTCGCCGACGAGCTGGCCGACGTGCAGCCGCTGGTCATGGTCTTCGAGGACATCCACTGGGCCGAGGAGCCCTTGCTCGAGCTGATCGACCATCTCGCGCAGTGGGTGCGCGAGCGTGCGCTCTTGATCCTCTGCCTTGCGCGCCCTGAACTGCTCGACGTGCGGCCGGGGTGGGGAGGCGGGCGAGTACGCACGACCGCGATCGAGCTCGAACCGCTCGGGCGCGAAGACAGCGAGGCACTTGCAGATGCGCTGCTCGAAGAACACCGGGTGACGGGGAAGGTGCGCGCACGCCTGCTCGACAAGACCGAGGGCAACCCCCTCTTCGTGGAGGAGACGGTGCGGATGCTCGTGGAGGAGGGAGCCGAGGGCGGCGATCGCATCCCCGACTCGCTCCAGGCGATGATCGGCGCGCGCATCGACAGGCTGCCGGCAGGAGCGAAGATCGTGCTCCAGCGCGGCTCGGTGATCGGACGCACCTTCTGGGCGGGAGCAATCGATCATCTGTCGCCCGAATACCACTCCGACGAGCTAGACGACATGCTCGACGACCTGCTGTTGCGCGATTTCGTGACCCGCGAAGAGCGCTCGACGATCAGCGGCGAGGCGGCGTATCGGTTCAAGCACGTGCTCATCCGCGAGGTCGCTTACGGAGGGCTCTCGAAGTCCGGGCGGGCCGAATACCACACGCGCTTTGCCGAGTGGCTGCGCGAGAAGGCCGACAAGGAGCTGATCGAGATCCGCGCCTATCACCTCGACCACGCGTGCGCGCTCTACGCCGAGCTCGATGGACATCCTCCCGAAGAGCTTGCGCGCACGGCGGCGAAAGCACTCGAGTCGGCAGGCAGGCGCGCGCTCTCGCGCGAATCGAACATCTCGGCGCGCAAGCTCCTGCTCCGCTCGGTGGAGCTCGAGTCGACCCTGCGGCGGCGTTTCCTCGCCGCGCGAGCCGCCTGGCAGCTGCAAGACCTTCCTGCCGTGCGCGAAGAGATGAGCGTCATCGCCGAACAGGCCGAAGCGGAGGGTGCTCGAGACATTCAGAGTCGAGCCCTCACCGCGCTCTCCGAGGTGGTGGCTTCTCTCGACGGTGATTTCGGGCGCGCAGCAAAGCTCGCGGACGAGGCGCTCGCGGTTGTCGAAGCTGACGATCACGAAGGCCGCTTCAGGGCGCTCGACCGCCGTGCTCGCGTGGCCAGATGGGCCGGGCGAGAGGGGGAGGCCGAGGATTTCGAGCAGCAGGCGCTCGAGGCAGCGCGGACGGCTGGACGGAAGGACCACGAGGCGAGGGCCGCTCTTCAGCTGGCAGCGATCTACATCGGCCGCATGCACGAGGAGAAGGCGGAGCCGCTCCTCGACCGCGCGCTTGCGCTCGCCGAGGAAAGCGGCAGCATCGTCGCGCGCGCGAGCGCCGCGCAATCGAAAGGCGGACTCCACCGGGTGCGAGGGCAGTACGAGGAGGCCGAAGGCTGGCTGACGAAGGCGCTCGACCTCTACCGTGAGACGGGGTCGGTATCGGAGATTGCGTGGACCTCCAGGCAGCTGGGCCAGGTGGCATGGAAGACGGGCAACCCTGAGAAGGCCGAGAAGCTTCTGCGTGAGTCGATCAGACTGCTCGCCCCGATGCAGGAACGCGGGACTCTCTGCGAGAGCCAACGCCTGCTGGCGCAGCTACTCCTCGCAGAAGGCCGGATCGACGAGGCCGAGAGATACGCACTCGCCGCGCGGGAGACCGTGAGCGCGGAGGATGTCCTCTCCCGGGCGACGACACGAGTCGCGCTCGCTCAGGTACGCGCGGCGCAGGGACGCGACGAGGAGGCGGAGACGCTCTTCGGCGACGCTGTCGAGATCATCACCGGCAGCGAGCACTGCCGCGTCCTGTTGGACATCCTGCCTCCCTACGCGGAGTTTCTGCGTGCTCGCGAGCGCGAGGCTGACGCGCTCGAGCTCGAGGCGCGACTCGCCGAGCGCGTTCCGACCGCGGCGTAGAGCTCCTCACGGATCGCCTGGTTCGAGGCCTCGTCCGGCGACTCGGTGATTACGGTCGCAGGCCGGTCGAAGTCGCGGAGCGCGGTGCCGAGCGGCTCGACGCGCAGTGTGCCTTCGCCATATGGAAGGTGCTTCGTCTCGTTGCGATTGGCGTAGGCGATGTCGGAGAAGTGGATGTGGAACGGCGCCTCCGGTGGCAGCACTGCGTCCGCTCCTTCGAGGATCTCGCGGAACGCCGCGGTGGCCGTGAAGCCACCGTCGGTGACTGCGTGAAGGTGCGCGAAGTCGATGACGGGGCGGACCCAGCCCGTGCGTGCCGAGATCGCGAAGACGTCGTCGGCGGTGCCGAGCTCTCGCACCCGACCCATGATCTCCACACCGAAGGGAACCGCGCGGTCCTTCTTCACCAGCCGCTCGCGCAGCTCGCCGAGCTGCTCGACCACGGAGTCGATGGCAGCATCTCGCTCGCGGCCGAGCAAATAGCCGGGGTGGAACACGACGACTTCTGCGCCGGCGGCCTTCGCGACACCCGCCGAATGGTCGAGCATGCCGACCGCCATGTTGAGCTTCTTGCCACGTTCCGCATGTCCCATGAAGCCGGCGATCGGCGCATGGACGGAGAGAACGATCCCGGCCGCTCGCGCGAGCTCACCGAACGTCTCCGCCCACGGGTAGTCCATCCAGAACTTCCCCTCGAAGTCGATCTCGCAGGCCGTGTAGCCCCGTTCCTGGAGGAGCGCGATCGCCTCCTCGGGGCTCTCCCGGGAGGGCACGCGAGCCGGGCCGTAGTGAATCTGGGCCACGTCTCGAGGGTACTCCACCGGTGCCAGGCACTGGACATGGCCTTCGCCGGATGCCGTCCGATCCCCTTTCTACCCTCATTCCATGGTCAATAAGCCGTCACGCATCGACCTTCTGGAGCTCGACATCGACCTCCGGCTCACCGACCTCTGGCGCGAGGCGGGCGAGATCACGGAATGGAATCTCGACGTCGTTGCGGCCTTCATGCGCGCCGCATACGGGAAGGGCTACTGCGATGCGCTAACCGAGGATGCGCCGGGCTCGCTGTGCCACGACCACGGCTATCGGATCCCGGGGCGCCGCCCCGCGCCGGCTCACGATTAGCCACTAGTCGCGCACGAGACGGTCCTATTTGCGAGCGTGTGCGCGCCCTTACGAGTTCTGTAAAAGCTGCAGCGCGCTCACCGAGGCTTGTTGGAAACGTGGCAAGCGCAGTGCGAACGTTGCACCGGTCCGCGCGTTCTTCACCGTGCACCGGCCTCCGTGAGCTTTCGCAATCGCGTCCACGATGGCGAGGCCGAGGCCGACACCGCCTTTGGCCCGCGTGCGCGCAGCATCGGCGCGAGCGAAGCGCTCGAAGATCTTCTCGAGTGCGCCTTCCGGGACGCCCTCGCCGCTGTCTGCGACCTCGATGACGACGTTCCTGCCCGAGGCGCGTGATCTGAGCTCGATCGTGTCCCCGTTCTCTGTGTACTTCACCGCGTTCTCGAGGAGCGCGTCCAGCGCAGCGCGCAGTCCATCGGGGTCGACTGCAAGTTTTCCCGCGACGAGTGGCCCCAGGTTCCACGCGCGCGGGGCGACCTCGGACCAGCGCAAGAACACGTCCTCGAGATAGGGCTCCAGGTCGACGTCCTCGACGACGACGAAGTCGGGCTGGTCGGCCTTCGCCAGCAGCAGCAGCCGGGCGAGGATCTGCTCGATCCGCTCGAGCTCGTCGAGCGCGACGTCGATCTCGTGAGCCGAGTTACCGTTGGTTCGCCTGTGCACCTCGAGGTGCCCGCGGGCGATCGTGACGGGCGTGCGCAGCTCGTGCGAGGCGTCATGGAGGAATCGTTCCTGCCGTTGCAGCAGCGACTCGCGCTGCGCCGCCTGACGCTCGACGGTTCCGAGTGCGTCCTGACGACGGCGCGCATGCCAGACCATGGCGAGGAACATCGCCGACATCAGCGGCACTTCGAACAACTCGCCCCAGAGCTGGTCGCCGGAGAATGCGTCGCCCAAGATCAGGCCGCCGGTCACCGTCACGACCGCGAGCAGTGTCAGGTACGTGGCGGCCCGTCGCCAGACCCGGAAGCCGTAGAGCAACGTCAGGCTGATCCAGACGAAATGGAACGGGATCGTCTCCCAGGCGGGCCACACTGCCATGGCGACGAAGTTCGCAATCGCGAAGGCCGCCCACGCGGCCTCCGGCCACCTACGCTGCAGAAACGCGATAGCCCGCATGGCGAACGGTTTCGATCGGCGCGTCCGCGCCGAGCTTCTTCCGCAGCCGCCGAATGCAGACGTCGACGACGTTCGACTGCGGATCGAAGTGGTAGCCCCAGACCTCTGAAAGCAGGCGTTCACGGCTGATCACCTCTCCCTGATGCTCGAGCAGGTGGTGGAGGACGCGAAACTCGCGATCCGACAAATGCGCGGTCAAGGGACCGAGGCGAGCCTCGCGCCGCGCGAGGTCGAGCACGAGCGTTCCCGCACTCACGACGTGGCCGTCTTCACCCTGTCGGGACCGGCGTAACTGCACGTGGATGCGTGCGAGCAGCTCGTCGAAGGAGAACGGTTTGCTCAGGTAGTCGGCTGCGCCGAGCCCGAAGCCGCGCAGCTTCGTCGGCAGGTCCGACCGCGCCGAGACGATCACGACCGGAAGCTCCGGGCGCGCGCTGTTCAACGCATGCAGCACGCTCAGCCCGTCGAGCCCGGGCAGGAGCAGATCGAGCAGCACGAGGTCGTACGCGTCGCGTTGCGCGCGCTTGAGGCCCTCGCGGCCGTTGCGAGCGCCGTCGACCGCGAAGCCCTCGGCCTCCAGCCCTCGCGCGAGGAAGCCGAGGATTCGAGGCTCGTCCTCGATCACCAGAATCCGCACCGCCGACGACCATAACCGACCTTGAGATGACACGAGAATGACTCGCGCATGACAGTTCGGTCATCTCCATCGGACTTCGCCCATAACGGATCTATGGTCGGCCCCGGCAATGGCGGAGCGAACTCCGGAGGCCGGAAACGTGATCGGCGAGGCGCCGGCTCCGCTGACGGAAAGGGCTACCCGCCCGTCGCCGTTTCCCGATCGCGCGGCCCGCCACTGGATCCTCTCCGCGATCTTCTGGCTGACCGTCGTCGACCTCTTCGGGCTCGTCCTCGCGACCGAGTTCGTGACGCCGGAGGCCTTCGGCGGCATCTCGTGGCTCAGCTTCAGCCGGATCCGGCCGTCGCACGTGAGCGGCGTGATCCTCGCCTGGCTGACGATGATGTACTTCGGCGCGCTCTTCTACATGCTCCCGCGGCTCGTCGGCACGCGCGGGATGTGGAGCGAGCGCCTGGGCGTGTTGTGTGCGTGGGCCTGGAACCTCATGTTCCTGCTCGCGGTCATCGGGCTGCTTACCGGACACAGCCAGGGCCGCGAATACGGAGAGTTCATCTGGCCAATCGACATTGCGCTGCTGGTGATCTGGCTCGCGAACATCGTCAACATCCTGGCGACGGTTTCGCTGCGAACGATCCGCCCGATCTACGTCTCCGTCTGGTTCTTCATAGCCAGCCCTATCTGGCTCGCCGTCGATTACGCGATCGGCAACGTCATCTGGCGCCCAGGGAGCATCTGGGGCGCTCCCTCCGGCGCGTTAGAGGGAAGCCTGTCGGACGCGATGCTCAACTGGTGGTACGCGCACAACCTGTTCGGCCTGTGGCTGACCCCGATGCTGATCGCGATCACGTATTACATGGTCCCGCGGATCACGAACACGCCTCTCTATAGCTACACGCTCTCGCTCATCTCGTTCTGGGGCATGGCGTTCCTCTACACCGGCGTGGGAGATCATCACATCCTTCAGTCGCCAACCCCATCGTGGTTGAAGACGATCGCGGAAGTCTCCTCGTGGGCGCTCCTGATCCCGGTCTTCGCCTTCACGATCAACATCCTCGGGACGATGAAGGGCAACTGGGACAAGTTCTTCACGAACTTACCCCTGCGCTTCACGCTCACGGCCTTCTTCTTCTACTTCCTGGTGAACATCCAGGGCGCATTCGAAGCCATACAGCCGTTCAACAAGCTGCAGCACTTCACGAACTTCGTCGTCGCCCACGCGCACTTAGCGCTCCTCGGCGCCTTCACCATCCTCGGGATGGGCGTGATCGACTACATCGTCGCCCAGGTCTACGCTCGGCCGCTCTTCAGCCGGACCCTCACGGAGTGGCAGTACTGGCTCGTCACTATTGGGTTCACCGGCTTCTTCAGCGTGCTCACGCTCGCCGGCTTTCAGCAGGGATTCAGCTGGGCGGAGGGCATTCCCGAGGTGAATGTCCTGCCGCAGCTCCACGCCTACTACATCGCGCGCGGGATCTTCGGAGCGATGATCGTCGTCTCCGGAATCGTCCAGATCGTCAACGTCGGCATGACGATCTTCACGAACACGCACGAGCGTCGCCGGAGGGAGACGCTCCGCGTGGCAGAAGCTGTCGCGCCGCCGCTCTCGGGATAACTGATGGACGACGACCGCGCGCAGATGCAGTCCGACGGCCCAGATCGTCCCCGCGGCTGGGCGCCGCACCCACGTGAGCGAATGCTCATCACACCACTCGTTGCGGGGCTGGGCGGCCTGCTGGCGTTCTTCACCGTCGTCTTCATCGTCGTGTGGCTCCCGATTCACACGTTCGATCCGCCTGCGTCGCTCGATTGGACGCCGCTCTCCGACCAGGCCGTCAAGGGACGCAACTTGTTCGCGCAGAACGGGTGCTACGTGTGCCACTCCGGCTACGTGCGCCCGCAGGACGTGCGCGAGAGCCTCTACTTCTTGTATCCGAAGGTCTCGCAGCCCGGCGACTTCTACGGCAGTGACCAGTCGCCGAACCTGCTCGGCACCGAGAGGACCGGGCCGGATCTCTCGCAGGACTCTGGCTGGCATCCCGACGACTGGCAGAGCGCCCACTTCTACGACCCGCGCTTTGTCGATCCGCTCTCGCTGATGCCGCCCATGAAGTCGCTCTTCTCCGACACGCAGATCGAGCAGCTGATCACCTTCGTCGAGACGCGGAGCGGCAAGTCAGGGTTACTGCGCTACGCCGGTCAGCTGTACTCGAAGCACGTCGTCACGACGAACCAGGGATTCCCGCAGCCGTACACGGGCTTCCAGGGCGCGCACAAACCGATCCTCGAGGGGAACGACAAGATCCTCAACCCGCCGAAGGACCAGCTCGAAGAGGCGCCGAACCTTGCGCAGATCGACCGGAGCTACTGGCTCTCCGGGAATCCGCTACCGGTGACCGAGGAAAACCTGCTGCGGGGCAAGCAAGTCTTCTTGCAACGCTGCGTTGGCTGCCACGGCGTCGCGGGCGACGGGAAAGGTCCCGGCGCTAGGTTCATGTCTCCGTCTCCGGCCGACTTCACCGACGCGGACGACGCCTGCTGCGGCGGCGACACCGGGCCGGGCGATTTCTACTACCGCATCCTGCGCGGCTGGCCCGGGACGGCGATGGAGAACTTCGGCGAACGGCTGTCGGTCGACGACATCTGGCGTGTCGTCCTGTTCGTGAAGACGATCCCGAATCACACGCTGAGAAGCGACGTCGTCCCCGAACCGAAGGACTACATCGTGTGGCAGCCCTCGAAGGAACTGATCGCCTGGCTCAAGACCCGGCAGAAGCCCACGGGGAACGCGTCGTTCTCGAAGAAGGCGGTCACGGATCCCTTCATGCAGGAAGCGATGCGTGTCATGCCCGGGCTCGCACCCGGTGACAAGTTCCTCCTGAACGACGGCAAGACTCCGCTCTCTCTCGACGACGCCGCGGCCGGGATCAAGGCGATCTACCAGGATCTGCTCGACAGAGCCTGGAACGAGGCGCGTGCACGCGGCGACAAGCTTCCACCCGAGGCGGAGAAGGCAATTCCCCCGACCGTCCCCGGCCAGCAATGAAGCGCCTCCTCAGGAGCGTCGCAGCCGTCGGTGTACTTGCCCTCGTGACACCGGCGGCCGCGTTCGCTCACGAGGCGCCCGAGAACGCGCAGTCGCGCTGGGTGATGGTCGACTGGATGCTCGAAGCCTTCTTCGTGTTCGCCGGTTTCGCGCTGGTGGGCTTCATCTGGGCATGGAAGGCGGGGCACTTCCACGACCTCGAGCGCCAGGCTGCGATCCCGCTCTTGATCGAAGAGGAGGACTACTACACGCCGGAGTGGGCGTTGGACGAGGAGGAGTGGGACGAATGAGCATGCCGACCGGCGATACGCCCGAGAAGGTCCAGCAGTTCTATCTCTACCTGAACGGCCATCAGCAGACGACCCGTCCCATCGAGTCGTGGCATGTCGATTGGCTGTCGGTCGCGTGGCTGTGGGGCTTCGTGTTCGGGCTCCTCGCCGTGCTGCTCCTCTGGGTCAGGCAGTACCGAACCACGCGCCAGCGCCCAGGCATTTACCCCGTGGATACTTTTGGCGGCTGGACGACGGAGGGCGCCGGTCCGGCGACCGGTTTCTTTCTGCTGTTCACCGTCCTCATCGTCGCATTCGGGGTAGCGATCATCGTCGGACATCTCGTCTGGGGGCAGAAGTTCTGATGGCTGCGATCTCGGTGCTCCCGTTCGTCTCGTATTCCTCGATGACCGAGACGCTCATTCCCGCGGCTCAGTGGCCGACGGTCTACTCGTCGCTGCAGGCGTTGAAGGGACACGTCCAGGAATACCCCGGCTGCCAGAGCTTCGACGTGTTCGTGCGAGCGGAAGGAGACGGCGACGTGCTCGTCCACTGCTACACCACCTGGGACACGCCTGGGCAGCTCGAGGTGTTCCTCGAGCGCGGCTACACCTTCGAGCGGTTGCTCGCCGACGTCGGCTCTGGGCTCAGCCCGGCGCGGAGCCTCGTGATGGAGAAGGTCTTCTGATGGCGCAGAATCGCGACGACCAACCGCGGCCTGCGCGACCTCTGTTCGGCTACCGGGACGTCGGTGAGGAGATACGGCACGGTCGGAGTGCGCTGACGCGCGCCTGGATCGTGCTCGCGATCCTGATGGTGATCTACCTCGCCTGGACGCTGACGGTCTACTTCATCGAACCGGGTCTCAGGTAGACCATGTATACCCAGCGCGTCTCGTCGCTGGAGTTCTTCACGTATGCGGCGTTCTTCGCAGTCGTCGTCGTGTCGATCGCGTCCATCCTCCCCGGCCATAAGCCGCCGATACGCACGGAGCCGTACGCCGACGACGAGCTGAAGGCGCACGACAGCAGGCTGCCGAAGTACTTCCTTGCAGGCGGCGCTTTCCTGCTGCTCGGCGGCGTTCACATGGTGCTGAAGAACCTGCCGTGGACCGCAGATTGGCTCGCCCGTGCCGGCTACGCCGGCCATCTCGTGCGCGACCTCTCGAACACGCACGTGATGATCGTCGGCGGCGGCACGCTGATCTCGACCGGGCTCTGCTGGTACGTCCTGCCACGGATCGTCAGGCGTCCGCTGACCAGCCCCGGGCTCGCTCAGGGGGCCTTCTGGTTCACGGCCGTTGGGCTGCTCGTCTTCTATGTCGCGTTGATCGCGAACGGGATTGCAATGGGACGGCTGGTGTCGTCGGGTTGGGACTACGAGGCGGCGAAGCTCCATATGGGCAAGGCGTACCGCGTTCCGGTCGGTATCGGCGCGGGCGTGATGGGCCTCGGCTACTGGTGCTTCGCGGCGAACGTCTTCCTGACGATCTTCCAGTCCCGCCTCGTGCGCGTACCGAAGCCGACCGGGCATCTGTGGAAGTTTCTCGCCACCGGCGCAGCGGGTCTGACCGTCGGCACCGTGCAAGGCGTTATTCAGGTGCAGCCCACGCATGCGGACTGGCTCTACCGGGCCGGCCACGCGGGCGAGTGGATCGATCCGATCAGTCACGCGCACATCAATCTGGTTACCGGGCTTACGATGCTGACGGCCGGCGCCCTCTTCGCGCTGGCGCCCGCCCTCGGAGGCAAAGCACCGACACGGCGGGTGGCGAACCTGTGCTTCTGGTCGCTGCTAGGCGGTTCACTCGCGTTCTACGGAGTCGCGCTCTACCTCGGCTTCCACGAGGGGCGGCTGGTGGTTCGTCACGGCCTCACGCCCGAGCAGGCCGAGGAGGTCACCAGGCTCCACCCGTTCCTGATCATGGCGGCGGGCATCGCGATGATGGCGGCCTTCTGGTTCCTGCTCCTGACACTCGTGCGCTCGTTTCGCCATGCGCGCGGACCGATGCGAGCCTTCGTGCTCGCCGGCTGTGCGGCGTTGGCCGTGGGAACGCTCCAGGGACCGGTTCAGGCCTTCCCGGCCGTCAACGAGCTGCTCGATCGCGGCGGTGACGCCGGTGACGTGATCGTCAACCTGCACGCCCAGCTGAACATGCTGGCAGGCTTGATGGTGATCCTCATGGGTGCAGCGCTCGCGCTCACCCCGGGCGCACTGCGGTCGCCGCGCTCGCTCCTTGTCGGCGTCGGCGGCGGAATGAGCGTGTACTACGCCGGCGGCATCGCCTTCGCCGCGGTCGAAGCGCATCGCGTTGCGAACGGGGGCAGCTTCGGTGCAGCGGTCGCCTCATTCGAGCCGTGGCAGGCGCTCGTGCTCGCCCCCGCTGCTTTGGCGGTGGCGTTCGGATTCGGTTCGTACGCACGAGCGATGTGGCGAGGGACCAAGGTCTACCGCGCGGAGAGCCGCGGCCGCCTGCGGCGTGCACCGTCGGCGTACGCGGGCCGGATCCCGAAGCATGTGCGGCGGCGCCGGCCGGCGACGGTCGCCATGTACGAGGTACCCATTGCAGGCTCGGCCTTCCTGCTCGTCGGCCCGGCGATCGCCTGGGCGGCTATACCGCTCGCGTTCACGCCGTTTTCGAATGGACCGCTCGTCCAGGTCGGCTGGAAGGCGGAGTTCGTTTGGCTGCCGGCGAGCACTCTCATCTCGACAGCATTGCTCTATCGCGCGCATCGGCGCCGGCGCCTCCGGCTGCTCGGGTCGCCGCCCAGACGGCGCGGCCGGAAGAGCTATCGAACGCGCGTGGCCGTCTCGATCGGCGCAATCGGGCTCTTGCTGGTCACGCTGCCGTTCGTGCCCGCAGTCGCCGGTATCGGCGGGAGCACCGTTCGGTACGCCTACCAGAGCGGTTTCACGCGCGAAGTGACGGGCCAGTTCCTCGCCACCCCACGCGGAACGATCAAGCTCTTTGCCTGGTCCGATCCGCAGGAGACATTTCCGGCCGACGCGCTGCGCCTACACGCGCAGGATCTGCTGGCGTTGCGCGTGCGCGCAGCGGCCGTCGACGCGCCGAGCGCCTACCGTCTGTTCGATCTCGATGGCAATTCGATGCCGCTTTCCGTGCGCCGGAGCTCGCCACGCGAGCTGATCCTCGCCCCGACGCAAAGGCTGAAACCAGGCGAGTACGTCTTCGCCGCGAGCCACGAAGGGATGTTCGGAGGTCGTGACTTCGCCTATCTGCGCGTGGTTGCCCCCGGAGAGTCCGTCACCGTCGTCGCTCGCAACCAGCGGACGGACATTCCCGCAGTCGCGGATGCAGTGCCGCCGATCGCAGCGGCCCTCCTGGCCGTCACGTTCGCGCTTCTCCTGTTCCGCTCCCTCCTGCGAAGGACGGCCGGACAGAAGGCCCTGTGGGCCGTGGGCTTTGCGCTGTTCGCCGTCGCCGCGGCGAGCGAGGCTGCGGCTCAGCGCGCCGGGTGGAGCCCGGCGCTCTTCCGTACGTACTACGTCGCCGGCGGCGTCCTGACCGTCGCGTATCTGGGTGCGGGCTCTGCGTGGATGCTCTTGCCGCGTCGCGGACGAGACGTGCTCCTGGGCGGCCTCGCAGTCGCGACGGTTGCCGCCGTCGTCACGGTCGTGCTTGCGCCCGTCGACGTGGCCGGGCTCGCGGCGGCGCAGAGTGGACAGCCGCCGAAGAACGGCGTGCTCGGCGGACACGCTTTCCTGTGGGCGGTCGGCCTCAACTCGATCGGCACGCTTCTCCTGGTCGGTGGCTCGCTGCTCTCGATCCTGCGACGTCGGCGCGTCCGCGCGAACGTGTGGATCGCCTGCGGAGCGCTCACGGTTGCTGCAGCGACCGGCCTCTCACGTACGGGCGACACGTCGCTCGTCTATCTCGGCGAGCTGATCGGGATCGCCCTCATGTTCTGCGGCTTCACGTTGACAGCGCCGGCCCGCAAGCCCACGCGCGCAGCAGCGGAGCCCGCCCCGCGACCGGCGGTGGTCGCCAGGTGAGCCGGCGCGACCGCGCATTCCACCGCCATGCGCGGGCCGTTCTCGAGCATGAGCTCTACCGTGCGCGGAAGCGGCTTGCGGAGCTCCCGGAAGAGCGTCGCTCGGCTCTGGAGGACGTGTCCGCCCGAGTCGTGGCAGCGGTGGTGGACTCGGTGCTCGAGGAGTCCCGCCGCGAGCCGGCACTGGCTCGTGCCCTGGGCTCCATCTACGGTCAGGAGCTCGAGTGGGAACCGAGAGTCGTCTCGTGGGCCTCGGACTAGAATCGCAGGGTGGCTCGTAGAGGAAACCCAGCGCGCCTCGTCATCGCGCTCTCGGTCGCGGCCGTGCTCGCAGTCTTCTTGGTCTACACATCCATCGCGGGCAACCCCACGCCCTCGCTCCGGCCGAGCCAGCTCGCCGGCCATGTCGGGCAGGTCTCGCTGATGGGCCAGGTCATTGGCACGCCGGCGGGCGACGCGCATGCCGCTGGGCTGCGGTTCAAGCTTCGCGACGTCAAGGGGTCGACTTTCGTGCCGGTCGTCTACAAGGGCTCCGTGCCGGACCTCTTCCGCAGCGGCCGCGACGTCGTCGTCGACGGGAAGCTGCAGGGCGGCGTGTTCGTCGCGGTGCCGAACACGCTCGTGACGAAGTGCCCGTCGAAGTACCAACCGAAAAGGTAATTGTGCCCCTGCCGGCGACACTCGCCGGCCTCTGGCCCGCGATCACGCGGCGCCAGAGTCCACCCTCGCTCTTACCAAGGCTGCCAGCCTTGGCTGCGAGCGAGTCCGGCCCCTGGCTTGGTGCTGGCGACCCAGAGACTCGACAGCGCCACCGGCAGGGGCACTGATGGCTGACCTAGGCCGTGCGGCGCTCGTCACGGCGTTCCTCGTGTTCGTGTACGCGCTCGTGGCGGGATCGTTTGCTGCCTGGAAGAGCCGGCGCCGACTTGCCGAGTCGGCGCAGAACGCGCTCCTCGGCTCCTTCCTGGCGACTGTCGTCGCGGCGGCTGTGCTGCTGGCCGCGCTCGCCCGCCACGATTTCTCCTTCCAGTACGTCGCCGACCACACGAGTCGCGAGCTCCCGCTCGGCTACACGCTGACGGCGTTCTGGGGCGGCCAGGAGGGGTCGCTGCTGCTGTGGCTCCTCGTGCTCTCCGGCTACTCGGTCGCGGCGGTGCTGACGGCGCGACGCGCAGGGCGCGAGGTGCTCGCCTGGGTCGTGCCGACGCTGGGTCTCGTCGGAACCTTCTTCGCGCTCCTGCTCGTGTTCGTCGCCAGTCCCTTCGCGACGCAGGCTGCGGTCGCGGACGGCGCCGGGCTCAACCCCAGCCTGCAGAACCCATACATGGCGATCCATCCACCGATGCTCTACCTCGGCTACGTCGGCCTGACGGTCCCGTTCGCGTTCGCGATGGGCGCGCTGCTCGCTCGCCGTACCGACGAGCGCTGGATCGTCGCGACGCGGCGTTGGACACTCGCCGCCTGGGCGTTCCTCGGGATCGGTCAGCTGCTCGGCGCCCACTGGGCGTACGTCGAGATCGGCTGGGGCGGCTTCTACGCGTGGGACCCGGTCGAGAACGCGGCGCTGATGCCGTGGCTCGCGGCGACCGCGTTCCTCCACTCGGTGATGATCCAGGAGAAGCGCGGGATGCTGAAGGTGTGGAACGTGCTGCTGATCGTGCTCGCGTTCGGCCTCTCGCTGTTCGGGACGTTCCTCACGCGGAGCGGGATCATCCAGTCGATCCACTCGTTCACGCAGAGCTCGATCGGGCCGTGGTTCCTCGGCTTCATCTGTCTGATCACCGCTGGCTCACTGGCGCTCGTTTTCGCGAGGCTGCCGCTGCTGCGCACGAAGACGCGGCTCGAGTCGCTCGTGTCGAGAGAGGCGACGTTCCTCTACAACAACCTGCTCCTCGTTGCGCTGGCGCTGACGATCCTGTGGGGCGTCGTCTATCCGATCCTGTCGCAAGCCGTCACGGGGCAGGCCGCCACGGTGAGCAAGCCCTACTACAACTTCTTCCTGCACACGTTCGGGCTGCCGCTCCTGTTGCTGATGGGTATAGGTCCGCTCGTCGCGTGGCGGCGAGCATCGTTGCGTGCGTTGGGACGCACGTTCCTCTGGCCGCTCGGGGTTGCGCTCGTTGCCGGCGTCGCGCTGCTTGCGGCCGGCGCCGGCTCATCGCGGATCGGCGTGATCGCATACACGTTCTCGGTCTTCGTGCTCGCGTCGATCGCGCTCGAGTTCGCACGCGGAACCGCGGCCAGGAAGGCGCTCGGAGGCGTGGGCTGGGGGGCCGCGTTCTCGTCGCTCATCGCACGCAACCGCCGCCGCTACGGCGGCTACGTCGTGCATGCCTCCGTCGTGCTCCTTGCCATCGGCATCACCGGCGCGAGCGCCTATCAGACCGTCCGCGAGGCGCGCCTGAAGCCGGGCCAGTCCATGACCGTCGCAGGCGATCGCCTGGTGTTTCGCGGCTTCCAGACGAGGACGGAGTCGAACCACCGTGCCATCCGCGGTCTTGTCGACGTCTACCGCGGTGACAAGTACCTGGGTCGTTACACGCCCGGCAAGAATCAGTACTTCGCCGAGGATCAGGTATCCAACGAGGTCGCGATCCGTCACGACCTGCTCACCGGCGGCGATCTCTTCCTGATCGCCGACCAGGTGAATTCCAACGGAAGCATCGACTTGAAGGCGCTCCAGAAACCGCTTGTGAATCTCCTCTGGCTCGCGGGGCTCGTGTTCGTCGGGGGCTCGCTGATTGCGCTCTGGCCCGATGCGAGAGAAGAGCGTCGCCTGGCGACGCGGTACGCCGACGCGGCGGTGCAGATCTGACGGTGGCGCTCATCGTCGGCGTAGTGCTTGCGATCGTGTGCGTCGCGCTGGTCGCCCTGCCGTTCCTGCGGGAGCCGGTCACCAAGGACGACCACCTCGTCGGGCCGGACGAGTTGGAGCAGCGGCGCCTGGCGCTGTCCGAGGAGCGCGACCGCGCGTTGGCCGCATTGAAAGAGCTCGAATTCGACCATCGCACGGGCAAGGTCTCCGACGAGGACTACCGCAGCCTCGTCGGCCCGTTGAGGCGCCGCGCCGCGGAGGCTCTGCGAGCACTCGACCTGCGTGCGTCGCCTATGGTCGAGGAGCGGATCCCGACGCATGGTTAGCTGCGCCAACTGCGGCGCGAAGCTGCCGAAGACGAGTCGCTACTGCCCACAATGCGGCCACCCTGCCCCGGTCGGCGACACAAAGGTGATGGAGCTGCCGCCGGACGAGACCGGGCGCGTTCCTGTCGAGTACGGGCAGGTCGAGCCGCGCTACTACGGGGTCACGCCGACGACGCTCGTGCTCGTCCTCGCAGGCGCTGCGCTGACGCTTGCCGTCGTGTTGTTCGCGCTCGGCCACTGGCCCTTCGGTCTGATCGCGCTCGGCGTCAGCGTCCTGCTCGTGCTCGTCTTCCTCGAGGCAGCGCGCCGCAAGCCCGACGGCGCAGTCGCCCGCTCGACGGCCGACGCACTGGACGGTTTTCGCACCCGGGCGGGCGTCGCCGCGGGCTCACTCGCGACCCGTGGCCGCGCGGCCCGTCGGCTGCTGGCCCTGAGGCGGGAGCTGCAGCGAATGGGCGCCCTCCGGGCCCGGCTCCTGTTCGAGCTCGGAGATGCGGTGTACCGTGGGGACGATCAAGGGACCGAAAGGGCCCGCGGGCAGGTAGGCGAACTGGACCGGCTCGCGGCACTCAGGGAGACCGAGATGGAGGCAGTTGTGGCGCAGACGCAGGAGCGGCTCGAGCGCCGCAGACTGGAGGTTCAGCCGACGGAGATGGTCGAGCTGCCCGAGCCGCCCCGAGAGCCTGGAGAAGCCTCCCCCGGCGTCCCTGCGGTCATTCCAGAGCCCTATCCGCCGCCCGACGAGGGGACCCCGCCCGAGCCGGCGATCATGCCGGAGCCCGGCCCGCTCGGGCCTGAGGAGCCCGAGGAGGGGCGCGCGGGCGCCTGAGGCGCCTTCCCCCGGCCGGCAGGGACGTCCGAGGCCCTGCCGAACCTTCGCTCATGGCCCGCAAACTGGCCCTCGTCCTCGTTGCCGGGCTGGTTCTCGCCGCCCCGGCCGCCGGCGACAACAGTGGCAAGCTCGGCGCGGTTCAGGCGCGTATCGCCGCCGCACGCGCCAAGGAAGCACGGCTCACCGCCCAGATCTCGGACGTCACCTCGCAGATCCGCTCCCTCGAGAGCAAGGTCGGCGACGTTTCGCAGAAGCTCTCGATCCTCGAACGGGATCTCGCTCTGCACCAGCGGCGGCTCGACCGGCTCAACGCGCTCTTCAGCTTCGAGACCGAGCGCCTGAACTTCCTCCGAAGTCAGTACGCAAAAGTCCTGCACCAGCTGAACTTGCGCATGATCGACATCTACCAGACGCAGGATCCCACTCTCGTCGAGGTGATCCTCGAATCGAAGTCGTTCCAGGACGTGCTCGACCAGCTTCATTACCTCGATGCGATCGCACGGCAAGACAAACGCATCGCCGCCACCGTCGCCGTCGCGCGCGACGAGGTTCATGTCGCGCGCGAGCGGACGAAGACGATTCGCACGAGGGTGGATTCGGAGACACAGGTCGTGGCCGTGCGCACGCAGCAACAGCGTGACGTGAAGAAGCAGCTGCTCGCGAGCCAGGGATCGCTCGCGGGTAAACGCAAGCGCCAGAAGGGCGAGCTCGCGGCGACCCGCGAACAAGAGAAGGCCTTCATCGCCGAGGCGAACGCGCTCGCCGCCGAGGACGCACGGATCCGAGGGCAGCTCGCCGCCGCGCAGGGCGCGGGCGACACGACGCCGTCCTCGTCAGGTCTGATCTGGCCCGTCAACGGCCCGGTCACGAGCCCCTTTGGCTACCGCTGGGGTCGTCTGCATGCCGGCATCGACATCGGCGTCCCGTACGGCACTCCGATCCACGCAGCTGCGGCAGGGACGGTCGTGCTGGCGAGCTGGACCGGCGGTTACGGCAACTACACCTGCATCGACCACGGCGGCGGCATGGCGACCTGCTACGCACACCAGTCCTCGTACGCGGTCTCGAGCGGCGCACAGGTGTCGCAGGGCCAGGTGATCGGCTACGTCGGGAACACCGGCCACAGCTTCGGCGCCCACCTGCATTTCGAGGTCCGGATCAACGGGAATCCCGTGGATCCCCTAGGTTACCTCTAGCCGTACCCAGATTCCCAAGTCGCGCGTTTCCCCTTTGTAATTCGTACCCGGCGGGAGTCGAGGACAGGGTCGTGCCGCGGTACGGGACAAGTCGTCTCCCGACGACGCCGGCCGCCTCCCCCGGGGCGGCCGGTTGTTTCCGGAGGCGACGGCAGGGAACGTCCTCACCGCTCTTGTTCACCTAGGAAGGAGAGCTCATGGCACTCGTATTGGTCGTTCTGTTGTTGATCCTGATCCTCGGGGGCGTCGGTATCGCCGCCGCCAAGCTCCTGTTGTGGATCGCTCTGATCCTGCTCGTCGTCTGGATCGCCGGGTTCTTCGCACGAGGCGCGGAGGGAGCTCGCTGGTACAGATGGTGAATCGCGGGGCGGCGAAAGCCGCCCCGCTTTATCCCAGTAGGCCGAAGGTCTGGCCGAGCAGGAAGATGTTCAGGCCCGAGATGATCGTGGCGACGACGACCGCGGCCGCGATCGTCAGGCGATGGTTCACGAGGACGCCCATCACGTCGCGACGGCTCGTGAACATGACCAGCGGGATCAGTGCGAACGGGATCCCGAAAGAGAGAATGACCTGGCTGATCACGAGCGTCCGCGAGGGGTCGAGCCCGATTCCGATCACGATGAATGCCGGGATCATCGTCACGAAGCGGCGCACGAAGAGCGGGATCTGCCGCTGGATGAAGCCCTGCATGACGACCTGGCCCGACATCGTCCCGACCGTCGAGCTCGATAAGCCCGATGCGGTCAGCGCGAGAGCGAAGAGCACGCTCGACGCGCCCCCGAGCAGCGGCTCCAGCGTCCGGTGCGCACCTTCGAGGGATTCGACGTTCGTGAGCCCGCTGCCGAAGAAGACCGTCGCCGCGATCACGAGCATCGACATGTTGATCAGGCCGGCGATGACCATCGCGATGAGCACGTCGATGCGCGTGTATCGGTAGAGGGTCTTCGCCTCCTCGTCGTTCCGGGGGACGATCCGGTGCTGCGTGAGCGCGGAGTGCAGGTAGATCACGTGCGGCATCACCGTCGCGCCGAGGATGCCGACCGCGAGCAGCACGGACTCGTTGCCGTCGAACTCGGGCAGCACCGCGTGCTTCGCGACCTCACCGAGCGGCGGGTGCGCGAACCAGAGCTCACCGAGGTAACAGATCCCGATCACCGCGACGAATGCGGTGATCACCGCCTCGAGCGGGCGGAAGCCGTAGCGCTGGAGCCCGAGAATCAGGAACGTGATCACACCGGTGATGACGGCCGCCGGGAAGAGATCGATGCCGAGCAGGAGCTTGATCCCGAGCGCGGCGCCGAGGAACTCGGCCAGGTCGGTCGCCATTGCGATCAGCTCGGCCTGGATCCAGAGACCGATGGAGGTCCGGCGGGAGAAGCGCTCCCGGCAGACCTCGGGAAGGTTCCGGCCGGTTGCAATGCCGAGCTTCGCCGACAGGGTCTGGATCAGCATCGCCATCAGGTTCGAGGCGACGATCACCCAGACGAGCGTGAACCCGAACTTGGATCCGCCCGCGATGTTCGTCGCGAAGTTCCCGGGATCCATGTAGGCCACGCAGGCGATGAACGCCGGGCCCAGGAAGGGAAGGAGCCCCCAGCGGGAGTTGCCCTGAAGCACACGCTCGCCCGCTCCGGGCAGGCGTGGGGCCTCCTCTGCGCGGGTCGTCATCATCGTGCTATGAAGTTTAGCCTAGGCTAAACTTCTCGGCGGAGGACGTGCAGGTCGGGCAGGTTCCGGTAGCGCTCCTGAAGGTCGAAGCCGTACCCTACGAACAGCTCGTCGGGCACGGTGAAGCCCACGTAGCGGACGGAGAGGTCGTCCACGAGCCGGCGATAGGGACGGTCGAGGAGCGTCACAGCGGCCAGGGAGGCCGGCTCCCGGAGGGCTAGCGTCTTGCGGAGGTAGTTGAGCGTCAGGCCCGTGTCGATCACGTCCTCGACGATCAGGACGTGCCGGCCCGTGATCTCGGCGTCCAGGTCCTTGAGCAGGCGGATGCTGGCCTGGCCGCCCTGGTCGGCGCCTGCCGCGTAGCTCGCGAGCTCGATGAAGTCGAGGCCGTGGTGGATCCCGAGCGCGCGGGACAGGTCGGCGACGAAGACGATGCTCGCCTTGAGCGGCGCCACGAGCAGCGGCTCCAGGCCGTCGTAGTCACGGGAGATCTCGGCGCCGAGCTCGCGGACACGCGTCCCTAGCTCCTCGCTGGTGAGGTAGACCTCCCCGAGCCGGGACTCAGAGGCTACGACGCGAGCTCGAGCCGGTATCGCTCCGCCAGGCGCTCGATGTCGCGCTTGTAGAAGAGCTTGATGCGCACGTCGGGATAACGTTCGCGCAGCTTCCTCAGCTTGCGGTTCTTCCGCGTCACGAGGGACTGCTTCATCACCGTCACCTCGACGTACAGGTTCTGCTCAGGCAGGTAGAAATCGGGCTTGAACGCCTCGACGACGCGGCCGTCCTCGTCCTCCTCGAGGACGAAGGTCTTCGGCTCGTACTCCCAGGGCACACCGTAGTAGTCCAGGACCTTGGCGCATTCGAGTTCTGCCTTGTTTGCGAAGCGGGGAGGTTCCTGGCCTCGATATGCCTGGAAATCAGGCGTTTCCAGTATCACCTGGATTCAGGGTAGCAACGCGCTCGGATGGCCCTAGACTTCGCGCATGGCGACCCGTGACGGCACGTTCACGATCGTCCAGATCTCGGATCTGCATTGCGGCACGCAGTTCTTCCTGCCGAACCTGCTCGAACGCGCGATCACGGAGGTCAACGACATCCAGCCGGAGATCGTCGTCATCTCCGGCGACCTGACGACCTTCGGCTTCAAGGAGGAATACGCGCTCGCCAAGCAGTACGTCGACACGATCGAATGCGAGGCAGTGGTCGTGATCCCGGGCAACCACGACTCGCGCAACGTCGGCTACGTCCACTTCGAGCAGCTCTTCGGCGACCGCAACTCCGTGATGCACGTCGGTGGCGTCACGGTCGTCGCCGTCGACTCCACGGAGCCGGACCTCGACCACGGCCAGATCGGTCGCGGGCGCTATGCCTGGATCGAGGAGAGCTTTGCCGCGCCGGCCGACCTCCGCGTCTTCGTCTGCCACCACCACCTACTGCCGGTTCCGGGGACCGGGCGCGAGCGCAACGTCATCTACGACGCGGGCGATGCGATCGAGTGTCTCCAGCGCTCCGGTGTCAATCTCGTCCTCTCGGGGCACAAGCACGTGCCGTACGCGTGGCGGCTGGAAGATCTCTTCATCGTCAACGCCGGAACCGTGTCGTCCCTGCGCCTCCGCGGGAACACGCGGCCCTGCTACAACGTGATCGAGTTCTCGGGCATGCACGTCGACGTCTGGCGCAGGTACCCCTTCCACGGCCAGGAGAAGATCATCCAGTTCGCGATCGACACGCTCGAGTTCGAGAAGTACACGGCTCGAATCGAGGGAGAGGTGACCTCGCGACGATGACGCGGGCGCTGGTCGTGATCGACGGCGAGCACTACCCGCCTGTCGTCCGCGACGCGATCGCGGAGTTGCCCTACGAGGTGATCGGCGCCTGGCTCGCGGGCGGGACGGAGAAGCTGCGCGGCGACATCGAGTACGGCGTGCCGCTGCTCGAGTCGCTCGACGACGGCTTCGAGGACGCCGAGGTCGTGGTCGACATGTCCGACGAGCCGGTCCTCGGGCCGCGAGAGCGCCTGCTGCTGGCGAGCCGCGTCCTGGCCGCCGGACTACGTTATGAAGGCGCAGACTTCCAGTTCTCGCCGCCGCCCTATGCGTCGTTTCCGTTGCCGTCGCTCGCGGTGATCGGAACCGGCAAGCGCGTGGGGAAGACCGCCGTCACCGGGCACGTCGCGCGCCTTCTCGCACAGGACCGCGATGTGGTCGTCGTGGCGATGGGAAGAGGCGGGCCTCCAGAGCCGCAGGTCGCCGCCGTGCAGCCCACGCTCGCATCGCTCCTCGATCTCTCGCGTGCAGGACACCACGCCGCTTCCGACTATCTCGAGACCGCTGCGCTGACCGGCGTCGTCACGATCGGCTGCCGCCGTGCGGGCGGCGGGTTTGCGGGTGCGGTGACGATGTCGAACGTCCTGCAAGGTGCGGCGCTCGCCGCGGAGCGCGAACCCGACGTCGTCGTCTTCGACGGCAGCGGTGCGGCAATTCCGCCGATCGACGTCGATGCGCGGATTCTCGTCAGCGGGCGCGGGCATGATCCGCTTGGCTACCTCAACGCGTACCGTGTGCTCGTCTCGGATCTGGTCGTGCTCGTCGGTGGGGGCGACGTCGGGGCGATCCGCGCGCTGAAGAAGGTCGAGGTCCTCGAGGCGGATCTTCGCTTGCGTCCAATCGCTCCGCTGCAAGGACGGCGCGTGGCCGTCTTCACCACGGGCGAAGCGCCGACGGATCATCTCGACGCAGAGGTCGTGAGCGTGTCGCGCAACCTGGCGAACCGCGCCGCGCTGAGCGAGGATCTCGAACGAGCGGACGCCGACCTCTATCTCGTCGAGATCAAAGCGGCGGCGATCGACCTCGTCGCCGTGGCGGCCGAGACGCGAGGCGTCCAGGTCGTGTTCGCCGAGAACGAGGTCGTCTCGCCGGGGCTGGACGACGCGATCCTGCGGCTCGTCTCGTCGGGGGTCCGGGCATGAGCGTCGCTCGCCTGCGGCTCGCTCCCGTGAGGGAAACCATGTTTCCCTCACGAGCTCCCTTCTTCAGGGGTCGCCTCGGCCCCCGCGCCGCTGAGATCGCCGCGTGTGCCGAGGAGAACAAGAGGGGAAACCGCACGGTTTCCCCCGATGCCCCTTCCCTCGCTCATCGGCCAGAGAGCGGCCGATGAGCGTCGCTCGCCTTCGGCTCGCTCCCGTGAGGGAAACCATGTTTCCCTCACGAGCTCCCTTCTTTAGGGATCGCCTCAGCCCACGCGCCGCTGAGATCGCCGCGTGGGCCGAGGAGAGAGAGCGGGGAAACCTCCCGGTTTCCCCCGAGGCCCCTTCCACCCCTCATCGGCCAGAGAGCGGCCAATGAGTCATCCCCGCCACTCGGAGCCGCTGCCGCTCGGCACCCCCGAGCATCCGTACTCGAAGGGGCTGATGGCACGGGCGCTCGTCGCCGTCGGCGTTCCGCTCGGGCGGGCGTACGAGCTCGCGAAGCGGATCGACCAGGATCTGGTCGAGCGCGGGGAGCAAAGCGTCGAGCTCGAGCGTGTCGAGGAGCTCGCGATCGAGGTCCTGGGCGAGGAGGAAGGCTCGGAGGCGTTGCGGCGCCTGCGCCGCTTCCGTGAGCTCCAGGAGCTCGACCTGCCGGTTATCGTCCTCGTCGGCGGTGCGACCGGCACGGGGAAGTCGACCGTCGCGACCGAGGCCGCGTACCGCCTCGGCATTACCCGCGTCACCTCGACGGACTTCGTCCGGCAGACGATGCGCGCGTTCTTCTCGAAGGAGTTCATGCCGTCGATCCACTACTCGAGCTTCGAGGCGGCCGCAGGATTGCGCGAGCCGGAGCAGGCGGACGACCCGGTCATCGCTGGGTTCCTCGAGCAGACACGAAACGTGATGGTCGGCGTGCGTGCCTCGATCGAGCGCGCGCTCGAAGAGGGGTGGTCGATGGTGCTGGAGGGCGTGCACCTTGTCCCGGGGATGCTGCCGCGCGTCGACGGGGCGCTCGTCGTGCAGTGCGTGCTCGCGATCGAGGACGAGGAGGAGCACAGCACGCATTTCATGGTGCGAGATGCCGCGCTCGACGGTCTCAGGCCGCACTTGAAGTACATCGACCGGCTGGACGACATCCGGCGCGTCCAGGATCACATCGTCAGGCGTGCGAAGCGGCACAACGTGCCCGTGATCGCCAACACCGACATCAGGGCGCAGATCGACGCCGTCCTCGAACTCGTGCTGGCGAGCGCCGAACAGGTACAACGGGTCTGAATGGCTGAAACGGTCGACGAGGCGGTGGACCTGGCAGAGGTGCAGCCTCGGGCCTCGGGCCTCTGTCTCTGCGAGCAATACGTGCGCGTCACCGAGGGTGGTGCCCTGACGGCCGCGCGCTGGCTCGGGCGGGCGGATCAGGACGCCGCCGAGGCGGACGCGGCCGCCGCGATGCGCGCCGTCCTCGACGACTTTCCGATCCGCGGCCGCGTCGTGATCGGCTCTGCGATGGAGGGCTCTCCGCTTCGCGTCGGCGAGGCCATCGGTGCGGGCGGCGACACGGTCGATCTCGCGCTCGACCCGCTCGAAGGCCGTGGCGTCGTCGCGCGTGGCGGCAACGGCGCCATGTCGATGATCGCGGTCGGCGAGCGCGGGTCGCTCCTCGAACTGCCCGACATGTACATGCGCAAGCTGGCCGTCGGTCCGCGCGCGCGAGGCTCGATCGATCTCCTCAAGTCGATGGGCGAGAACGTGCAGGCGATAGCGGACGCGTTCGGCCGGAGACCCAACGACATCATGACGATCGTGCTCGACCGGCCGCGGCACCACGACCTGATCGAGGAGATCCGCGCCTCCGGCGCGCGGATCAAGCTGATTCAAGACGGCACCGTCACCGCATCGATCTCCGCCGCCATCCGCGGCACCAACGACCATCTGGCCGTCGGGATCGGCGGGACACGGCAGGCGATCATGTCCGCCGCCGCGCTGCGCTGTCTCGGCGGCGAGCTCCAGGCGCAGCTGTGGCCGACGTCGCGCCGGGAGATCGAAGACGCACGCGCGCTCGGAATCGAGGACCCGACGCGCGTCTTCACGACCGAAGAGCTTGCGCCCGGAGAGGTGATCGTCGTCGCGACCGGCGTGTCGAACGGGGACCTGCTGCGCGGGGTCCGCTTCCTCACCGACTCGGCGCGTACGCACTCCATCGTGATGTGCACGCGCTGCAACTGGGTGCGCTTCATCGACGGGATCCATTTCTTCGCCCGCGAGCGGCGCGAGGAAGTGCGTCTCCTGGGCTACTAGAGGTCTGGTCTGAAATTCGGCCGCCGAGCGTCATCCGGCCCGGCGGAATTTCGGATCAGGCCTCCAGCTAGACTCGACTCATGGCCACCAAGGAAGAAGTCTTCGAGGCGCTGAAGCAGGTCGAGGATCCCGAGCTCGGGATGGACATCGTCGAGCTCGGCCTGCTCTACGATGTCGAGGTGAACGGGCCGCGCGTCAAGGTGATCCACAGCCTGACGTCGATGGGCTGTCCTGCCGGGCCGATGATCCAGGAGGACATCGTCCGTACCGCCCGCGAGGTCAACGGGGTCGAGGAAGTGGAGATCGAGCTGACCTGGGATCCGCCCTGGACGCCCGACCGCATGTCCGACGACGCCAAGTTCATCCTCGGCATCGGCTAGGACGCGCGGCGGGCGCCGGGCGTTTCCGACCTAGGGGCGGACGACGATGCTGATCTTCAGCGAGCGGGCCGCCCCGAGCTCGTCTTTTGCCGCCAGGTAGAAGACGTAGCGGCCGCGGCGGGCCGGTCTGCCGGTGATGAAACCAGTCTTCGAATCCAGCTCCAAGCCGGCCGGCAGGACGCCGCGAGCGATGCTCCAGGTGCGGTTGCCGTAACCGCCCTCCGCGACGCCGTGCGCCCGGTAGAGCCGCGCGACGCGCGCGAGGTGCGGCACCTTCGCCGTCAGGCGGAGCTTGTCGGCCACGCCCAGCGTGATCGTGTGCAGGGTGCTCCGCCCGAGACCGTCGGTGACCCTGAAGGTGAGCGGGAAGCTTCCTGCAGTCGCGGGCACGCCTTTGATCATCGCCGTCGAGCCGTTGCCCTGGTCGCCGATGAAGCCCACGTGCGTCGGCAGCGAGCCTTGGGTCAGCTCCCAGCGATATGGGGCGCTCCCGCCGGTCGCGTTGAGCTCGATGGTGAGTGGAACCGCGACCTCGGCGACCTGGGTCGGGGGTGCGGTGATCGAGAGCGCCGGACTCGGAAGGGGTGTGGGACTAGGCGCGGGGCTCGGCGCGGGACTCGGAGCGGGAGTCGGAGGAGGACTCGGGGCCGGAGGGGGGCTGCCTCCGCCGGCGCCGTTGATCGTGATCGTGAACTCGCGCTGTGCCGTCGAGGGACGGCACCAGTCGGCGGAAGGTGGATTCTGGTCGCTCAGGTTGACCCAGAACGACCAGCCGCCCGCCTGGGTCGGAGTGCCGCTCACCTGGCCACTCGATGTAAGAGCCAATCCCGGTGGCAGCGATCCTCCGATCAGGCTGTACTGGTAGGGCAACGCCGGACCGCAACCGCCTGCTCCGGTGAAGGCAAAGCTGTACGGCGACCCCACCGTTCCGACGGGGGTGGAGTAACTCTCGTCGGTGAACCTCAATGCCCACGCGGCCGAGACGAAGACGAGTGCGGCCGCGGCCACGGTTAGGAAGATGAGCGATTTGCGTTTCATTGGAAAGACCCCTCTGGATAGTCGTGGCAGCTTTTGAAGATGGATCGGCACCATCTTCGCCGCCACTTGTAAAAACCCGGTAAAACGTCTCGGGCTAGGGTCCGGCCCGTGTCGCGCCGGATCGTCATCGTCGGCATCAGCGGCAACGGCAAGACGACGCTCGGCCGGTGCCTAGCCGAGAGGCCTCAAGCGTGCGGTGAAGGACATCGTCACCAAGCGGGACCTGTTCAACGGGAACCGCCAGACGTGGCGGTACGCCTTCTTCACCCGCGATTCGCTCGTCAGCTTCGCAATCAAGTCGTACTTCAAGCGGCGGCGGGAGTGGCCTGAGGGCATCAGCGCTCCGCCGGATCTGGAGATCGTGAGCCTGCGCTCGCCTCGCGAGGTCGAGCGGTGGCTCGAGTGCCAGGCACCGAACTAGTCCGGAATGCGTAGGACGATCCTGCCCGGCGGCGAAGCCGCCTGTCCGCGAAGCGGACCAGTGGAGGGGGCTTCGGGGGAACCGGGAGGTTGGTTGGCCGGCGGATTCGGCCCTGTCGTCGCGCCGCAGACACAGATGCGTCCGTTCGGGCGGGCCGCTTCCAGCGATCGCTTCCACGTCGCCTCGCCGACATTGTCGATGACGACGTGCGCGCCTCCACCGGTGACGTCCTTGACGCCGGCGACGACGTCCTCGGTTTCGTGATTGAAGGTCGCATCGGCGCCGAGCTCGCCGGCTCGCGCCAGCTTGTCCTCGCTGGAAGAGGTGGCGATCACACGTGCGTTCAGGGCTTTGGCGATCGCCAGCGTTGCGGTCGCGACGCCGCCGCCGATTCCCCAGACGAGCACCCACTCGTCCTCTTGCAGGTGGGCCTTCGTCGCCAGCATCCGGTAGGCGGTCTCGAAGACGAGCGGGAAGGCGGCGGCAGCTTCGAAGTCGATCGCGTCGGGCAGCGGATAGACCTGCGAACTCGGTGCCGCGATCAACTCTGCGTGCGTCCCGTCCGAGTGCTCGCCGAAAACGGAGACGCGCCCGTTGCCGAGATCGTGTCCGGGGTTGATGACGACCCGCTCGCCGGGTGTGAAGCCGTCTCCGGAGACCACGACTCCGGCGCCGTCGGCGCCGAGGATCCGCGGCTTCGGCACGGACGGTAGACCCTTGCGGATCCACAGGTCGAGGTGGTTGAGCGAGGCGGCGCGCAACTCGACCAGGACCTGTCCGGTGCCTGGCACCGGATCGGGGGCGTCTTCGTAGCGGAGCACGTCCGGCCCGCCGTCCTCGTGGATGCGCACGGCTTTCACCGGGCACAATCTCGCATATGACCGCTGCCGAGCTTGAGCGGCTCGCCGAGGAGCTGGAGCTCGACGTCGTGGGAGCGGCGCCGGCGTCCGCCTACGGGGAAACCGAGCGACACATCCGGGAGCGGAAGGCCCGCGGGCTCTTCGCCGACATGCGGTTCACGATGGCGCACCCCGAAGTCTCGTGTCACCCAGAGACACTGCTCGAAGGTGCACGCACCGTCGTGTCGGCCGCCCACTGCTATTTCGCGCCGGAGCCCGCGCTCGAAGAGGGAGAAGGGAGGCTGGCCCGGTACACGTGGCATGACGGCTACGCCGTGCTTCGCGAGCGCCTGGACGAGCTCGGACACCGGCTCGGCGGCGAGTACCGCGTCTTCGTCGACGCCAACCAGCACGTCGACCGCGAAGCGGCCGCCCGGTCGGGCGTCGGCTTCTACGGGAAGAACACGATGCTCATCACCCGCCGTCACGGCTCGTGGGTCGTGCTCGGGACGCTCGTCACGACCGCGGTCGTGGAGGCCACTCCGCCGCTCGAGCTCGACTGCGGCTCGTGCACTCTCTGCATCGAAGCGTGTCCAACCGGCGCACTCGACGAGCCGGGGCTCGTGGATTCGACAAAGTGCCTCTCCTACTGGACGCAGGCGCCGGCCGCGATTCCCGAGGAGTACCGCACCGAGTTGGGCGCACAGGTTTACGGATGCGACATCTGTCAGGACGTCTGCCCCTGGAACCGCGGCATCGAGAAGCGTCGCGCGGAGGATCCGTTGCCGGCCGGCGCCGAGCCGCACGTCGGTCTTGTGGATTGGCTCCAGGGCGACGGCGCGCCGCTGACCGAGGCTTACGACCGCCTGTACGTACCGAAGAACGACCCTCGCTATCTGCGTCGCAATGCGCTCATCGCTCTCGGAAACACCGGCGGAGTCGCCGACCTGCCCCTCGCGGAGCCGTTCCTCGCGAGCGACGACGAGCTCCTGCGCGAGCAGGCGGAATGGACGGTGGCGCGAATCGAGGAGAGACATGCCGGCTGAGGCGAGAAGCCTTGCGCGGGCGCGAGAGATCGAAGTGTGGATCGCGCGCGTCCGTCTCTTTGCGGTCCTGTTCGTCGCCGCCGAGGTCGGGCTCCTCACGGCGACCTATCCGGCCGGCTACGAGCTGGTCGCCTGGATCGCGACCGCAGTCTTCGCCACCGGCGCAGCGGTCTTCTTCTTCGTCAGTAGACGCGCGTTCGTTCCCGCTGTCGGCTTCGCCGCACTGATCTTCGATGCGAGCGTGATCGCTGCGTTTGCACTGCTCTACTCCTACGAGTACGGAAGCCCCACGAGATGGGCACTGATCTTCGTCGTCGTCGAGGGCGCGCTCCGTTATGGGCTCGTCGGTGCGACAGGCGTGTCCGTTGCGTTGTTCCCGTTTCTCGTTCTGGCGGAGTGGTGGCGCTCGAACCATTTCAGCGGGCCGGGTTTCGTCTGGGACCGCGTGACTTTCCCGTTCGGCGTCTTCCTCGTCACCGGCCTGATCGTCGGCTGGCTCGTCACACGCCTGAGGGACGAAGCGGCGATTGCGGAGGCGAGAGCCGGCGAGGCGGAAGCGCTCCGCGACCAGCTCGGCCGACGCGTCGACCTGCTCGAGGCGACGGACCGGTGTGGGCGAGCCCTCGGCTCCTCGCTCGAGGTCGACCAGGCATTCGGCGCCTTCATCAGAGAGCTCCGCGGGCTGGTCGATTTCGACCGCGTCACCATCGTCCTCGTCGAGGGCGGCCGCGCCGAGGTGATAGCCGTGGCCGGACGTGGGACGGACACGGTCTTCCCGCCGGGCTCAGCCCGGCCCGTGCGGGGGTCCGTGCTCGAGGAGGTGCTCGAGGGGAGGCTCGTCTACCGGCCCGCGATGGAGCCGGGCCGCTATCCGGAAGAGAAAGATCTCCTCGCGCTGGGCCTGCAGAGCCGTCTGCTTGCGCCCTTGCTGGTGGGGCCCCGGACGATCGGGATGCTCGGCCTAGTCCGCGCGGAGCGGGACTCCTTCTCCCCGGAGGAGATCGAGCTCGTCGCTTTGCTCGGCCGGCAGGTCGCGACCGCGGTCCAGAACATCCGCGCCTACGAAGCGGAGCGGACGACCGCGGACGAGTTCCGGCGCCTGTCCGCGCTGCGAGCCGACTTCGTTTCGCTCGTGTCGCACGAGCTGCGCAGCCCGATGGCGGCCGTGATCGGCGCGGCCCGCACGTTGCAGGAACGCTGGCGTGAGCTCAGTGCGGACCAGCGGCAATCGTTCCTGGAGCTGATCGGCGACGAGACGTCACGGCTGGCGGATCTGATCGGCGACGTGCTCGACACATCGCGAATCGAAGCGGGCACCTTCAGCTTCACGTTCAGCGACGTCGATCTTGCCGAGCTGTTGCGTGACGTCGTTGCGGCTGCGGACCTGGCCCAGGACGAAGTCCGCGTCACGGCACAGGTGAACGGCACTCTGCCGCGCGTTCGCGGCGACCGGGTCCGCTTACGTCAGATCGTCCAGAACCTCGTCGACAACGCCGTCAAGTACTCGCCAACGGGGGCGCAGGTACGCGTTATCGCCGCGACGGACGATGGGCACGTTCGAGTCGCGGTCGAGGACGACGGCCCGGGGATTCCGCTCGCCGATCAGAAGCTGATCTTCGACAAGTTCGGCCGTGCCACCGTTGAGGGCGGCACCAAGCCCGGCACCGGGCTGGGCCTGTTCATCGCGCGCTCGATCGCCGAGGCGCACGGCGGTTCGCTCGAGGTGGACTCGGCCCCCGCGCACGGGTCCACTTTCACGCTCGAGCTTCCGCTCCGTTAGGCCCGCGCACGGAGGCGTGAGACGCCGAGCTCGTTCCCGAGCTCGCGCGCGCGGTCGGCGACCGCCTTGCGCATCTCCTCGGGCTCGAGCAGGACCGCCTCGCCGCGTTGCGACAGCACCTCGCCGATCAGCCACTCCACGCCGCCGACAGGCATCTCCCCAAGGGCAGTGCCGTCTTTCAACGGCGTCGCGCCCCGCTCGGCGGCCCAGCGGGCAGCCACGCCCTTGAGGTAGAGGATCTTCGCCGACCGTCCATCGCGGAAGCCGTGCGGGTCGAAGGCGGTGCGAGGCTCGAAGCGCTCCCGGGTGAGCTGCGCGCTGCGCATCCGGTCGAGCCGGAAGCTTCGCTCGGCGTCGCGCGAGCGGTCCCAGGTGTGCACGCGCCAGTTCGGGAGCTCACGCTCGAGCGAGTAAGGCTCGACGATGCGCTTCGACCAGGTCTGCTCGCCTTCCTTCTGGTACTCGATCTCGACGAGCCGACGCTCGCGGATGCCTTCGGTGAGGGTCGCGACGAGATCCGCCTCCGCCTCCACGATCTGCGGATTGGGCGTCTGAGTGAGCTCGAACTGCCCGAACGTCTCCTCGAGCTTCTTGCGCACGCGGTCGAGCGGGGTGTGCGCATCGGCGGCGATCATCGGGCCCACGAACTCCAGCGCCAAGCCGATCGCGCGTGCCTCGAGCGGCGTCAGCCGCGGTGCGTGCCGGAACGTGTCGCCGTAGAGCTCCTTGTCGACGTGAACTTTGTCGCCCTCTAGTGCGGCGTAGACCGTGTAGCAGCCGCCGCCGAAGTTGACGAGGTTCAGCAGTTGAAGGTGCTCTTCGAGCTCTTCCGCCGGAATGTGGAAGCGCTCGACGATCTCGCGCGCCTGGATCACAGCGTCGTTCGCTTCGCCGCAGGCCGCGAGCAGATACGCGAGCAGCGCCTGCAGGACGGCGAAGCGTTCCGGCACGACCGGGCCGGCCGGACGCTCACCCGAGGCTTCCGCACGCGGCACCGGTGACGGCGACGCCAGCTTGGGCGGAGCCTCCTCGTGCCCTTCGCGGACGGCACGGAGCGCCTGGGCCACTTCGCGACGGAGCCCATCCGGCTCGAGCGGGATCGCGCGCCCGTCTTGCCGGAGGATCCACGAGGCGAGCTGCGGCAGCGAGGAATAACCCGTGACGAACACGCCGTCTTCGAGTTGGCCGGCAGTGCCGAACGCGCGCTCGACCCACCATGCCGTGTCGCCTGCGAGCTCGATCCGCGCCTCGCCCTCGATGTCGCCAATCTGCCACGGAGGCCGGCCGCGGTACTCGTCGATGTCGAAGTCGGCGGGGATGCGAAAGTCCCGTTCGCGGCGCGTGGCGAATCTGATGTCACCCCGGATACGGGAGACCCGGAAGGTTCGGATGTCCTTTCGGTCGAGATCCTGGCCGATCACGTACCAGCTGCCGTTGTCCGAGAGCAGGCCGTACGGATTGACCGTGCGCTCGCCCTGGCGATTCCGGGAGATGGAGTAGTACGGAAACTTGATCGTGCGTTGTTTGGAGATCGCGCCCTCTAGCTTCCCCAGCCGTCCAGGCATCTCAGCCGAGTAGTCGGGATCGAGCACCTCGACGCGGACCGCGGTTTCGCTGGCGTGCTCCCCGAACCCCTGGCGCCCGAGCGCGAGGTTCTGGAGCGCCAGCCGCAGCGGCTCGGAATAGGCGAACTGTCCCTCCAAGAGGTACAGCGCGGTCTGCAGCGCGGCGAGCTCGTCGTCCTCCAGCTCGAGCTCGGCGAGGAAGTAGTTCTCCGAACGGAGGGTGTAGAGCTCTTCGCCCGTGAACTCGTCGCGCTGCGACTGGAGTGGCACACCCAGCGCAAGGAGCTCCGCACGGTCGGAGTAGAAGCGCCGGGCGAAGGCCTCGTCCGACATCTCGGAGTAACCCTCGACGTTCGACTTCACGTCGCGCGCGGTCAGCAGCCGGCGCTCCGCCATCAGATAGGCGACGAGCGACAGCTGACGGATCAGCTTGTCGGTGTCGTGAGACACGAGGCGAATCTACCGAACCGACGGCCAACCCCGACGTCCAGCGCCATTGATCGAGCCGGCGGACGAACCCGTGGTGGAGCGGGTTGTTCACGATGTAGTCGACCGTCGCCTCGTACTGGTCCTCCGACTCGATCACTTTCGACCAATAGCGGTGGCCGAAGACGTGGTCCTTCCGCTCGTGGCGTTCGTTGAAGGCGCGGGCATAGGCGCCGTTCAGATCCCGCATCCCATCGGCGAGGTTCGGCAGGGGGGTCTCGACCAGGAGGTGGTAGTGATTGCCCATCAGGCAGCGCACGTGAGTAAGCCAGCCGTAGCGCCTTTCGATCCGGCGCAGGATGTGGAAGAAGACGATCCGGTCTCCATCGTCGAGGACGATCGGCGCGTGGTTGTTGCCCCGGATCCCGACGTGATAGTAGGCACCCGCGGCGAGGTAACGGTGGGGCCGTCCCATCTCTTGAAAGTAGCGCTACGAAGGGCGGCTGGCCGGTGCTGGGACGCTTTCGCTCCACGTCCGACTCGGTCCCGTCACGTGCCAGGCACGAGACTGGGGAGGACGGAGCATCGCCTCGAAGGACGTGTCGCGACGGGGGTGGTCTGAGGAGCTAGGCCGCGACTTTGGAACGCTCGAGATGCTGGTGCGACGGGCAGTAGTCGCGCTCCGGAAGGGGCGTGCGCTGGCACGGCTTGCCCTTGCGAGTCGTCGCACGGCAGCGTGCGACGCCGCCGTCGAGTGCTCCTGACTCGATCTGCTCGACGATGAACGCCGTCGCGGCGGCCACGCCTTCCTTCACGGCCCACGCGACTTCCGCCTGCGCTGTGATCGGGAAGTAGCGGCGAATGTCCTGGAAGAGCGCCCGGTCTGGCTTGGCGAAATAGAGCGGATCCTTCGCGAGCCGCTCCATCGTTTGCTCGCACTGCTCGAGGACGGCGCGGCGGTACTCGAGATGCAGTTCAGGGGCCACATACGGGTCGATCAGGTCCTTAATCGACCTGTAGATGGCTCTCGAGTATTGATACATGCAGGCTTGAAGCTGGGCGGTGTACTCCTCGATCACAATATCCCTAGCTGCCATTAATCCCCCGCAAAGCTTTGTTAACGCGCAGTAAATCGTGCTCGGCCGGCATGCCTTCGCGGCGGAGTCTATAGGGTCCAGGCCCCTGTTACAAAGTCCGGACCTTCGTTGCCTCGGCTGAGAACGAACTAGCGGGTGATCTGGCGGACGTAGGCGGCGCTGAAGCCCTTGGCGTTGGCGGCCGCCAGAGCCTGGTCGGCCTGGCCACGAGAGTCGTAGATCCCGCTGAAGACCACGGAGTAACCCGGGTGCAGGCTGGAATAGAGGCTCGAATCCAAGACGCCGACCTGCAGGAGACCTGCCTTGGAGGCAGCCCGGGCCCGGGCCAGGGCAAGCGCACGGCCGTTCCCGCTCGCGGGAATCGACTCGAGCACGACCGTATAGCCGCTCTGGCCGGCCGGCCACGCCGTCAGCGCTCCGGGCCGCGGGGCCGTCGTCGTCGCCGGGGGAGGAGCGGTCGGGGTCGAGGGAGCCCCGGTGGGGGTTCCACTTGGGACCGACGGCAGTGCGACGGTCGCCGTCGGTGTCGCCGTGGTCGGCGGGTGGGGGACTCCGCCCTGGGTCGCAACGAGCGTGGAGCTCTCGGCGCCGGCGTCGGCAAGGACGATGGCCGCCGTCGCTCCCGCTACCGCGAGCAGGAGGAAGAGCAGGACCGGCCAGATCCAGTCGCCTGGATACCAGCCCAGACGCTGCTGCCACAGCGCTGCGAGTCGGCCGAAGACGCCGCCGGCCGGCTGCAGCCGCTGGCCGCACTCGAGGCAGTACTCCTGGTCGGGCCCGTGCGGCGTACCGCATCGAGGACACTGCGGGCCCTGAGGCGGGCCGGCCGGCGTGCTCATTGCTCCCAGCGTTCCTGCGCCGGCGTGGGCAGCACTTCGAGCAGCTCGCGCGGCTCGGCCTCCCCCTGCTTCGCCGGCACGACCGCCTGGCCACAGATCGCGCAGAACTTCGCATCCGCCGCGAGCGCGCTGCCGCATTGCGTGCACCCGACAACCGGTGGGGTCGCCGCCACGGGCCGGCCGCAGTTGGCGCAGAAGTGCGAGCCCCACACGAGCGGGGCGCCGCACGCACAGCGGGCCGCCGGAGCCGCACGCCGGACTGAGACTGCCGCTGCCAGCAGCGTGTCGAGCTCCTGGAGGCGTTCGTCGAGCGCGATCAGCTCGTCGCAGCGCTCGACCAGCAGGTCCTGGCGGAACTGGTCGCGGCGGAACATCTCCAGCATGAGGCCGCCGAGGTCGCGCAGGCGCTCCTCGCGCACACGAAGTAGGGCACGCCGCTCCCTGCGGAGCTGGCCCGGATGTGGGAGGGCGCGGCGCGTCGGGCCCGCGGAGCGGGCGGCCGCAGCTGTCCGCTCATCCTTGCGGCGGAAGCGTGCAAGCAGCGAAGGCCGCGCCACGCGAGTCAATGTAACAGCGAGGTGAGATGCCCTAGGGCCGGCGTGGCGAAGCGGCTCTTCGGCCGAAGCCGGCCAGGTGGAGGACCAACAGGATGATCGCGACCGCGCCGATCGCGATCCCGGCGATCCATTGCCCGACGAGCGACACGATGATTGCGACGACCGCCAGGCCGAGGACGACGCCGACCACTAGGGCAGGTCGACGACGATGAGGCGCTCCTCCGTCATCTCACGGACCGCGTAGTGCGGTCCCTCGCGCGTGTTACCGGAGTCCTTGACTCCGCCGTAGGGCATCTGGTCGGAACGGAACGTCGGCGCCTCGTTCACGGTGACGCCGCCGAACTCCAGTTCCTGCGCCGCCCGCAATGCATTGTCGAGGCTGGCTGTGAAGATGCCGGCCTGGAGCCCGTAACGGGTTGCGTTCGCAAGCTCGATCGCCTCGTCGATGGAGTCGACGGCGGTCACCGTGCAGACCGGTCCGAAGACCTCCTCGCAGGAGACCTCGTCGTCGCGCCCGGGGTTTGCGATCACCGTCGGCCGGATCAACTCGCCATCGAGCTCGCCGCCGGTCAGCACCTGTCCGCTGCTCGCCTTGATCCAGTCGAGAATGCGCGCGCGCGCATCCTCGTCGATCACGGGCCCGACATCCGTGTCCTCGTCGCCTGGGTCGCCGACCTTCAGCGCCTCGACGAGGGGGACGAGCTCCCGCACGAATTCGTCGTACGTACTGCGTTCGACGTAGACCCGTTGCACCGAGATGCAGCTCTGGCCCGCGAACGCGAACGCGTTCTGGGAGACCTTTGTCGCAGCAGTCGACACGTCCGCGTCGGCCGCGACGATCAACGGCGTTGCATTGCCGAGCTCGAGGTTCACGCGCTTCTTCGCCGCGCGCTCCTTCAGCTTCCAGCCGACGCCGCTCGAGCCAGTGAACGTGATCAGCTTGACCCGCTCGTCCTCGACGATCTCGTCCCCGATCTCGGACGCCGGGCCGACGAGCACGTTGAGCCAGCCGGGAGGAAGCCCAGCCTCCTCTTCCAGTTCTGCGAGAAACAGCGCGGACAGGGGCGTCGCGCTAGCCGGCTTGAGCACGACGGCACAGCCCGCGGCCAGGGCCGGTGCGATCTTGTGCGCGACGAGGTTGAGCGGGAAGTTGAACGGGCTGATCGCGCCGACGACGCCGATCGGGCGTCGCAGCGTGAAGGCAAGCTTCCCTTCGCCTGCCTGCGCGGCGTCCATCGGGACCATCTCTCCCGCGAGCTTGCGCGCCTCGACCCCGGCGAACGTGTAGGTCGACATCGCACGGGCGGCTTCCACGCGCGCGGCTTTCAGGGGCTTGCCTGCTTCGTTCGAGATCAGCCGCGCGGCTTCCTCGTGGCGGCGGCCGAGCGCACCCGCGACGCGCACGAGGATCTCGGCACGCTTGTGTGCCGGCAGCGGTTCGCGCATCGCGCCCTCGGCGGCGTCGATCGCGCGGCGCGTTTCGTCGGCGCCGGCCTTGGCGACACGGCCGACGATGTCGCCCGAGTAGGGCGAGCGGACGTCGAGCCAGTCGCCCGTCTCGATCCACTTGCCGCCGACGAAGAGCTTTCGTTCGGTCGCCGTGGCAGCCATAGTGGAAGCCTATGCCGCCGGAGACCCGATACGCGAAGAGTGGCGCCGTCAACATCGCCTACCAGGTCGTCGGCGACGGGCCGTTCGACCTCGTCTACGTCCCCGGCTGGGTCTCGAACATCGACCTTCTCTGGGAAAAGCCGAAGCCGGCGCGCTTCCTCGAGCGCCTTGCGTCGTTCTCCCGCCTGATCCTGTTCGACAAGCGCGGGACCGGGATGTCCGACCGGGTTCCGAACGACCGGCTGCCGACCCTCGAGCAGCGCATGGACGACGTGCGCGCCGTCCTCGACGCTGTGGGGTCGGATAGCGCCGCGCTACTCGGACATTCGGAGGGCGGCAGCATGTCGCTCCTCTTCGCCGCAACGTATCCCGAGCGCTCGCGTGCACTGGTCCTCTTCGGCGCGTTCGCCAAACGGCTGCGTAGTGACGACTACCCGTGGGCGCCGTCCCTCGAGGAGCGGCTCGCGACGATCGACGAGGTCGAACGGGACTGGGGCGCCGGCCTCGACATCACGGACTACGCGCCGGACGAGGATCCGGGCCTGCTCGAGTGGTACTCGACCTGCCTGCGGCGGAGCGCAAGCCCGGGCGCGGCGGCCGCACTTCTGCGCATGAACTCGCAGATCGACACGCGGCACGTCCTTCCGACCATTCGCGTTCCGACGCTCGTCCTCGCCCGGACCGGCGACCGAGACGTCACAGTTGACGAGGGCCGCTGGCTCGCATCACAGATCCCCGACGCGCGCTTCGTCGAGCTTCCCGGCGACGAGCATCTGCTCTGGGCGGGAGACCAGGACGCCCTGCTCGCGGAGATCGAGCAGTTTCTGACGGGCACCCGCTCGGCCCCTGATTACGACCGCGTGCTTTCCACCGTCTTGTTCACCGACATCGTTGGCTCCACCGAGCGCGCGCGCGAGCTCGGCGACCGCGGCTGGCACGAGGTGCTCGACGAGCACCACGCTCGTGTTCGCTCCGTGCTCGAGCAGTACCGCGGGCGCGAGGTGGACACTGCCGGAGACGGCTTCTTCGCCAGCTTCGACGGACCTGCCCGCGCCATCCGCGCCGCGTGTGCGATCCGCGAAGGAGTGCAGGTGCTCGGGATCCAGATCCGGGCCGGGCTGCACACCGGTGAATGCGAGCTGATGCGCGACAAGATCGGCGGGATCGCCGTGCACACCGGCGCGCGCGTCGCTGCGGCCGCGGAGCCGGGCGAAGTGCTCGTGTCGAGCACCGTCAAGGATCTCGTCGCCGGATCCGGAATCGTCTTCGCCGATCGAGGCGAGCGGGAGCTGAAAGGCGTGGGTAGCTGGCGCCTCTACTCTGTTCTCGATGCTTGACGCCCTGATTATCGACGCGGTTCGTTCGCCGATCGGCAAGAAGAACGGTTCGCTTGCGTCGATCCGTGGCGACGAGCTTGCGGCGCAGGTGCTGAACGGCCTGGTCGCGCGACACGACCTCGATCCTGCGGAGATCGAGGACGTTCAGCTCGGTTGCGTGACGCAGATCGGCGAGCAGGGCTGGAACATCGGCCGGATGGTGCCGCTCGTGGCCGGCTGGCCCGAATCGGTGTGCGGAACGACGGTCGACCGCCAATGCGGCTCGTCCATGCAGACGAACTTCAGCGCCGCGACTGCGATCTCGTCGGGACAGCTCGACCTCGTCGTCTCCGCGGGAGTCGAGATGATGTCGCGGGTGCCGATGGGGTCGAACGGGGGCGACCTCCCGGACAAGCTGCTCGACCGCTGGCAGATCGTGCCGCAGGGAATCTCCGCGGAAGTGATCGCCGACGAATGGGGCCTCTCGCGCGAGGAGCTCGATGCATTCTCGCTCGAGTCGCATCGACGAGCCACGGCGGCGGCCGACGAGGGGCACTTCGAGGGCGAGATCGTTCCCATCGATCTGACCAACCCACACACGAGCGTCGTTTTCGGCGTCGACGAGACGCCGCGGCGTGACACCTCCGCCGAAGCGCTTGCAGCGTTGAAACCGGCGTTCCTCCCGGAGGGCAAGGTGACGGCCGGGAATTCGTCGCAGATCTGCGACGGAGCCGCAGCGGTGCTCGTGGCCAGCGAGGGGGCCGCCGGCCGCCTCGGGCTGGACCCGCGGGCGCGCTTCGTCTCTTTCGGCCTCGCAGGCGTCGATCCGCACCGGATGCTCCACGGGAATCCACAGGCATGCGAAAGGGCGCTGGCCCGCGCAGGTCTGGCCTGGGACGACATGTCCGTCATCGAGGTGAACGAGGCCTTTGCCTGCGTCGTGCTGCAATTCGCGCGCGACGCGGGCCTCGAGGAGCGTTGGGACGACATCAACCCGAACGGCGGCGGCATCTCGCTCGGACACCCGCTGGGCGCGACAGGTGCGCGGATCACGGCGACCCTGCTGAACGAGCTCGAACGCCGGGATGCGCGCTACGGGATTGCGACGATGTGCATCGGTTTCGGGCAGGCGCTCGCCTGCGTCGTCGAACGCGTCTGAGCGTTACTCTCCGCGCGTGGGGGAGATGGCAGGACGCGCGGTTGCGCGGGAACCCAAAGAGATCGTCGCTCGCGGCTACGACGCGATCGCCTTGCGCTATGCGGAATGGGCCGGCCAGGTCGACTCGCCCGTGATGGAATGGGTGCGCGATCTCGACGCGCGGCTCGCCGAAGGCGCCGACCTGCTCGAGCTCGGTTGCGGCCGCGGCGTCCCCGCCACACGCGAGCTCGCTCGTCGCCATCGCGTCACGGGAGTGGACATCTCCGCCGTGCAGGTCGAGCTCGCGCGCCATCACGTCCCCGAGGCGAGCTTCGTCCACGGAGACGCGATGGAGCTCGAGGTTGCGCCCGCCTCGTTCGACGCGGTCGTCGCGCTCTTCGTCTTCGGGCACGTCCCGATCGAGGAGCAATCCGGCCTGATCGCGCGGATCGGCCTGTGGCTTCGCGACGGCGGCTTCTTCCTCGGCACGTTCGCCGCGGGAGACGCCGGCGAGGGGATCGAGGCCGACTGGCTGGGCGCACCGATGTTCTTTGCGTCTCTCGGCGGCGAGGCGTACGCGCCCCTGCTGCGCGACGCGGGTCTGGAGCCTGTGCGTGACGAGATCGTCGTGCAGCACGAGCCCGGCCACGGTGACATCTCGTTTCGGTGGACCCTGGCTCGAGTGGCTGCCTAGTGGCGATCCGAAAAGTCGGCGTCGTCGGCCTCGGCACGATGGGGGCGGGGATCGCGCAGATCAGCGTCCAGTCGGGGTTCGACACGGTCGGCCGGGAAGTGAGCGACGAGCTGGCCGAGCGCGGCCGCGGCACCATCGAGCGGTACCTGGCCCGGGGTGTCGAGAAGGGCCGGCTCTCCGAAGGGGACCGTGACGCTGCCGTCGGACGCCTGACGCTGACCGCGGATCTCGCCGACCTCGCGGACTGCGATCTCGTCATCGAAGCGGTGCTCGAGGAGCTCGAGCTCAAACGTGAGCTGTTCGCGGAGCTCGATCGCATCGCCCGGCCCGACGCGATCCTCGCGACGAATACCTCTGCGCTGTCCGTTTCCGAGATCGCGGAGGCGACGGAACGGCCGCAGCGTGTCGTCGGCATGCATTTCTTCAATCCCGCCCCCGTTCTGCCGCTGGTCGAGATCGTCCGCGGGCGCGAGAGCTCGGACGAAGCGGTCGACGCGGCCTACGGGTGGGCCGAGCAGGCCGGCAAGCAGCCGGTGCGGTGCAACGACACCCCAGGATTCATCGTCAACCGCATCCTCATTCCGTTGTTGAACGACTGCGTGCGTGTGCTCGACGAAGCCGCGGTCACGCCGGAGGAGATGGACAAGGCGATGACCAACGGTGCCGGCTGGCCGATGGGCCCGTGCGCCCTCATCGATCTGATCGGCATCGACGTCCACTTGCACGCATCAGAGGCTCTGCACGGAAAGCTCGCCGAGGAACGCATGGCACCCCCGGAACGCCTGGTGCGAATGCAGCAGGAGGGCGCGCTCGGCCGCAAGGCGGGGCGCGGCTTCTACGAGTACAGGTAGCTAGGCGGCGAGTCGCTCGGGCAGTTCGACGACGACCTCCGGCAGCTGCGGGTGGCGCGCATGCGCCTCGCGCCAGATGGCCTCGGCCTTCTCCGCCTTGAGCGTCTCCAGCGCGACGGCGTGCATCGTGGCGATGGAGGCGAGCTCCACCAAACGCTCGGCCTCCGCGTGACTGATTTGCGAGGCCACGCTCGCGAGCGCATCGAGCCGCGCCACGAGCAGTCGCGACGTCCGTTCGGAACGAGTCAATTCGGTCATGGCTCGCATCTTCGTGGCCGCATCGGACGGTCCTTCTCGCCCCGGTCCGGTGCCAGGCACGTGACTGGGCCGAAGCGGTCGCGGCCTAGGGGACACTCCGGCACGCCGGTCCTGTCAACGCCGTCGCCGCAGCCACGACGAGAGGGGTCACCGCCTTACAATCTCCTTACGTTCCAATGATGCAGGGCACAATTGAAGCGTCGATACTGATTCCCGATGAGGCGGCTCCTCACCTTTGGCATGCTCGCAGCGCTGGCTTTGCCCGCGGCCTCGGCGGCGCGTACCCACGGCGCCACCGACGGCACGCTATCCGTGCAGGACGCGCGCGGCACGATCACGATCTCTGCCCGAGGTGGAGTCATCGGCAGCTTCGCGCGCGGATCTGTGACGATCAGCGACCCGATCGACGGCGACGGCACCGGCCCGATCGTCAGCGGCGACGACTTTCCGCCGATCGAGCGCAACGACACGACCACGACCTGGCGCGGCACGAAGGTGCGCTTCCGGATCATCGGCGGCACCTTCCGGATCGTCGTCAGAGGTCGGGGCATCAATCTCTCGCTCGTCGGCAAGGGCAACGTGACGGTGAACGGGGCAGGCACCGGGGACGACGGCTCGTATTCCGTGAACGGCGGCGAGTACCTCGCGCTGCCGGGATTCTTGTTCGCCTTCCCTCTGTCGTCGACGAGTCCCTAGAGGCGCGCTCTTGAGCGCCGGCACGCAGTCAGTGCTCGTCGTCGAGGACGAAGCGTCGATCGCGTCCTTCGTCTCGCTCTACCTGAAGAACGCCGGCTACGAGGTCCGGACCGCCTCGAACGGCACCGACGCGCTCGCGTCTGCGCAGAGCGAGCAGCCGTCGCTGATCGTGCTCGATCTGATGCTGCCGGACATCGACGGCATCGAGATCTGCCGGCGCATCCGCCAGAAGTCCGATGTGCCGATTCTGATGCTGACCGCGCGCGACGAGGACGTCGACAAGATCATCGGCCTCGAGGTCGGCGCCGACGACTACATGACGAAGCCGTTCAACCCGCGTGAGCTCGTCGCGCGCGTGAAGTCGATCCTGCGCCGTGCGGCACCAGAGCGGAAGGAGCCCGAGAGCGCGGTCCTGCAGCACGGCGACCTCGTGATCGACGCGGGCCGGCGGGAGGTGAAGGTCGGCGCCGAGGAGATACAGCTCGCACCGAAGGAGTTCGACCTCCTCTGGGAGCTGCTCGATCATCGCGGGCTCGTGCTGACGCGTGACCAGTTGCTCGAGCGGGTCTGGGGGTACACCTTCGCCGGAGATACGCGGACGGTGGACGTTCACGTGCGCCAGTTGCGGCGAAAGCTCGGCGAGGCCTCGCCGATCGTGACCGTGTGGGGGGTCGGCTACAAAGTCTCGCCCGCGCGGGACGCGGTCAGGGCCTAGCGCCCGTGCCGGTGATGCTGGTGCGTTTCTGGGTCGCGTGCACCAAGCCAGGGGCCGCACTCGTCCGCAGCCAAGGCTGGGAGCCTTGGTAAGGGCGGGGGTGGACACTGGCGCCGTGTGCACGCGGGCCAGAAGCCGGCAAGCATTGCCGGCACGGGCGCCGAGTACCTTGTAGGTCCTGATGTTCAGGTCGCTGCGCTTCCGGTTGCCGGCGCTCTTCCTACTCGGCATCGTCGTGAGCGGGCTGATCGCGGCGGCATTGGCGCTGCGGCTCTTCCAGGGCTACGTGCTCAGCCGTTCCAAGGCCGACCTGCGCCGCGAGGCCGTCGGCCTCACCCAGGTCTTCGCGCAACAGGCGATCACGGCCAACAACACCGGCGTGCTGCCGCGCATCGCGAGGCAGCTCGAGCGGGCCACCGGCGATCGCCTCTTCTACGTCGGCGTCCCGCCGGTGCCCGGAAAGAGTGTTGGGCTGCAGCGCCTGCCGCAGAGGACCGTCGATTGGCGTTCCGGCCGGACGATCACGTTCGAGTTCACGCCGCCGGGCGCAAACAAGACGTACCTCGCGGTTGCGCGCCCGCTCAAGCTCGGGCCGAAGGGGCCTCCTTTGGGCGACCTGATCGTCGCGAAGCCGAAGACCGAGTTGAACCAGCGTCTGATCCCGCTGCTGCAGCGGCTGGCGCTCGCATCGCTCGGCGGCATCATCGTTGCGGGGTTGCTCGGCTGGTACCTATCACGCCGCATCACGCGGCCCGTCCTGGCGCTGTCGCGCGCGACGGACGAGATCGCGCGCGGAAGTTATGACGTCGACCTTCCAGAGGTTCGCGGCGGCGATGAGATCGGGCATCTTGCCGACAGGTTTCGGCAGATGGCTGCGCGCCTCTCCGATGCCGAGCGTCGGGAGCGCAACTTCCTCATGAGCGTCTCACACGAGCTGCGCACGCCTCTGACTGCCATTCGCGGCCATGTCGATGCTCTCCGGGAAGGAGTCGCGGAGGATCCCGAGGCGCGCGCAGCCTCGCTCGAGGTCATTGCACGGGAGGGCGCGCGGTTGGAGCGGCTCGTCGGTGACGTCCTCGATCTGGCGAAGCTCGAGGCACATCGCTTCACCGTTCACACGGAGGAGGTGGACATGGAGCGGCTCTGCGATCAGGCGTACATCGCCTTCGGCGAGGAGGCCCGCCGCCGCAGCATCGACTACGCGAAGCGGTTCGAGGCGCAGCCCACCATCCTCTCCGACGGCGACCGCGTGCTGCAGATCATCTCCAACCTGCTCTCGAACGCGTTTCGCTGGACCCCGGACGGCGGGCGTGTGCAGCTCGAGCTGAGCGCGTCGAACGGCCGCGTGTCGGTTGCGATCGACGACAACGGTCCGGGCGTCGCGATCGAGGAACAGGAGAGGATCTTCCGGCCGTTCTGGTCGCGGGACGATTCGGGCACCGGGCTTGGGCTGGCGATCGCGCACGAGCTCGCCGCGGCGCTGGGTGGAAGCATCGCGCTCGACTCCCGCCCCGGCGAGGGCAGTCGCTTTGAGCTCGTCCTCCCGTCCGGGCCGGAATAGTCTCCGGTCCGCATGGGCCTTCCGAGGACGACACCCGTCTACGAGCTGCCACGCCGGCGCTCGGCGCTTCGCGCGGCGTTCGTCTCGTTGCGGCCCCGGCAGTGGACGAAGAACCTACTCCTCTTCGCGGGGATCATCTTCGCCGCGAAGCTCGGTGATCTCGGCCGGTGGGTCGAGGCGCTCGCCGCCTTCGCCGCGTACTGCGCGGCCTCGAGTGCAAGCTACCTCGTGAACGACGTCCGCGACGCGCCGCACGACCGCGTGCATCCCAGCAAGCGTTTGCGGCCGATCGCACACGGCGAGCTGTCGCCGCGTCTGGCCGAAGCGCTCGCGGCGGCGTTGGTCGTTGGAGCAGTGCTGCTCGTGGCGCCGCTGGGCCTGGCCTCGATCCTGTTCCTCTGCACCTTCTTCGCGCTGCAGGCGGCGTACACGCTCTCGCTCAAGCACGTGGTCTTGCTGGACGTGATGACGATCGGCGGGCTGTTCGTCGTACGTGCAGCTGCGGGCGCGGCGGCGGTACACGTGAGGATCTCGCCGTGGCTCCTGCTCTGCACGGCGCTGCTCGCGCTCTTCCTCGCGCTCGCGAAACGCCGTGGCGAGCTCGTGCTCGTGGGCGCCGAGGCCACGCCGGGCCGGCCCGTGCTCGAGGGCTATTCGCTCGCGCTCGTCGACCAGCTCGTGACCGTCGTGGCCGCGTCGACGGTGATCTCGTACTGCCTGTACACGTTCACGGCGCGGGAGTCGAAGGCGATGATGATCACGATCCCGTTCGTCCTCTTCGGCGTGTTCCGCTATCTGCTCCTCATGCACCGGCGCGATCTCGGCGAGGAGCCGGAAGAGATCCTGTTGCGCGATCTGCCGATCCTGCTCTGCATCGCGGGGTGGGCCGCGGTTGCGGCGATCATCCTCGCGGTGACGTAAACGCTAGGAGCTGGCTACGTCCGGACGGCGGTCTTCCATCCGGTAGACGACGGCGCCGCGGTTCTCCTGCACGCCCTGCTCCAGCCTGCTGATGACGCCCTCCATCCGGGCAAGCCTTGTGTCGACGCCCTTCCAGCCGGATGAGACGAGATCGACGAGCAAGGCGAGGTCGTCGACGCGCGCAGTGCGCTCGCCGAGCACGTCGCCCTCGAGGCGTTCGAGTCGCCGGAGGACCTGGTTCATGAGCCCGCGGATCTCGGCGAGATTCCGTCCGACCGGCTGCGCCTCGTTGCGCACCGCCTCGCCGACGCGCACCGGCAGTGTCTCTTCGAGCGCTGCCGCTGCGGCTGCGAGCGAGTCCACCTGCTCGCGCGCCCGGATGAGAAGGCTGTCGAGGGCGGCGCCTTCCGCCCGCTGCTCGACCCGTTCCTGTGCGCGCTCGACGACGCTGTCGTCCATGTCCGGCAAGGGTACCGTGGGAACCGGATGAAAACGAGGGAGCTCGAATATGACCTCCCGCCGGAGCTTGTTGCTCAGCATCCCGTGGCGCGCCGCGACGAGTCGCGACTGCTGATCTACCCACGCGTGTCCGAGCGGGTGCACGAGCGCAGGTTCGCAGAGCTACCGGACGTGATCGGCGACGCGCTCGTCGTGGTCAACGATACGCGGGTCGTTCCGGCCCGCATTCCGATCGAGGCGCCGAAGGGGGAGGTCCTGCTGCTCGAGCGACTGGACGACGATGGCCTTTGGGAAGGCCTGGCCCGCCCGACGCGGCGCCTGCAAGCCGGTAGACGCTACGGGCCGGTCGAGCTGCTCGAGCACCTCGGTGAGGGACGCTGGCGTCTCCGTCTGCACGGCGAGCCTGCGGGCGAGACGCCGCTGCCCCCGTACATCACCGAGCCGCTCGCCGACCCAGCGCGCTACCAGACCGTCTATGCGCGCGACGCAGGCTCGGCCGCTGCGCCGACAGCCGGCTTGCACTTCACAGAGGAGCTGCTCGCGCGCCTCGAGGTCGAACGCGTCACGTTGCACGTGGGGCTGGACACCTTCCGCCCGGTCGTTGCCGAAGATCTCGGCGAGCATCGGTTGCACGGCGAACGGTACGAGGTCACCCCGAGGGCGTGGGAGCGCATCAGCTCTGCGCCCCGAGTGTTGGCTGTGGGGACGACCACCGTGCGTGTTCTTGAGACGCTCGCACGCGGCGGGCCCCTCTCCGGCCGCACCGATCTCTTCGTCACGCCGGGCTTCGAGTTCCAGCGGACCGATGCGCTCCTGACGAACTTCCATCTGCCTCGCTCGACGCTGCTCGCGCTCGTGATGGCTTTTGCGGGGGTGGAGGAGACGCGGCGGCTCTATCGGACGGCGGTCGACCAGCGCTATCGCTTCTATTCGTTCGGCGATGCGATGCTTGTCTTGTGAACGTCCGCCGCGCCCATCAGGAAGACGCCGTGACCGTCGCCGGGCTGCTCGACGAGGCAACCGTGTGGGTCGGTGACCTCGGCTTCAGCCAGTGGCCGCTGCCGTTTCCCCGCGACAAGCTCGCCGCAGCGATCGGCCGCGGTGAGGTCTACGTCGTCGAGTCGGAGGACGGCGAGGCGGTGGCGACCGTCTCGGGCTCGACGACCCGATCTACTGGGGCGACCGGCCACCTGACGCTTTCTACGTGCACAAGCTCGCCGTGCGGCGCGACCGGGCCGGCCGCGGCATCGGTGCGGCGATCGTCGAGTGGGCCAACGCCGAAGCGGCCGAGGCGGGGCGTGAGTTCCTGCGGCTCGACTGTCTCGGCGACAACGCGGGGATCCGCGGCTATTACGAGGAGCTCGGGTTCGAGCATCGCGGCGACCTCGTCCTCGACGGCCGCAAGATGAGCCTGTACGAGCGGCCCGTTCGGTGAGCGAGACGTACACCGTGACCGCGACGGACGGCGCGGCGCGGGCGGGGCTCCTCCGCACCGTGCACGGTGAGGTACCGACGCCCGCTTTCATGCCCGTCGGGACGAAGGGGACGGTCAAGACGGTGGATCCCGAAGAGCTGCGCGCCCTCGGGACGCCGATCCTGCTCGGCAACACATACCACCTGCACTTCCGCCCGGGAGAAGACGTGATCGCCGAGCTCGGCGGGCTGCATCGGTTCATGAGCTGGGACGGGCCGATCCTCACCGACTCCGGCGGCTTCCAGGTCTTCTCGCTGCGCGACACGATCGTCGCTGTCGACGACGACGGCGTCACCTTTCGCTCCGTCTACGACGGTGCGGCCGCGCGCTTCACTCCCGAGTCGGTCGCGGGCATTCAGTCCGCGCTCGGCTCGGACATCGCGATGTGCCTCGACATCTGTCCGCCCGCCGACGTTCCGCGCGCGGAGCTCGCAGAGGCGGTGCGGCGCACGACGCTGTGGGCCCGGCGCCAGCGCGACGCCCCGCGCACCGAGGGCCAGCTCCTGTTCGGGATCGCGCAGGGCGCGTCCGACCCCGAGCTGCGCCGCCGCTCGATTGCGGAGATCGCCGAGCTCGGCTTCGACGGTCACGCGCTCGGCGGCCTCGCGATCGGCGAGGAGCGAGGACTGATGTTCGAGACGACGGGGTGGGCCGCGAACGAGCTTCCGGCGGACAAGCCGCGGTACTTCATGGGCATCGGCGATCCGGAAGGCGTGCTCGAGGTGATCGAGCGCGGCGTTGACATGTTCGACTGCGTGCTGCCGACGCGGACCGCCCGCACGGGCAGGGCGCTCACGTGGGAGGGCCGGCTGAATCTACGCAATGCCCGCTTTGCCCGCGACCCCCGCCCGCTGGACGAGAGCTGCCCGTGCCCAGCCTGTGCCCGGTTCAGCCGCGCCTATCTACGCCACCTGATCAACCAGGAAGAGCTACTGGGGCTACGCCTCCTGAGCCTCCACAATCTACGATTCGTGCTTGACCTGACCGCGAACGCGCGTGCGGCGATCGAGGAAGGCCGGCTGGCGGCGTACAAGTCCGAAGCGCTCGGCCGGCTCGCATCGGCCGCCGCCTGAGGAGGCCCGGTGTCTGCGTACATTTTCGTCCTCGTTCTGCTGGCCCTGATGTGGTTCCTGATCATCCGGCCGCAGCGGCGCCGTCAGCAGGAGGCGCAGCGGCTGCTGACGCAGATCGCCGTCGGGAAGGAGATCGTGACCGCGGGCGGCCTCTACGGGACGGTTACCGCGGTCGAGGGCGACGAGGTGCGGGTCGAGGTCGCAGACGGAGTCGAGGTGAGGATCGCCAAGCGTGCGGTGGCCGGGGTGGTGAGCGAGGACGAGGAGTCGGAAGAGACGCCGGAAGAAGAGACCCCGGCTACCCTTCCACCTGATTCCGCTTGACAGATCGCCGTAACCATCTGATCCTGCTCGGCTGCATCTTGGCGGCGCTCGTCGGCGTCGCCTTTTTGGCGATTCCGAGCTCGCCGGTGCACAAGAAGCCGACGCTCGGCCTCGACCTGCAGGGGGGCCTCGAGGTCGTCCTGAAGGCGGTCCCGCCGAAGAATCACAAGCTGACTTCGGACGACATCACTCGGTCGATCGACATCATGCGACAGCGGATCGACAAGCTCGGCGTCTCGGAGCCCGAGATTCGCAAGCAGGGCACGGACCAGATCGTGATCCAGCTCGCAGGCGTGCACGACCCGGCTGCGGCCGCGAAGCTGATCGGCAAGACTGCAGTGCTCGAGTTCTACGACTTCGAGGCGGATCTCACGGGCCCGTCGGTCAACGGCCTGACCGCGCGGGTGCCGGTGGCGTCTGCCAGCCTCTTCGACCTGCTCTCGGCACCGCAGACCCGTGCGCTCGCCGACAAGGGGATGCCGTCGCAGTGGTATCTCTTCAACTCGACGAAGGTGGTGAGGGCCGGGCCGACGCCGACGAAGCAGGCGCTGCTCGCGTCGCAGATCGTGCAGAAGCCGGTCGCAAAGGGTGGCCTCGGCAAGCACATCCCGAAGGACTGGACGTTCCTGAAAGTCCCGAAAAACACGGTCGTCGTGAGCTGCGATGCCGCCAGCGGCAACTGCCTCAGCTCCCAGCAGATCACTTCCAAGACAGGCTTCTACCTCCTCAAGCACCGGGAGGCCGACAAGAACGGCCAGAACGCCATCCCCGAGATGACGGGGGGCGACCTCAAGCTGTCCGGCACGCGTGCGGACTTCGACACGCAGACGAACCAGCCGGTCGTCCTGATGCAGTTCACGGGCAAGGGCAAGAAGATCTTCCACACGATCACGCGCCGCGAGGCCCAGCGCGGGGCCCTCATCTGCCAGGGACGCACCGACAGCACCTCGGTCCAGAACTGCGTGCAGCACTTCGCGATCGTCCTCGATGGGCAGATCCAGTCGGCGCCGTACATCGATTTCGTCCGCAACCCGGACGGCATCCCGGGTGACAACGGAGCACAGATCGACATGGGCAACGGCGGGATCGGCGACGCGAAGCGCCTCGCGCTCGTCCTGCAGACCGGCGCACTGCCGGTCACGTTCGAGACGGCCGAGCGCACCGACGTGTCGGCCACGCTCGGGAAGGACTCACTGAGCCAGGCGAAGAAGGCGGCGCTCGTCGGTCTCCTGGTCGTCGCGCTCTTCCTCCTGCTCCTCTACCGCTTCCTGGGCCTCGTCGCGGTGATCGGGCTCGGGATCTACGCGGCCTTCCTCTACGCGGCGATCCTGCTCTTCAACGTCACGCTGACGCTGCCGGGCTTCGCGGGACTGATTCTCACGATTGGAGTTGCCGCCGACGCGAACGTCGTCGTCTTCGAACGCATCAAGGAAGAAGTGCGCGCCGGTAAATCAGTGCGCGCGGCGATCTCGGCCGGCTACTCGAAAGGCTTCCATACCATCCTCGACGCGAACGTCGTGACAGCGATCACGGCGCTCGTTCTCTTCGCCGTCGCCACGGCGCAGGTGAAGGGCTTCGCTCTCATGCTCCTGATCGGCACCGTGATCTCGCTGGTCACTGCGGTCGGCGCCACGCGCGCGATGCTCGGTCTGCTCGCCGGCTTCTCCTGGTTCAACAAGCCACGTTTCATGGGTGCGCAGGGTCAACAGACCGCGCGGTGGCTGCAGATCGACTTCATGCGCAAGCGCTATCTCTGGTTCGCGATCTCCGGCGCGATCCTCGTGCTCGGAATCGGCGCGCTGGGCATCAGGGGCCTCAACCTCGGCATCGACTTCAAGGGCGGGACGCAGCTCTCGTTCAAGACACCTGCCGCCCACACCACCGGTGACGTGCGTCAGATCATGGGCGATCAGGGTTACAATGACGCGGTCATCCAGGGCCGCGGCGCGAGCACGAATAGCGAGTACAAGAGCTTCCAGGTCCGCACCAAGGCGCTCAGCGGCGACAAGCTGACACAGGTCACGCGCGAGCTCGAGGACAAGCTGCAGGCGACGGCGCCGGGAGCCACCACCGTCTCGTCGAGCTTCGGTCGCCAGATTGCGAGGTCGGCGATCATCGCCGTCCTCTTCTCGCTCTTCCTCGTCGTCCTCTACATCGCGATCCGGTTCGATCTCAAGTTCGCGGGCCCGGTGATCGCCGCGATGCTGCACGACGTCCTCATCTGCATCGGCATCTATGCGCTCCTGGGAAGAGAGGTGACGAGCTCCACCGTTGCGGCGATCCTGACCGTGCTCGGCTATTCGATCTACGACACGATCATCATCTTCGACCGTGTCCGGGAGAACATTCCGATCATGCGCCGCTCCTCCATCGCGACGATCGTGAACGTCTCGCTGTGGGAGACGATTCGCCGCTCCTTGGCGACCTCTTTCATCACGCTGCTGCCGGTCGGGGCCCTGTTCCTCTACGGCGGGGCGACGCTCAAGGACTTCGCGTTCGCGCTGATGGTCGGCATCGCTTCCGGCGCCTATTCGTCGATCTTCATCGCCGCGCCGCTGCTCGCGATCCTCAAGGAGCGCGAGCCGGAATACGTGCGGCGCAAGGGCGAGACGCTCAGCAAGAGCGGCATGGATGCGGTCCTCGAAGAGGCGGAGGAGGACGCCGCGGAGGAGCCCCCGCCGGAGCTCGTCCCCGTGCCGACCCTGGATGGACCCGCGGCTGCCGCGGCAGCTGCGAAACGCGAACGTCGACGCCAGCGCAGGCGCGCGCGCCCGCATGGACGAGCCCGTTAGACGTCTCGTGCTCGCGCTCGTCGGTGCCGTGGCGCTGACGGCGGAACGCGCGGACGAGCTCGCGGATTCACTCGCGCAGCGCGGTGGGATGAGCAAGGAGGAGGTGCGCGCTTTCATCGACGAAGCGACGACGCGGTGGCGCGGCGACGCCGTTCGTGTCGGCGAGCGCGCCGGCGCGACACTCAACGGCGCGTTTCGGGAGCTCGGTCTTGTGACCCGCGAGGAATGGGACGAGCTCGAGCTCCGCGTCGCCCAGATCGAGCACAGATTGCGGCTCGTCGAGTCACGGCCACGTGCCGTGCCTCCAGCCGGCGGGTAGCCGCGGGCCCAGCTACCCTTGGGGACGTGGGGCTTCGCCGACTTCGCGGGGAGCTCGTGCTCGCTTGGGCCGCCGCAGCGGTGGGAGCCACCGGCATCGCCTCTGCGCTCACTCCTGAGTTCGCCAACCGCTCGGAGTTCGTGCGCGGCGTACTGCCGCCCGGTTTTCCCGGCGCCGCGCGCATCCTGGCTCTCACCTTCGGGCTGACGCTCATCTGGCTCTCGCGCTCGCTCGCGCGCAGGCGCCGTCGCGCGTGGCAGCTTGCGGTGATGCTGGTCGTCGGGTTGGCGATCGCGCATCTCGCGAAGGGCCTCGACGTCGAGGAAGCGTCGCTGAGCCTGCTGGTGCTCGCTGCGTTGTATCGGTTCCGCAAGCGCTTCGACGTGCCGGGCGACCCACTTTTCGTGCGGCCCCTGGTCGTCACCACGCTCGCGTTCTCGACGACCGCCGCGTTGGTCGTCGTGCTCAACGTGCGGGGATTCCGCGGCGACCAGATCGAAGACGTCCTCGCGGCCTTCAGCCTCGTGCTCGGCTTCCGGACGCTGCACCTCTGGCTACGGCCGATCTCGCAACGGGTTCGTCAGTCCGCCGAGGAAAGGCGCCTCGTCCGCAGGCTCGTTCGCTCTCATGGCGACGACAGCCTCGCCTTCTTCAGCCTCCGGCGGGACAAGAGCTACTTCTTCTCGCCGACGCGGATGAGCTTCGTCGCCTACAAGGTCGTGGGCGGCTGTGCCCTCGTGAGCGGCGACCCCGTCGGCGACAAGGCCGAGCTACCGCAGTTGCTCGCCGAGTTCCAGCGCGTCTGTCACACGCGCGGCTGGCGGCTCGCGCTCCTCAGTGTCAGCAGCGAGCTGCTGCCGGCGGCTGGCGCGCTGGGGCTGCGCGCGATCAAGATCGGCGACGAGGCGGTCGTGCGGCCCGCTGCGTTCTCCCTCGAGGGCCGCGCGATTCGAAAGGTGCGGCAGTCGGTTACGCGCCTGGAACGTGAGGGCTACCGGTTCCGCGTCGTCGCCGCGGGTGACGTCGAGACGACGCTGCGGGAGCAGCTGGAGAGCGTGTCCGTCGCCTGGCGCGGCTCGAACGTCGAGCGGGGCTTCTCGATGGCGATGGACGACCAGTTCCGCGAGCCCGAGACCTTCTTTGCAATCGCCGAGCGGGATGACACGGTCGGCGGTTTCCTCCATGTCGTGCCGAGTGGACGCGGTTTCTCGCTGGGTGCGATGCGACGGCGCCGCGACACGCCCAACGGCCTGATGGAGTACCTGATCGTCGAGTTGCTCGGGTGGGCGCGCGAGCGCGATGCGGAGGAGATCTCGCTCAACTTCTGCGTGTTCGCCGATCTGATCGCCGATACGCCGCGCAACAAGCTTCAGTCCGTCGCGCGGGCAACGTTGCGCGTAGGCGATCGGTTCTTCCAGCTGGAACGGCTCCTGATCTTCAGCCGCAAGTTCGCGCCCGACTGGCGTCCGCGCTACCTCTGCGTGGAGCGGCTTTCCGATCTGCCGCTCGTCGGAGTGGCGTATCTGCGGGTCGAGTCGCTCCTGACGCCGCCGGGACCGTGGGCGAAGCGCGGCCCGCTCAAGGTCTAACCGACCACTCTCGGAAGAGGCGGCCGCTGCCTACCGACACGGCGTACAGCGTCCCGTCTGCGCCTTCACCGAAGCTTGCGAGCTGCCCGATGTGGGACGGTTCTTCACGCAGGTCAACGCCCGACCGCCCTCGACGCGCAGGCTCCAGATCGTGCCGGTGCACTCGCTGTGCGCACGGAAATCGATCTCCTCCCATGCTTGCTGGCCCACGTCGCCTACGTACAGATCACCGGTGGCGCGATCGAACGAGAAGCGCCAGGGATTGCGCAGGCCGTAGCCGACGATCTGCCAGCGTGCGCCTCGTTTGGACGGAACGCAACCGACAGCAGGCCGCGCTCGCCGCCGCTTCCGACTCTCGAGCGGATGTCGAGCAGGGTTCCTACGATGCGCCGTCCTTCTACGTAGCGGATCGTTCCGGCCTGCTCGACGACGTAGAGACGATCGGGCTGCCCAGGCGCGGCTCCGACGAACGTGGGACTGTGGAAGCCGGAGACGTACGACCGGAGATTGGCGCCGGACGACGGCTGGCCGGAATGCACGAATGGCTTGAAGATCGCAATGAGCACGACGACGCCGATCGCGCCGGCCAGCTTCGCAGCGAGGATCAGGGCGTACCTGAGCCGCTCCCGCCGCAACACACGACCAGCGTACCGTTCCGTGCAACACTGAAGCGATGGCGCAAACGGCAACCCGCAACTTCGGACGTCTGTCGGAGATCGCTCAGGTCGCCGTCCGACACGGCTTCGGGTACTGGTTCGACACCCATCGGCTGACCGATCTCTTCCCGCGGCGCGGGAGTCGGCTCGAGGTCGACGGTCAGCCTTCCCAGCGCGGTCAGCATCTGCGGGAGATGCTCGACGAGCTCGGCCCGACGTTCGTCAAGTTCGGCCAGCTGCTCTCGACGCGGCCCGACGTGCTCCCGCCCGACATCATCGCCGAGCTACGCGGCCTGCAGGACGACGTCCGCCCGTTTCCGATCGAGGACGTCGAGAAGGTGATCGAGGAGGATCTCGGCCTCACGATCGCCCAGCTCTTCGCGGAGTTCGACGAGACGCCGGTCGCCGCAGCGTCGATCGGCCAGGTGCACCGCGCGACGCTACCGAACGGCAAGCAGGTCGCCGTCAAGGTGCAGCGCCCGGGCGCGCCGCGACAGATCGAAGCGGACGTGGCGCTTCTGTATCAGGCGGCGCGCCTCGCCAAGGAACGTGTGCGTGCGCTCGACTTCATCGACGCACAACAGCTCGTGGACGAGTTCGCGCGCTCGATCCGGCAGGAGCTCGATTACCGCCTAGAGGCACGGAACGCGGACGCGTTCCACCGCAACTTCGCCGGCCATCCGCACGTTCGCGTGCCGAAGGTCTTCTGGAGCTATACGCGTACCCGCGTGCTGACGCTCGAGTGGATCGACGGGATCCAGGTGGCCGATCTGGATCCGGAGCACTGGTCGCTCGAAAACCGGCGCGACATCGCATACCTGATGACGGAGACGTGGATGACGATGATCTTCCGCCACGGGTTCTTCCACGGCGACCCGCATCCGGCCAATGTGCTCGTGCTCGGCAACGGCGACCAGATCGGCCTCGTCGACTTCGGCGCCGTCGGGAAGCTGACGGACGACGACATCACGAAGCTGACGCGCTTGTTCATCGATGCCGCCGCGGAGAACGTCGACGCGCTGCCCCGCCGCCTGGCCGACCTCGGCGTGCGCTACCCGAAGGAGCGGGAGGAGGAGTTTCTCGCCGAGCTGCGCGAGATCTACTACAGGTACTACGGGGCCAGCCTCGCCGAGATCGACCCGCTGCAGGTGATCCGCGAGGCCTTCCAGCTGATCTACTCGATGAACCTCCGGCTGCCCTCGCGGTTCCTCCTGCTGGACAAGGCGATTGCGACGCTCGGTTCCGTGGGCGTGGATCTCTATCCGGACTTCAACGTCTTCGAGGTCGCGCGGCCGTACGCACGTGGACTGATGATGGAGCGGTTCACACCGCAGCGGATGGCGAACCGGGCCAGGAAGGAATCGTTGCGCCTGGGGGCGATGGCGCTCGAGCTTCCGTACCAGATTCATGACGTGCTCGAGGAGTTCCGAGACGGCCAGATCGAGATCGGCTTCGTGCACAAGGGGCTGGACGATCTGCTGAACCGGATGGACGTCGTCTTCAACAGGCTCGTGATCGCGATGATCGTCGCCGGCGGGCTGATCGGCTCGAGCCTGATCGGGATCTTCGCCAAGGCCGGCCCGCACGTGCTCGGGATCAACGTGATCTCGATCATCGGGTTCGCGCTCTCCGGCCTGCTCGGAGTGTGGCTCCTTTGGGGTGTCGTCCGAAGCGGCCGTCTGTAGATCGTTCGTCACGCTTTCGCGAGAAAGGACATCTGGTCTCACGGTCGCGCCGCCGCTACGTTCGCTCACATGTCGACGGCGCTGCTCCTCGCCGAGTCCCAGCCCGAGACGCGGGGCTTTCTCGAGCGGCATCTGACCAACGACGGTTTCCAGGTCGTCGACGCGGAAGCGCGACCGGATCTCGTCCTCCTCGGAGACACGGCCGCGCTGGACGCGTGCCGCGCACGTCACGGCGATGTCCCGGTGATCGTCCTCGGCGAGCCGGAGTCGGACACGGTCGACCGCGTCCGGGCGCTCGACCGTGGCTGCGACGACTTCCTGGCGAAACCGTTCGACTACGAGGAGCTACTGGCGCGCATCAGGGCCGTGTTGCGGCGGACGACGCCGGCGGCCCACGAGATGCTGCGTGCGGGGCCGATCACCGCAGACCTCGCGACGAGGTGCGTGACTGTCGACGGCGTGCCGGTTTCCCTCGCGGGCAAGGAGTACGAGCTGCTGCTGAAGCTGATGACGGATCCGACGCGGGTGTTCACGAAGGAGCACCTGCTGCGTGAGGTCTGGGACTTCCGGTCGTTGGGACGGACGCGCACGCTCGACTCGCACGCGTCGCGGCTGCGCCGGAAGCTGTCGGCCGCCCAACTCAGCGGCGTGTTCGTCATCAACGTGTGGGGGGTGGGTTACCGGCTGCTGGACGCATAGCTCGGCGCAAGCGCTAGGCTCAGCGGCGTGGGGCGGGAGGTCACCGACGAGGATCGGAAGTGTCCGATGTGCGGCGGTTCGAACTGGATCCTGCTCGACGGCGTCTCGACGCTCCAGGCACTGGAGGGAGGGCTGCAGGCAATCGCCTACTCCTGCGACGGGTGCGGCTTCATGCGCTGGCACCGATTGGACAAGATTCATCCGTGAGCGCGTTCGCGGGTCTCTCCTCGCTCGACCTTCAGCGGATCTGGAACAGCGTGCACGGCCGCGTCGTCCACGGCAAGAGGATCACGCTCGGCGTGATCGAGCTCGATCACGACAGCCATGTCCCGGAACATCAGCACGAGAACGAGCAGCTCGGCATGTGTCTCAGCGGCTCGCTCGTCTTTCGCGTCGGTGACGAGAGCCGCGAGCTCGGTCCGGGCGACACGTGGTCGATCCCCGGCAACGTTCCACACGAGGTCCAGGTGGGGCCCGAGGGTGCGGTGGTGATCGACGTGTTCGTGCCGACGCGTGACGACTGGCGCGAGGCCGAGCGTGTCGAGCCGCGCGAGCCGCGCTGGCCTTAGGCTAGTCAAGGACTTCGACTGTGTCACCGTCCTGCAGCACGTGGGCGCGGCCGACCTGCTGACCCTCGAACCGCGCCGACGGGCCCCAGACTCTCGCGCCCGTGCAGCGTGCGCCGAGGTCGTGGTGGATGGTGTCTGCGACGTCCAGCACCGTGGCGGGCGGGTGCAGGGCGATCGGATGCTCGTCGTCCCGTAGGTAAACCCGCATCAGTCCGGTCAGCCGCCAGATCGTCTCGCGCAGGCGCTCCACGCTCGCGTCGTCGAGCACGCTGACCTCGACCACCTGAAGCTCCGGGAACGCCGCGCGTAGCGCGGCCCCGTCGGCCTCGTCGCTCTTCGTCGCCGCGATCACGGCCGGGCGTTCGATCTCCGCTTCCGACACCTCGTCCATGACAGCCCGCAGCTCGTCGACCGGAGCGCCTGCGTCGTGGCAGAACAGGATCGCGTCTGCGCCGCGGAGCACGCCGAGGAGCGGGCGTGCGCCGCCGCGACCGGCCGACGCGCCCTCGATCAGGCCTGGGATCTCCACGAGCTGCACGAGCACCCCGCCGATCCGAGTCAAAGCCGGCACGGGCCTCGTCGTGGTGAATGCGTAGGCGCCGGTTTTGATCTGGATGTTGGACAGCGCTTGCAGCAACGACGACTTGCCTGCGTTCGGCGGCCCGACGAGCGCGATCTGCGCGGCGCCCTCGCGCCGAACGGCGATCGAGTCGCGATGAGTTACACGCTTTTGTATTCGCGTGTGGTCGAGTTGCGACTCGACCCATTTGCGGATGTCGGCGTACGGCCCGTTCTTGTAGCCGGGCAGCTCGGCGAGGATCGCCCTCAGTTCGCGCACGCGTTCGGAGCCGTCCTTGCCGACGAGCCGGCGCTTGATCAGTTGCATCTGCGTGCGATGCGGCATCGGCATCGCTTCACCTTCCTCTCAGACTTGCGGGAAGGCCCGCGCAACCTCGACCTGGGTCAGGTGCGCGTCCTGTCCCGCCGCTTCCATGGACGCTGTAGTCGGAAGCGGCGGACTAGCCGTGCTGCGTGCAGCAGATGGCTCGCCAGCGATGCATGGGTCGAGCCTACAGGATGGCGCCTTCGAGTCTGAGAGCGTCTTCCAGTGCGAATTGCCGTAGCCGGGTGATCATTCCTTCCAATCTTCATCACCGTGTTTGGACGACATCCGTGCCTTCGACATAGGCGACTCGATCTCACGCCGCCGCTTGCGCATCCCTCCGCTTCGACCAGCCGCCTTGTAGAGCGCGGTCTTGCCGCCTCCGGCGGACCGTTTGGACTGACGAGCGGATCCGCAAGGAGCTGACCGAAGTTCGCCGCGAGCTTCGAGCGGTGGCCGTCCACAGACGACTCCACCTAGTCTTTCTCAAATTGATTGTTCGGCCGTTCGCGCTCGAAACTGGCCAAAACATGCGGTTTTTTGCCCGAACGGGGAATGCCCTTTCCGACTATTACCGTCCGGCGGTCGATGCGCCGCCGCGACTCGGCGCTTCAGTCATGAGCGCAGCGCGAGGCGGGACTCGATGCAAGACAGGCCTAGCTCTTGCTCCTACCGGCATGAGCTGCCTCGCCTACCTCGCAGCCCGCCCGGAGCGAGCGAACGGGCTGAGTCTCACCTCGACACAACGCTCACCGACAGCTCTCCGATACGAATCGTCGCACCGGCTGGCCGGACAGGGCTCCTGCCCCGCACGCGCGTGCAGTGTCTTGCCAGCGGCGCATAGGGGCGTCTACAGGATTGCGCCTTCAAGCCTCAGCAAGGTTTCCTTGCGCTCGAGCCCGCCCGCGTAGCCCGTGAGCTTCCCGTTCGCTCCGATCACGCGGTGGCACGGCAGAACGATCGGCAGCGGATTGCGGTTCATCACCATCCCGACGGCGCGAGCTGCACGCGGCCGCGCGGAGCGTGCTGCGAGCTCTCCGTAGGTGACGACTTCGCCGTAGGGGACGCGCGCGAGCTCGCGCAGGACGCGGCGGTTGAAGTCGGCGAGCAGAGCGACATCGAGCGGCAGGTCGAACTCTCGCCGCGTTCCCTCGAAATACTCGTCGAGCTCGCGGCGCGCGGGATCGATCGGCTTGGCCGAACGAAGCACCCGCACGCCGAAGTCCCGGACGAGGTGGTCGAGTTCGCGTTCGGGGTCAGCGTCATAGGAGATCCGGCAGACGCCGCGCTTGCTGGCGGCCACGAGCAGCGGGCCGACCGGCGAGTCGACGAAGTCGTAGGCGGCGTCGAGCAGGCCTTCGTCCGCGGCGGCGTTGCGGAAGCGGCGGTCGAGATCGGGGGAAACGGCTTTCATCGAAGCTCCTTCTGTCGTAGGCGGCGAATGCCGGCCGAGGCCGCCTGGCGGGCGGCGGTCGCGTTCGATCCGAGTGCGGCGCCGATCTCGGAGTAGTCGAGGTCGTAGCCGTAGCGCAGGACGACCGCGGCTCGCTCGGTCGGCGATAGCTGGTCGGCGAGATGCTCGAGCTGTGCGAAAGCGGGTCGGCTGTCGAGCGATTCGAGCTCGGGCAGATCGGCGTCGGCGCGTGGGCGGCGATGTTCGTCGATCGCGATCCGGCTCGCGATCGTGTACGCCCAGGCGCGGAGATGCTCGCCGTGCCGCAGGTTGGGATACGCGCGGAGCGCGCGGAGAAACGTCTCCTGGAACGCGTCCTCGGCGCGATCTTGTCCGAGCCTACGGACGAGGAATCCGAAGATCTCCTCGCGGTGCTGCTCGTAGAAGCGCTCGAAGGGCGGCAAGGTCATCCTCGACATCTTGGAACGCGGCAGGGGGCCCAGGTGTGAGGATCCCACCATGAGGGTCGCCGTCGTGGGTCACGTCGAGTGGGTCGAGTTCGTCCGGGTGGGGACAGTTCCCCTTCCCGGCCAGATCGTGCACGCGCTGGAGACCTGGGAAGAGCCCGGAGGAGCCGGGGCCGTCGCAGCGGCACAACTGGCGCGACTCGGCGGCTCCTGCTCGCTCTTCACTGCGCTCGGGTCCGACGAGCTCGGGCGCCGCTCGCGGGCCGAGCTGGGCCGGCTCGGCGTGGAGATCAGGGCGATTCCGGAGACCGAGCCGACCCGGCGCGCGTTCACGTACGTCGACGACACCGGCGAGCGGACGATCACCGTCCTCAACGAAAAGCTTCGGCCTCGCGGTGGGGACAGCAGGCTGCCCTGGCGCGAGCTCGCCGAGATGGACGGGGTCTATTTCGTGAGCGGCGACGCCCAGTCGCTGCATCACTGTCGGACGGCCCGGGTGCTCGTCGCCACGTCGAGGGAGCTGCCGACGATCCAGGAGGCCGGGGTGGAGTTGGATGCGCTGGTCGGGAGCGGGGAGGACGAGGCCGAGCTCTATCACCCGGGCGACCTCGTTCCGCCGCCAAAGGTGGCGGTGACGACCGCGGGCGGGCTCGGCGGCTGGCTCCAGCCCGGAGGCCCGTTCCGGCCGGCCCCGCTGCCGGGGCAAGTGGTCGACACGTACGGAGCCGGCGACTCGTTCGCCGCGGGCCTCACCTTCGCCCTGGCTCGGGGTGATGCGATCGAAGACGCCGTGGCGCTCGCAGCACGTTGCGGGGCGGCAGTGATGACCGGCCGCGGGCCGTATGCCGGGCAGCTCGGCGCCGAGGCTCTCACCACGTAGGCCGCCCGAAAATCCCCCTTCCGGGGTGGACAGGTGGGGGATGGTGGATTAAAGTGGGGCAAAGTGGTAATCTCCCCACGGTCCCCAGGATGCTCCTAGGCGCATACGACCACACACTCGATGACAAAAACCGTCTCACTCTTCCGGCCCGGTTCCGTGAAGCCTTCCTTGACGGTGTTGTCGTCACCCGCGGCCTCGACGGCTGCCTGTACGCCTTCCGTCGTGCGGATTGGGATCGACTCGTCGACTCGCGACTGTCCACGCTGGATCCGCTCAGCCCGGGGGGCCGCCGCCTCCAGAGGCACTTCTTCTCCGGAGCGTCCGAGGCCGAGCTCGACAAACAGGGCCGCGTGATGATTCCCGCCCAGCTGATCGAGCACGCGAAGCTGGGCAAGGAAGTCGTCGTGGCGGGTGTCAACGACCGGCTCGAGATCTGGGATCGCGCCGCCTGGCGCAAAGAGCTGGCAGAAGTCGAAGGGAGTGCGGAGGATGTTGCCGAACGTCTTGCAAACCAGCGCGACTGATCACGTCCCCGTTCTCGCCGACGAGGTGCGCGAGCTCCTCGCGGTCCGCCCGGGCGAGACGGTTGTCGATGCCACCTTCGGCGCCGGTGGGCATGCATCGCTGCTGGCCGCCGACCTGCAGGGAAACGGGGGCAAGCTGATCGCGATCGATCGCGATCCGGGCGCCCGCGTGTACTTCGACCGGCTCGCGAAGAGAACCCCCGTTCAGATGCGGTTCCTGCGCGGCGATTTTTCGGTCGTCCTGGAGCAACTCGCCGGCAACGGGGTCGAGGCGGACGCGATCCTGCTCGACCTCGGCGTCTCGTCGATGCAGATCGATCGCGCGGAGCGCGGCTTCTCATACACGGCCGACGCGCCACTCGACATGCGCATGGATCCGTCTGCGGACGTCACCGCGGCCGGAATCGTCAACGAGGCCGCAGAGCGGGACCTCGCGATCATCTTCAAGCGTTACGGCGAGGAGCGGTATGCGCGGCAGATCGCGAAGGCGATCGTCCGGCGCAGGAAGGAGGAGCCGTTCGAGAGGACCGGCGACCTCGTCGAAACGATCAAGGCTGCGATTCCTGCCCCTGCTCGTTTCGGCGACGGGCATCCCGCGAAGCGCGTGTTCCAGGCGTTGCGGATTGCGGTCAATGACGAGCTGGGCGCCCTCGAGGCCGCGCTGCCGTCCGCCTTCTCGATGCTGCGGCCCGGCGGTCGGCTCGCCGTGATCAGCTTCCACTCCCTCGAGGACCGGATCGTCAAGCGTTTCATGCGGGATCGCGAGCGCGGCTGCGAATGCCCGCCCGACTTTCCGGTTTGCGTGTGCGGCAAGACGCCCGAGCTCCGCTCGACCTCGCGAAAGGCGATCCGCCCGAGTGCCGCCGAGACCGCGGCGAATCCACGGTCCTCTTCGGCCCGCCTGCGCGTAGGAGTGAAGACGTAACCATGGCTGCCTGGGCCGCCGCCAGGGCCGAGGAGACAGCCGCCCCCCTGCGATCGCGACCACTACGACGCGTCGCGAAACGCGAGCACCGCGTTACCGGCGGCGTCTTCTGGATCGGGATCGTCGCGACCCTGCTTGCAGGCGTAGTTGCGACCAATGTCGCCGTACTGCGCCTGAACATGAAGCTCGACCGCCTTGGCCGCGAGCGCACCGACCTGCGCGCTCAGAACGCGCAGCTGTCCTCGCAGCTGTCGAGCGCCGCTTCCGCGCCGCGGATCCAGAAGCTCGCGGCGAAGCAGCTCGGGTGGGTGCAGGCGACCTCCGACCAGACGACCTACTTCACCCTCCACCGGTAACGGTGGCTCTTCCGGCCCCATTCGGCGGCGCCTGGCCCGCGATCACGCGGCGCCAGAATCCACCCTCCTCCTTGCCAAGGCTGCCGGCCTTGGCGGCGGATGAGTGCGGCCTCTGGCTTGGTGCTCGCGACCCAGGCATCCACCAATGGAACCGGAAGAACCACCTGTGAACCGCCTCGTCAATCGGCGGATCAGGCTCTACCTCGCGGCACTGTCGCTCGCCTTCGGCGGACTGCTCATACGTGCGACGTGGCTACAGACGGTGCGGGCCGAATCGCTTTCGAGCCTCGGCCAGACGCAGCACCGAGAGACCGTCACGATCCCCGCCGGCCGCGGGACGCTCTTCGACCGGAGCGGCCTCGAGCTCGCCCTCGGCGAGCAGGCGACCACCGTCTACGCCAACCCGATGCAGATCACGAATCCGCGTCGCGCCGCGCTCACCGTCGAACGGACGCTCGGAGTGAACGCCGATCGGATCTTCCCGACCCTCGCCGATCGGACGCGCGGCTTCGTCTACGTCGCCCGTCAGGCTGACCCGGCGCAAGCCGCCGCTCTGCAGCGCTTGAAGCTCCCCGGCTTCGGTTTCTACCCGGAGGAGCGCCGCGACTACCCGCAACGATCGGTGGCGGCACAGGTCCTCGGCTACGTCGGCACGGACGGCAACGGCCTGTCGGGCCTGGAGTTGCAGTTCGATCACGCGCTGGCAGGGCGCCCCGGCAAGGAGACGATCACCAAGGATCCGAGCGGCCGGGTGATCGACGTCCAGAACCAGCGTCCCGAGATCCCCGGCCGCGACGTCTACCTCACGCTGGACCACAGCATCCAGGCGAATGCCGAGGAAGTGCTACGGGAGACCGTCCGTAAGTGGGCGGCCAAGAGCGCCAGCGCGATCGTCCTCGACCCGCGCACCGGCGCCATCCTCGCAATGGCA
>WNFX01000523.1_pt1 | contig 73959 bp, 76 predicted proteins | sample 5400111 | NCBI WGS metagenome assembly WNFX01 (sample SAMN13153363, study PRJNA577476) | soil metagenome | isolation source: 40 cm soil or saprolite under grassland replicate 1 | place: USA:California | collected 2016-06-15
GACGACTGCGAGCACTCGGCGACCGCGTCATCGCCTTCGGAGCACCCCGCGTGCTGGCTGCCGCGGTCGGCCGCGATGATCGCCTTGCTGATCTCGGTGAGCTGGCCGATCTGCTCGGGTGTCAGAGCCCCGATGAGCGACCGGTACACCTGCTCCACGTGTCCGGGTGCGGCCGCGGCGAGCACGGCGAATCCCTCGTCGGTCAGCGCGGCGATCTGACCGCGGCGATCGGTCGGGCAGGCGTGCCTGACCACCAAACCGCGTTCCTCCAGGCGCGCGACCGCATGCGACAACCGGCTCTTGCTGAACGTGGACGCCTCGGCGAGCTGCGTCATCCGTAGTGCACGGCCGGGCGCCTCGGACAGGTGCACCAGGATCTCGTAATAGCCGTGCGGCAAATCCGAGTCACGCAGCAACTGCGCGTCGATCGCGCCGAACAGGGCGTGACAGGCGTTCAGGAAGGAGCGCCAGCAGTGCTGCTCTGTTGCGGTGAGCCATCGCGTCGTCACACCACCAGAGTACAGCAGTTAGTTGAGCGCTTGACAACTTGTCGTCGGTGGTGATAGTAGTTGATTATTCAACGAAGCTGGGTAGCCCCGGCGGGACGAGATCAGCCGGGTAGGCCCGGCGAGACGAGATCATCGGAGCGAGACATGACCGTGACTTCGATCGGGACGATTCCCGGTTACGTGGCAGGCACCTGGAAGATCGACCCGCTGCACTCTGAGGTGGGGTTCTCCGTGCGGCACATGATGATCAGCAAGGTGCGAGGCAAGTTCACCAAGTTCGACGGCGAACTGGTGACGACCGAGGATGTGGTGTCTTCATCTGTGACTGCGGAAATCGACCTTGCGTCGATCGACACGGGCAGCGAGCAGCGAGACGGCCACATCCGGTCCGCTGATTTCTTCGATGCCGAGAACCACCCGCTGATGACCTACCGCTCTACCGGCTTGCGCGCCGACGGCGACGGATACGTGCTCGAGGGTCGGCTGACGCTGAAGGGCATTACGAGGAGCGTGCCGCTGGCGCTTGAGGTCAACGGATTCGGCCCTGACGGCTACGGCGGCACCCGCGCCGGTTTCACGGGGATGGCCGAGATCAACCGGCAGGACTTCGGCGTGAGCTGGAACGCGGCGATGGAGACCGGCGGTGTCGTGGTGTCCGACAAAGTCACCGTTCACCTGGAGATCGAGGCCGTTCTTCAGGCCTGATCGACTGAGCGTCCGCCGGGGGAGAGGATCCGGGCTGGCCAGCTGGCCGCCCGGATCCTCGGCGGTTCTGGCCAGCGCGGCGGTCAGACCGGTCCCGCAGGTCAGTGGGACGGGTGCTGGTCGGCGCTGCGCGCACCCGCCGCGCTGCGCCCGACGTCGTGCAGATCATGGCCGTGCGTCCTGAGGTAGTCCAGGTACAGCGGGCGCAGAGCGTCTGCGATGTCGCTCTCGCCCGCGTCGACGGTATCCGCGATCAGCGCGGACAGCTTCATCGCATCCGCCCGAGCGTGCTCGGGACGGCCGGCGACGACCTCGCCGGCCGGCAGCGCGCGAAGCAGATCCCACAAGAACGCGATGTCCACGTGATGCAGCGCCCGGCGGATCGCCAGGTCGTGCAGCTCACGGGAGGAAAGCGCGTCAAAATTGTCCTGTTCGGTCATGGCCAGCACACTACCCGTCCGGCTCGCTGGCTAGCGCCGGCAACCCAGCCGCCGGCCCGGCCGACATGAGCGGGTTGTGCGGCCGGGCGGGGCTGGGCGGCGCGGGTTTGTGCGGGCCGGGCGGGGCTGGCTGGGGCGGGTTTCTGCCGCAGGGCCAGGCTGACAGGTCGCACCTCAGTCGGGCCCGGCAAGGCCGCGTGCCGACAGGTCGGCCGTGCATCTCAGTCGGGCCCGGCAAGGCCCGCCTGTCCGGCAGTCAGCCGCGCTGGAGCGCGGTGCCGAGCAGGCCGAGCGGAGGCGAGCCGAGATCCAGCATCGCGGCATGGAAGCGCTGCAGGGAGAACCCGGCGCCCCACTCCTTCCTCGCCCGCTCGCGCAGGTCCATGATCTCCAGCTTGCCCCAGGTGTACCGGCCGTAGGTCGGGTCGAAGGCGGCCCTGTTCGCCTCGGAGAGCGCGGCGGACCCGGTCAGGTGGGTGTCGGCGCAGAACCTGCGCGCGCCTTCGGCCACGGTCATGCCCGCTGTGTGCACGCCGATCGCGCAGGCGAGCCTGGTCACCCGCACAAGCGCCTCCAGCCAAACCCCGATGGCGAACCTGGGGTCCTCGGCCCGGAATCCCTCCTCCACGCACAGCTCCTCGGCGTAGTGCGCCCAGCCCTCGACGAACGCATTAGAGTGCAGCGTCCGGCGAACCTCCGTCGGCGCCCTGCGCAGCGCGAGGCCATGAGAGAAATGCCCGGGAGCCACCTCGTGGACCGTGATCCCAGGCAGCGTCGTCTCGCTGAACACCTCGAGCCACTCCTGCGCTTCCTGCTCCGGCCAGGCAGGGTCCGGCGGCGTGATGTGGTACCAGGAAGGCCCGACTGGCTCCCCGGGCGCGGCGGAAGACATCATCGCCATCGCCCAGCGGCGCGACTGCGGCGCCAGCCCGACCCGGCATTCGCCGTCGTGGTACGGCACCAGGTCGGCGTTGCGGGTGAAGTCGATTGCCTGCCGTGTCCAGCGCCTGGCCGCATCCACGACCTCATCAGCCGCCGGATGATCGCGAACTAGCCCGCGGGCGACATCCAGTGGACGGCGGTCAGGATCGACGCGAGCGCAGCTGCCTGCCAGCCGCTCGGTCAGCCGGGCGCGCTCGGCGTCCGCCCGCTCAGCCAGCCTGCCCAGATCCACGTCGATGCTCTCGGCGCTGCTGAGCATCGCGGTGAGCCCGGCGCTTCCGAGCGCGGCATCCTGGCTGCCCCGCGTGGACGCCTGGACCAGGTGGTCGACCAGCCGCGCATGCGCGGCGCGGGCGGCCGCGGTGAGCTCCGGGCCGGCGTCGGCAGGGAGGCCGGCTTCCAGCCCGCGGGCGGCGCCCACAAGCGCCCCGGCGACCGGAGCCGCCAGCTGGTCAAGCGCGTCGATTGAGCCATCGATCGTCCCTGGCCATGCCGCCAGGTGAGCCGCCTTGGCGCGATCGCGCTGGTCGGCCGGCGCGTACTCCCGGTCGTAGCCGGCCAGATCGAGGTTCGCGATGTGCAGGTAGGGGTTGCTGCGGTGCAGCTCAAGGTCGCCGAGGCTGACCTGGGTGAACCGCTCGAATGCCACCAGGTGAGCCTCGTCGTGCGCGTCATCGAGCGGCTGGCCAGACGCGGCCGCCTCGGCCAGCTTGGCCAGACCTGCGCGGACGCCAGCTCGGGACAGATCCTGCAGCTTGCCATCGTATTCATGCCGCCCGCTGTGCTCGCGCATCCGGGCAACGGACAGATCGCAGACAGCCCGCAATCTCGGGTGAAGTTCAGCCATGCCGCAGAACCTACCGGAGCGGGCTGGGCGCCGGTGCCTGGCCGGCCGGTACCGGCGCCCAGCCCGCGGGTACAGGCGCGGACCAGCCTGCTCAGGACATCGTGAAGCCGGGAATCCCGGTGCCCGCGCGGATGGCATTGACCCGCAGCACGCCCTTGTTGGTGCAGGCGGTGAAGGTGAAGCCAGTGATGGTCTGCGCTGCCCGCTGGCCGGGAGCGAAGACCTTCAGCAGCGCGCCGTGGCGGATGTGGCATCCGGCGATGTTGCCAGCCTGGATGATCCCCAAGATGGCGTGGGCGGTCTGGCCCGGCCTGAGTGTCACCAGCCGCTTCCTGCCGCTGTGCGTGGCGGCCAGGCCAATCTGGCCTCCTGTCCGAGTCACCGCCGACACGCCCGGATACCCGAACAGCGTGCATGTCCGGCGGCCGACGTTGCTGAACTCCAGCGGGTAGAACGTCGTGCCGGCCGCGCCGCCGCCGTTTCCTAGGCCGAGCCAGACTGCGGTGTTGAACGACTTGCAGGTGCCGATGGCCGGTGCCTGCCTGGCAGCCTGCCCGGGTACGGCAAGCGCGGCAGCGGGCAGGGCTATCCCGCAGCAGGCAGCAGCGGCGGCGGCGGCCAGCCGGGCGGCACGGGCAGAGAGCTTCATCGTCGGTGATCTCCTGTCGAGGTGATGATCGGTGATCTGCGAGTGCTTGACGGAAGGCTGAGCTATCGAGCCGTTCCCTGCCTGGCCAGGCCAGGCTGGAACGGCTCGACGGTGAGGAGCTGGATGCCGTTCACCTGCTTGTGGCACGTGGTCAGCGCGTGGCCGATGAAGATGGCTGACTGCTGCCCTGGCAGCGCCACCATCAGCCCGGCCGCGGCCATCGGCTGGCATTGAGCCGCTGGCAGGTTCATGACGTCCGCCACGTGCAGCCAGACGTGCACTGCGCGGCCCGCGGCGAGCGTCAGGTTCTGCGCCGCCAGGTTGTGGTCATCCTGGGCGGCCGCGCCGAGCTGCTTGCCCGATCTGCTGGCGAGGGTAACGACCGGGTAACCGCCGATCCGGCATGGCGCTGCCGAGATGTTGGTGAAGTCAAGCGGGATATAGGAAGTGCCGGCCGCGATGCCGGCCAAGCCGGGGTCCAGCGTCACCCGGACGGCGGCGAGCTGGCAGGTAACGGCTTGCGCCGCTGGTGACGCGGTCGCCGTGCTTGCCTGGGCGCTCGGCCGGCCGGTCGGCCTGGCGCTGCCGGCCGGACCCGGCCCGATCCCTCCTGCGCTGCCTCCTGCCACGCGGGCGTCTTGGGTCCCGCACGCGACGATCGCCAGGGCCGCTGCGCTGGCCGCGGCGGCGCGCCGCAGCGCTGAGGCGGCGCGGCGCTGCGCTGAGGCGGCGCGCCCCGGCGGTACACGGGTGCTGTGCATTCTGCGCTCCATCGGATGCCGATCATTCCCCGCATCACCGGATTCCGGTCGCCGGGTCTGATTTCTCCCGGGCCCGAAAGGAAGCAGCAAAACAAGCTCCCGAAAGTAACGACGCAATCGCGCGGGGCCGGGTTGTTCGGCTGGCCGGACCGCAGGAAAGCCCGGTGCGGCTATGGGCCGGATGACCCCGTCATGACGACGAAAATGCCGAGCGCTATGGTGCCACCTAGATGGCTGCCCGTGCAGAGTTGCACCGGATTGGGCGTGGTGGGGACGCTGATATAGAGCGCGGTGAACTGGCCTGGCGGGTACACCCTGAGCCAGTGCACGGTCACCGGCTTGCAGACGGTCGTTCCGAGCACTCCCGGATTGGGCATTTGCAGCGAGGCGTGTACGACCGCGTTCGCCGCCAGCTTCACAAGCCGCGGTGCGAACGTGCCGATCCTGGCCGCCCGCGAGCCGACCTGGGAGCCCGATGGCCCGGTGACGACGGACACGCCTGGGTAACCGAACAGCGTGCACGCCGCACCGGAGGCGTTGGTGAACTGGATCGGGTAGTAGAACGTGCCGGCCGAACCGGTTGGGGACCCGAACGAGCCGCGCAGGCCGGTCGTGGCGCACGACCGCACGGCTGGCACCTTGGGCGGCGAGGATGAAGGCCGCGGGGTCGGCTTGGCGGATCTGGTCACCGGCGCGCTGGCCGGCGGAGGCGGCCCTGCGGGCTGCGACGCTGGCGGAGGCCGGGTGGTATCGGCCGGTGCCACCTGAGGTACCGGGCCGGCCGGCGGGTTGGCCGCGGCCGGGTGGCGCGAACTCGTACAGGCGGTCGCAAGCAAGCCGACGCAGGCGGCAGTGGCTAGAGCGGTGAACTGGCGTCGTCCGCGTAATACCTGGATCATCTGCGCGCCGCCTTCTGGGCTGGCCTGTGCGCACCACGCGCGCCAGGCACCGACCGTTATCAATGGTAAAGCACGGTCAGCACTCTGGTACGCGCCGAAATGGCCGCTCCCTGGGAGAATGGCCGGAGCCTGGGCGGGAAGGGCGCCCGGGCGGGCAGCCTGGCTCAGGCGCCGGCGGTGATCGCGTTGACCCGCATCGTCGGCACAGATGTGGATGCGCACGTCTTCGTGCGCAATGCCGTATAGGCGGCGACCGTCTGGTCCGGCGGGAAGACCTTGAGCCAGCGGGCGGTGACCGGATGGCAGGCGGACGCGGAGAAGTTCGCTGCTACCGCGATTCCCAGCACGGCGTGCGCGGTCTGGCCAGGAGCGACGGTGACCGGCCGCACCGTGGTCACCGGGCTCCGCTTGGCGTCGGCTCCGATCTGGCTGCCTGCGTTGCCGCCGGCGGTGACCAGGGAGATCCCCGGGTACCCGCGCAGGACGCAACTGGAACTCGACACGTTCGTGAAGTCGATGTTGTAGTAGAACGTGCCTGCGGCGCCCTCGGCGGACCCGACGGTCACGTGCAGGCCGGCGGTCGTGCACTCGGCTGCCCCGGCAGGTACGGTCGGCGTCCCTGTCGTTGCCTGGCTGCTCGCCGGAGCGGTGACACCGCTGCTGCCTGGCGACTGGGTGACCGTGACCGTGCTGGACGGGGACGCGGTGCCGCTGCCCTACGAGCAGGCGGCGGCGAGGGACGCCACCGAGGCCGCGAGCGGTGCGGCAAGCGCCCGCCGCACCGAGTGACGTGAGGAGCTCATGGAAATTGTCCTTAGGTGGTGCAGCGCCGGGTGGCAGGTGGTGCAGCGCCGGGGGTGGCAGGTGGTGCAGCGCCGGGGTGGCAGGCAAGGCTTTGACTGCCAGGCATCGTAGCTCCAGATCACCTGGCCAGCTCACGTCGGGTAGCGCCGCGCCGACGGCGCTGCACGCGGTTGCGCTGCACGCGGTTGCGCTCACCCGCGCGCGCGATAGCGTATGAGCTGAAAACTCTGGAAGGAGGCGTCTTGCCCGATATGCCCTTCACGACCCGACCCCAGCTGGCCGGCACGTTCGGCATGGCCGCCTCCACGCACTGGCTGGCGTCGGCCGCCGGGATGTCGGTGCTCGAGGCCGGCGGCAATGCCTTCGACGCCGCAGTGGCGGCCGGCCTGGTGCTCCAGGTGGTCGAGCCGCATCTGAACGGGCCGGGGGGCGAGGTCCCGGTCATCGGCTTCGCGGCGGGCGGCGGGCTGAGCGGCGGCGCGGATCGCGGGGTGTTTGTCCTCGACGGGCAAGGGCCCGCTCCGGCGGCTGCCACGCCTGAGGCGTTCGGCGCGCTCGGCATTGATCTGATCCCCGGCAACGGCCTGCTGGCGGCGACGGTTCCCGCGGCCTTCGGCACCTGGCTGGCATTGCTCGGGCGGTACGGCACGTTCCGGCTCCGTGACGTGATGGAGTACGCGATCGGCTACGCCGCCGACGGGTACCCGATGCTGCCGGCGGCCAGCGCCGCGATCGAGGCGCTGGCCAGCACGTTCACTGAGCACTGGCCGACCTCCGCTGAGATCTACCTGAGTGCCGGGACACCGGCGCGTGGGAGCCGTTTTGCCAACAAAGCACTGGCGGCGACCTACAGCCGGATTCTGGCGGAGTCCGAAGCGGCCGCAGCGGATCGGGAGGGGCAGATCGAGGCGGCCAGGCGGGCCTGGTACGAGGGTTTCGTCGCCGAGGCGATCGATGGCTACCTGGCCAGCGCGGAGGTGATGGACGTCACCGGGCGCCGTCACCGCGGCCTGCTGTCCGGTGCCGACCTGGCCGCCTGGCGGGCCAGCGTGGAGCGGCCAGTGACCTTCGACTTCCGTGGCCTGACTGTCTGCAAGACCGGGCCGTGGGGGCAAGGGCCGGTTTTCCTGCAGCAGCTCGCCTTGCTTGACGGCTTCGACCTTGACGGCATGGGCGCGGACAGCGCGGACTTCATCCATACCGTCACCGAGTGCGCCAAGCTGGCCTTCGCCGACCGGGAGGCGTGGTACGGCGACCCGCGGCACAGCGACGTGCCGGTCGACGGGCTGCTTGCCGCGGACTACGCGGAGCGGCGGCGGCAGCTGGTCGGGCAGGGCGCGTCCGGCTGCCTCGTGCCGGGTTCGCCTGATGGCAGGGAGCCCGCGCTGCCCGGCTACGCGCTGGCCGGATTCGGTCCAGGCCAGCCGTCCGCACCGGCCGGGGTTCGGGCCGGGGTCGGTGAGCCCACCATCGGATCCGCGGCGCTCGGACCAGGAGATACCTGCCACCTAGACATCGCCGACCGGTTCGGCAACCTCGTCTCGGCCACCCCGAGTGGAGGCTGGCTGCACAGCTCTCCGGTCGTGCCCGGGCTGGGTTTCTGCCTGGGGACACGGGCGCAGATGTTCACGCTGACTCGCGGATTCGCTAGCACGCTGGCGCCTGGCAGGCGGCCGAGGACGACGCTCTCGCCCGGCCTTGCGCTCCGCGACGGCGAGCCCTACCTGGCGTTCGGGACCCCGGGCGGCGACCAGCAGGATCAGTGGACGATCGGCTTCTTCCTCAACCACGTGGTGTTCGGGATGAACCTGCAGGAGGCGATCGACGCCCCGGCGTCCCACACCGACCATTTCCCGTCCTCGTTCTACCCCAGGGCCAGCGTGCCCGGGTCGCTGACGGTCGAGGCCAGGGCCGGCCAGGCGGTGATCGACCAGTTGCGCGCCCGTGGCCACCAGGTGACCGTCGCGCCGCCGTGGTCGCTTGGCCGGATCAGCGCGGTTGCCAGGGATCAGGGCTTCCTGTACGCCGGGGCGAACCCGCGCGGCATGCAGGGGTACGCGGCCGGCCGCTAGCCTGGCAGGCCACCAGGCGCAGGCAGGCCACCGGGAGCCGGGCGGCCACCCGGAGGCGGAAGGCCACCAGGCGCAGGCAGGCCACCAGGCGCAGGCGGGGCACCGGGAGCCGGGCGGCCACCGGGAGCCGGCGGGCACCAGGGCTTGGGCGGGCCGCCCGCCGCTCGGGCATACCATGACGGGCATGACCATTGCCCTTCCCGATGAGGTCCTTGCGCTATTGCAGGCGCCGAATTACGTGCACCTGTCCACCCTCCGCGCCGACGGCTCGCCGAGGAACTGGGTGGTCTGGGCCGGGCTGGATGGCGACCATATCCTCGTCTGCACCGGCGAGGGAACGTGGAAGGCCAGGGATATGCGCCGTGATCCGCGGGTCGGTATCTCGGTAGTTGACCTGGCCAATCCGTACCGGATGGCGGCGGTGCAAGGCCGGGTGGTGCAGGTGCGTCCCGACCATGACGGCACGTACATGGATCCGATCTCGGTGAAGTACACGGGGGTGCCGTTCCCCGTGCGCGGGCCAGACCGGCTGTGCTTCGTCATCGCCGCCGAGAAGGCTGGCGGCCGGACGCTCGGCTTCCGGCATAGCCCGGGCGGCTAGGGATGCCCCGGCTGCTACCACGGGCGGAGCGCAGATCACCCTGACGGCTGATGACAGCGGGCCTGCCCACCGGAGACAGTAGGTTCGCCAATACCGGTGACCGGATCCGGCCGTGACTGCCAATCTGGTTTCCTGTGCTATACACCTATTCGTCCGCGCTCAGGAAAGCGAGGTCAGCGCCCCGTGACCGCAGACCCGCCGCCGGTCTCCCAGGCTCTGCCCGGCACCGAAGCACCGGCCCAGCCCGTCATCGCCACTGCGGAGCTCACCAAGCGCTTCGGCCAGATGGTCATCGCGCTCGACGGGCTCACGATGGCGGTCGGGCCGGGGATCACCGGGCTGGTGGGAGCCAACGGCGCGGGCAAATCCACGCTGATCAAGATCCTCCTCGGTCTGCTGGCCCCGACAAGCGGGCGGGCAAGCGTCCTCGGCTTCGACACGGCCAGCCAGGCGGAACGGATCCGAGCGCAGACCGGGTACATGCCCGAGCACGATTGCCTGCCGCCGGACGTGACGGCCACCGACTTCGTCACCCACATGGGACGGATGTCGGGGGTGCCGCCGACCGCCGCCAAGGAACGGGCGGCCGAGTCGCTCCGCCACGTCGGCCTGTACGAGGAGCGCTACCGGCAGATCGGCACCTACTCGACCGGCATGAAGCAGCGGGTGAAACTGGCCCAGGCGCTGGTCGGCGATCCCCGGCTGCTGCTGCTCGATGAACCGACCAACGGCCTGGATCCGGCCGGCCGCACCTCGATGCTTGACCTGATCTCCCGGATCGGCGGCGAGTTCGGCATCTCGGTGGTAGTTGCCTCGCACCTACTCGGCGAGATCGAGCAGATCTGCGATCACCTGATCGCGATCGATGGCGGCCGGCTGCTGCGGGCGGCGACGATCAGCTCGTTCACCCAGGCGAGCCAAATCCTGGCGATCGAGGTTGACGAGGGCGCTGACCTGCTCGCCGCCGAGCTGGCGCGGCGCGGGCTTGAGCCGGTCCGAGCAGGCAGGGAGCTGCTCGTGCGGCTGGCGGGAGAGCAGACACTCGACCAGGTAAGGGACGCGGTCGCGGATCTTGGCCTGCCGCTGAACCGGATGGAGCAGCGCCGGCACCGGGTGGAGGAACTGTTCCGCCACACGCCGGAATTCGCCATTGGTCAACCGACGGGAGCGGCAGATGGCCACTGACAGCCCGCAAGCCGGGACCGGCGTGATCCATGACATCGGCTACCAGCGGTACCAGGGCACTAGGCTCGGCAGGTTCCAGATCGCCCAGGCGCTGTGCTGGCACAGCCTGCGATCGGCCTTCGGGATCCGGCGGGGCGCGAAGGCCAAGATCGTGCCGGTGCTGACGTTCGTGATCATGTGCACGCCCGCGGTGGTCAACGCGGTGGCGATGGCGGCGAGCCAGCAACATACGCGGATACTCCACTACGACACGTACGTGAACTCGCTGCGCGTTCTGGTGATGCTGGTCTTCGTCGCCGCCCAGGCACCCGAGCTGGTCGCCCGCGACCTGCGGAGCAAGGTGCTGCCGCTGTACTTCGCCAGGCCGATCCGGCGGTCCGACTACCCGGCGGCGAAGTACGCGGCGTTCGCGCTCGCCTGCCTGGCGATGATCGACATCCCGGTGCTGCTGCTATACATCGGGACGATCCTTCAGATACACGGCGGCAGCGCGATCTGGGCGGAGACCAAGGCGGCGATCCCCGGCCTGCTCGTCGGGCTGATGTGGGCGCTGGTGCTCGCAGCGGTCGGGCTGGCGCTGGCCTGCGTGAGCGGGCGGCGCGCGTTCTCCACCGGGGCGGTGGCGATCTTCTTGTTCCTGACCTTCACGCTGTCCCATGTGCTGACCGCGATCGCGCAGCAGACGCAGGGGCCCGCGACGTTCGCCGGTGGCGGCAGCTCTGGCGCGGCCGCGTTGTTCGGCCTGATCAGCCCCTTCACGGTACTGGACGGCGTGCGGCAATGGCTGGGCGGCACAAGCCCGGGCATCGTGGCCGACCCTGGCAGCTACGGCATTGCCTACGGGATCATGCTGCTTGCCTTCCTCGCGCTGAGCCTGGCTGGCCTGTTCGCGCGGTACGCGACGGCGGACCTGGCATGAGCGCGATCGAGCTACGCAACGTTTCCCGCTGGTACGGGAACGTGGTGGCCGTCAACGACATCTCGATGAGGATCGGGCCAGGGGTCACCGGCCTGCTCGGCCCCAACGGCGCTGGCAAGACCACGCTGCTGAACCTGATGGCCGGTTTCCTGGCGCCGTCGCGTGGCGCGCTGACCGTCGATGGCCGGCCCAGCTGGCGCAACCCTGGGATCTTCACGGTGCTCGGGCTGGTCCCTGAGCGGGATTCTGTCTACGCGTTCCTGACCGGAAGGGATTTCGTCCGCTCATCGGCGAGGCTGCACCGGCTGGCCGACCCTGACGCGGCGGCCAGCCGGGCGATCGGGATCGTGGAGATGGCCGAAGCGCAGGACCGGCGGATCGCCACCTACTCCAAGGGAATGCGGCAGCGGATCAAGGTGGCTGCCGCGCTGGTGCACGAGCCGCAGGTGCTGCTGCTTGACGAGCCGTTCAACGGGATGGACCCGAGGCAGCGGCTGGAGATGATGGACCTGCTTGAGCGGATGGGGGAGCAGGGCAGGACGATCTTGTTCAGCTCGCACATCCTGGAGGAAGTGGAGCGGATCTCAGGCACCATCCAGGTGATCATCGGCGGCCGGCTCGCGGCATCGGGGGATTTCCGCGCCATCCGGCGGCTGATGACCAGCAGGCCGCACGTCTTCCTGGTCCGCTCGTCCGCCGACAGGGCACTCGGGGCGGCGCTGATCGCCAGCGATGCGGTGACCGGCGTTGAGCTCACGCCGCGCGGCCTGCAGGTACGAACGGCCGATTTCGGTACTTTCACCAGAGAGCTTGCCGGGCTCTGCCGGGACAGCGCGATCAGGCTGCGCGAGGTGCTGCCATCGGATGAATCGCTGGAGAGCGTCTTCGCCTACCTGGTGGCGCCATGAGGACTGGCCTGGGCCTGGCCGCGCCGCGCGGCCCGGCCGGATGAGGAGCGGAGAACCCATGTCCGGTCTGCTGAACCCGGTGGTGCTGCGGATCACGCTGCGCGCCACGCTCGGTCGCAAGCGCGCCCTGGTATTCACCCTGGTGCCGCTGGTGCTGCTCGCGGTCACCGTGGTGCTGAAGCTGATCGCTACCAGCCCGGTGTGGCCAGCGGAGTTCCTCGGCGCCTTCGGCTTCTCCGTGGTGCTGCCGCTGACCTCGCTGATCATCGGCACCAGCGTGCTCGGCGCCGAGATCGACGATGGCAGCGTCCTGCACCTGCTGGCCACGCCGGTCAGCCGGCTCTCGGTGGTGCTGTCCAAGTTCGCCGCCGCTGTCATCCTGACGGTCCTGTTCGGCGCGATCCCCGAGTTCCTCGCCGGGGCCGTGGCCAAGGGCTTCGCCGACAAGCTGACGATCGGGCTGCTGGCCGGGGCGCTAATCGCCTCGGTGGCCTACAACGCTCTGTTTGTCATGCTGTCCGTGCTCACCACCAGGGCCATCGCCGTCGGCCTGCTGTACCTGCTGGTCTGGGAAGGGCTGCTCGGCAACCTCATTGGCGGGGTCAGGGTGCTGTCCATCGGCCAGTACTCGGTCAGCGTCGCCAACGCGGTCGTGCACGCCTCGGCGCTGAACGCGCACCTGACCCTGGCCACCGCCCTGGTGATGGCAGCCGTGGTGACGCTCGCCGCTCTCGCGGTCGCGACCAGGCGGCTTTCCATGTTCTCGCTGAAGGGTGACGCGGCCTGAGCCTGCCCTGATCAGCGCGGCGTCTGCGGCCCCGGCGCGAAGGCCGGCCCTGGTCCGGGGATGATCAGCGACGCCACCGGCAGGATCTGGCCCCGGCTCTTCGCCAGAGCGCGCCCTGGTCAGGCCGACGCGGCCGCTGCGCGCTTGCTCTTCATCTGCTTCTTATAGGAACGGACCTGCGCCAGCGAGGCATCGTCGGTGATGTCGGCCACCGAGTACCTGGAGTCTTCCTCGCCGAAATGACCGGCCGCAGCACGCCAGCCATCCGGCCGGATGCCGAACTGCTTGCCGAGCAGCGCGATCGTTATCTGCGCCTTGTACGCGCCGAAGCCGGGCAGCTCGGAGAGCCTGGACCGCAGGTCGGCACCGCTGGTCGCGCCGGACCAGACGGCCTGCGCGTCCCCGTCATGGCGATCGCAGATGATCCTGGCCAGCTCCTGAGCCCTTGCCGCCATCGCGCGCGGGAACCTGTGCAGGGCCGGCCGCTCGGCGAAGATCGCGGCCAGCGCTTGCGGATCGAAGTCCGCAAGCTCCTGCGCGGTGGGCTCGTGCCCGAGGCGCAGCGCGAGCTGATACGGCGAGCTGAACGCCTTCTCGAACGGCACCTGCTGGTCCAGCATCATGGCGAGCAGCAGGGCCATGCCGTCACGGGACAGCAGTTCGTTGGCCTGCGCCTCGATCGGCAGTGACAGGGTCATGAGTCATCCTTCCAGGACGTCGGCACCCCATCATCTCGCATTGAGCTGGCCAGCCTGTCCCGGCCGGGAGCTACCGTGGAACTGACGGATGTGGTCTAGTAGGTCAGTCGGGATAGAACGGGACGAATAGTCCCGTCGCGAAGGGAAGGGCCGGGTTATGACGCCGCACATGAAGGTCGGCATCGCCGGTGTGATCATCGGGCTCATTCTCTTCTGGATCAGCCCGTGGCTGGCTGTTGGCGTCATTCTGGGCGCGATCGCGCTGCCTGCGATCGCCTACGCCATGCTCGACTCCAACCAGAAGGCCAGGCTCAGGCGGGCCCGCGGCCGTCGGCAGATCGGCCGGTAGGCTCGCCGGTCAGCTGGCCGGGCCAGGGTAGAGCAGCGCCAGCAGGCGGCGATCAGGCGGGGCTGATCGCCGGTCCGGGCAGGCTGTGTTCGCGGTAGCCAGGGCCGCAGGGTGGCTGGCGCACGCTCTGCAGGAGTATGCCCGCAATACACCGATCAGGCCGCGCGGGATCTACACTGGACCGGCCGCCGTGAGCGCGTGACCGCTGGCTGGTCAGCGCGCTGGGTGCGGTTTGGCTGGCCGAGCGCGGGTGGCATACCAGCTCTGTAGCGTGCCGCGGCGGCGGCGCAGGAAGGTCGGCCGTGATGATCGAGATCGTCCCCATAGACACTCCGTCGCTCGGCGATCGCGGATACCTGGTCACCGACGGATCCGCGGCGCTGGTGATCGACCCGCAGCGGGACATCGACCGGATCACCAGCCTGGCAGCCGAACGCCGGCTGCGGATCACCGATGTCTTCGAGACGCATATTCACAACGATTACATCACCGGCGGCCTCGCCCTGGCACGGGAGGCCGGAGCCGCCTATCACGTGAACGCGGCCGACCCGGTCAGCTTCGACCGGAGCCCGATCATTGGCGGCGACGTGATCGAATCCGGCAGCATGAGGATCCGGGCGATCGCCACGCCAGGGCACACCTTCACCCATCTGTCCTATGCCGTGGCCGAGGCCGGCCGGGACAGCAGCCAGGCTGGTCAGGTCATCGCCGTCTGCACAGGTGGGTCGATGCTGAACGGCGCCACCGGCCGCACCGACCTGCTCGGCCCGCAGCACAGGGTCGAGCTGGCCAAGGCGCAGCATGGCTCGGTGCGGCGGCTTGCCGCTGAGCTGCCGGGGACCGCGCTGGTCTGCCCGACCCATGGCTTCGGCAGCTTCTGCTCGGCCACCCCAACGACCGGCACCTCATCCACGATCTCCGCCGAGATCAAGGTCAACCCGGCGCTGGTCAAGGACGAGGCGGACTTCGTCGAGACCACTCTTGCCGGGCTGGATGCCTACCCGGCGTACTACGCGCAGATGGCACCGGCGAACGCAACCGGGCCGCTGGCGCCGGTGCTTGAGCCGCCGCGGCAGGTAGCATCCGGTGAGCTCAGGCGCCGGATCGGCGCCGGGGAGTGGGTAGTCGACCTGCGGTCGCGGATCGCGTTCGCCGCCGGGCATCTGCGCGGTGCACTCCAGTTCGAGCTCGGCGACTCGATGGTGACCTATCTTGGCTGGCTGATGCCGTGGGGTACGCCGCTGACGCTGATCGGCGAGACGGCTGCCGACGTGGCCGCGGCGCAGCGCGAGCTGGTCAGGATCGGCATCGACAAGCTGGAGGCAGCGGCCTGCGGCGCGCCGCCGTGCTGGGCCGCTGGCGAGCAGCTGGCCGGCTACCAGGTGACCGACTTCGCCGGGTATGCGGTGGCTCGCGGCCACCGTGAGCTAGTGCTGCTTGACGTCCGCAGGGACTCGGAGTGGAAGTCGGCCAGGATCGGCGGGGCCGTGCACATCCCGCTGCACGAGCTACCCGGCCGGCTCGCCGATGTGCCGGACGGCGAGGTGTGGGTGCACTGCCACAGCGGTTACCGGGCGTCGGTCGCCGCCTCGCTGCTTGACGCGGTCGGCCGTCAGGTCGTGCTGATCGACGATGACTTCCTCAGCGCCCAGAGCAGCGGCCTGGCCAGCCAGGGCGTGGTGCCCGCGTACTGACCCGGCGCCGTGCCCGCGGGGGCCGCGGGGCCGGCCGGGAATCACTGCGGGCCCGGCCGCATTGTCCTTCTCAAGACCACGATCCAGGAGCCCGAGATGCCTGTCCGCCGTCTGAACCACGCCGTGCTGTATGTTCGCGACGTCGCCGCGGCCGTCGACTTCTACTGTGACGCGCTCGGCTTCGAGGTGCGAACCGAGATGCCTGGCCGCGCGGCCTTTCTCCGGGCGCCAGGCTCGGCCAACGACCATGATCTGGGTCTGTTCGCTACCCCGGACGGGGTGACGCCGGCTGGCAGCTATCTCGGCCTGTACCACCTTGCCTGGGAGGTCGGAACGCTGGCCGAGCTTGCCGACATCCGGGCGAAGCTGACCGCCCACGGCGCCCTGGTCGGCGCCAGCGATCACCGCGTGTCCAAGTCGCTTTACGCCAAGGATCCGAGCGGCATCGAGTTCGAGGTCATGTGGCGGGTGCCGGCCGATCGCTGGGAGCAGGAGACGGCCAGCGGCGCGATGATCGGCCCGCTTGACCTGGACGCCGAGATCGCCCGATGGGGAGATCTCGTCACCGGAGCGGCCGCCGGCTCGATCACCTGAGTCCGGGCTGATCAAGCTGTGGCCGTGCCGTCGGCTTGGCGGTGACCTCGATCGTGCCCTTGTAGGCAAGGCCCTTCACCCGCACGACCGGCGCGTCCGCCGGCAGCTGGCCCTGCCAGCCTGGATCGGCGTCGGGCCCGCTCGACACGCCGAGACCGCCGAGTTCGGCCCGCACGCCCGGCGGCACCAGGATCTCGATCCGCGACTTGTACGCCACCGCCGCCACGGTGGTGACCGGGGCGGTCAGTTCGGCGGCGCGCAGATCAAGCACGCCGCTGCCCTTGTAGACCACCGAGGTGAACCGCTTCGGCACTCGCCAGCGCCCGGCGCGATTGATCGAGCCCTTGAAAGCCACGGCGAACCGCCCAGGCTTGCCGGCCGGGCCGGCCGCGCCGCCGCCCGCCTGGCTGGCGGCGGGGAAGTCCGCGACGAGCAGGTCGAGCTCGGCGTGGGTCCGTGCGGTCAGCGCCGCCCGGATGCGCTGGTCGAACTCCTCGTCATCGAGCCGGTGCTCGGCGAACGCATGCTGCAGGCGCTGCGCGACCGCGTCCCGGTCCCGGTCAGAGTCCCGGACCTGCGGCTCGGGGCCCGCGGCTGACCAGCCCGGCATACAGTTCTGCCGTGCGGGCGGCGACACTGGTCCAGCTGAACTCGGCAGCGACCCGCTGACGCCCGAGCCTGCCCATCGCGGCCGACCTGGCCGGGTCACTGGTCAGCGGGCTGATCGCCGCGGCGAGCAGGACCGGGTCCCCTGGCGGAACCAGCAGGCCGGTCTGGCCGTCGAGCACGACCTCGGGAATACCGCCGACGCGCGAAGCCACGACGGCCGCGCCGCAGGCCATCGCTTCGAGATTGACTATGCCGAGCGGCTCGTACAGCGACGGGCAGGCGAAAACGGTGGCGTGGCTGAGAATCTGGATCACCTCGGCCTTCGGCAGCATCCCGCTCAGCCAGACCACCGCGGAACGGGTCCTGGCCAGGTGCTCCACCAGCCCGGCCACCTCGGCGCCGAGCTCGGCGGTGTCCGGCTGGCCGGCGCAGAGCACGAGCTGTACCCCCCGGTCGAGGTGCTCTGCCGCCCGCAGCAGCACGGGCAGGCCCTTCTGCCTGGTGATCCGGCCGACGAAGACCACGGTCGGCAGGCCAGGATCGATGCCGTAGCGGTCCAGCACGTCGGTGCGGGCGTCGGGAGCGTACTGCGTGGTGTCGATGCCGTTGCGGATCACGTGCACCCGGTCTGGCGGCACGGCCGGATAGGTATCGAGCACATCGGAGCGCATCTGCGCGGAGACCGCGATGACCGCGGCGGCCGACTCCGCGGCGGTCCGCTCGCACCAGCAGGACAGCGCGTAGCCGCCGCCGAGCTGCTCGGCCTTCCATGGCCGCAGTGGCTCAAGCGAGTGCACCGTCATGACGTGCGGGATCGCGTACAGCGCCGAGGCGAGATGACCGGCGAGGTTGGCGTACCAGGTGTGCGAGTGCACCAGGTCGGCTGATCCGACGGCGGCGGCCATGGACAGGTCGCAGGAGATGGTGCGCAGCGCGTCGTTGGCCTGGTCGAGCAGGTCCCATGGCCGGTGCGCGACGGCACCGTCCCGGTCGGCTCCCTGGCAGTGCACGGTCAGATCTACCAGGCCGCGTAGCTCACCGGCCAGGTACTCAACGTGTACACCTGCCCCGCCGTATACCTCCGGCGGATATTCCCTGGTCAGGAGCGCGACGTGCAGCCTGGCCGCCGGCGGGGTGGTCACAGCGGCACTTCCTGGCCCTTGCCGACCACGGTGATGCCGCCAGCTGAGACGACGAACCCGCGTTCCCTGTCATGGTCTTTGTCCACGCCGATGACCGCGCCCTCGGGAACCTCGATGTTCTTGTCGAGTATGGCGTTCTCCACCACGGCGTAGCGCCCGATCTGCGTGTTGTGCATGACGACCGCGCGCTGCACTCGCGACCAGCTGTTCACCCGAACCCCTGGGGAGAGCACAGAATCCATGACCAGGCCGCCGGAGACGATGACGCCGTTGCTGACCACGCTGTTGATCGCCCGCCCGATCCGGTCCTCGCTGTTGTGCACGAACTTGGCCGGCGGCTGCGATGGCACGGACGTCAGGATCGGCCACTGATCGTTGTACAGGTTGAAGATCGGATGCACCGCGCACAGGTCCAGGTGGGCCTCGAAGTACGAGTCCAGGGTTCCGACGTCGCGCCAGTAGCCTGCGTCCCTGGGATCGGTGCCTGGTACCTCGTTCTCCAGGAAGTTGTACGCCCGCACGCAGCCCTGCCTGACCAGCATCGGGATGATGTCGCCGCCGATGTCATGCCGGCTGCTGTCATCGGCAGCGTCCTCGCGCAGCGCGTCGACGAGGACTTTGGTGGTGAAGATGTAGTTGCCCATGGAGGCATACGACAGGTCGGGGTGCGCGGGCAGCCCCGGCGGATCGGCCGGCTTTTCCAGGAACGCCTCCACCGTCCTGGCATCCGGCCCGGTCTTGATCACCCCGAAGTCGGACGCCTCCTTCCTCGGCACCGGGATGGCGGCCACCGTGCACCCGGCCCCGTTGGCCAGGTGCTGGTCAAGCATCTGCATCAGATCCATCCGGTACACGTGGTCCGCGCCGAAGACGGCCACGATGTCCGGCTGGTCGTCGAAGATGAGGTTTAGCGACTGGTGGATAGCGTCCGCCGACCCCGTGTACCAGTGCGGCCCGAGCCGCTGCTGCGCGGGCACCGGCGTGACGTAGTTGCCGAGCAGCGCGCTGAGCCGCCAGGTGGTCGTGATGTGCCGGTCCAGGCTGTGGCTCTTGTACTGAGTCAGCACGCAGATGCGCCGGCATCCGGCATTCACCAGGTTGGACAGCGCGAAGTCGATCAGCCGGTACAGCCCGCCGAAGGGGACGGCTGGCTTGGCCCGGTCGGCGGTGAGCGGCGCCAGCCGCTTGCCCGCCCCGCCCGCCAGCACGATGCCGAGCACTCGTGGCTCTGTCATCTCGCACCTCCTCGTCAAACGGCCGGGGAACGTCGTGGCAGGTGCAGGTGCAGGTGCAGGTGCTGGCGGTCAGGCGGGGAGCGTCACCCTGATCTTCGATTGCTCGTGTCCTGTGGTGTCCCAGTCCGCCATGAACTCGGCTCGCAGGCCGTGCTTGGCGGCCAGCTCGATCAGGGTCTTGGACCGGTAGTAGAAGTCCTCGTGCAGCACCTGATGCTCGGCGCCCTCGGTCCGGTCGAAGGTGAAGTCGAAGAAGCCGCCTGGGGCCATGACCCTGCCGACATTCGCCAGGCACTGATCGATGACCCCGATCGGGGAGTGCGAGAACACGCTGTGCGCGTGCACGAAGTCGAACATCGCGTCGGGCAGAAAGCGCAGCCGCAGGTCCTTCACGATGGCCAGGTGCGGCAGCTTGGCGGCGAGCCCGTAATCGGCGACCGTGTCCGCGGCCGCGATCAGGATGTCCGGCGAGATGTCCAGGCCGTAGTAGTTACCGGCATCCAGGTAGTCGATGAACAGCCGCCCGGCGCGGAGATTGCCGCAGCCGATCTCCAGCATGCGCATGTCGGGCTTGAGACCGTGACTGACCGCGTAGTCGAACTGCAGCTGCCCGAGCTGCAGCCATGATTCGTGCGTGCGGCTGCCGACTGCTGCCTCCCGGCTGCGCGCCGCGTCCGCCCGCATCACCGCGCGGTAGTAGCTGACGTGGTCGGGCGAGTGCCAGCGCAGCCAGGCGTCCCTGGCCCGGCGGCGCGCGTATCCGGCGATCTTGCCAGGGTGCCTGGCGGCGTACATCAGCTTGTAGGAAAGCCGGGACCGGTCCTTGGAATGCACGAGACAAGAGTAGGGCTTGGCCGTCGCGGCACAGGCGGCGGTTAGCCGGTCCCGCTGGTAATGCTCCGCTCGGCCCGGCGGCCGATGGCCCTGATCGCGGCGATCCGCGCCACCGCGACCGCCGCGCCGACGAGCACCGCCCAGGCCATGGCCTCGCCCAGGGCTACCTGGGGGTCCTCGGGATTGGTCGGCGGCTCGCTGCCCTTGACCTTCTTCCAGGCCGCGATCATGAGCTTGCGCACGCAATAGGCGGCTCCGGCGCCGACCAGCCCGTTGAGTGCCCGGCTGCCGAGGTCACCGCTCTTACCAGGCATTCGAGTCCTTCCCTGGGTCAGGTTGACCTGCCGGTCGCCGCGGGTCGGCTGCCGCGGCATGATCGCGGGCAACATCATGCCACGCGCGGTCCTGCCCGGCATCCGGGCGGGCTCGCTCGATGGCGGCGGCGAGATCGGCCGGGTGCCTGGTGCCGATCAGCCAGTACGGCCGGTTCGCCGGCCGCCCGGCCACCTCGACGTACACGGCTTCCGCGAGGTACGGCCTAATCAGCAGATATGCGGCCGGATCGGCGCGGGGCCCGCGGAGTTCGCGCGCCTGCTCCTTGGTCAGCGTGGCAACCAGTCCGGCCTGCGCGAGCGGGAGGCGCTGCTGGCCCGCCCTCAGATCGGATTCGCTCACCTCGACGGTCGCGCTGCCCCAGGCCAGCAGCCCGGCCGCGGAAGCCGCGCCCAGGCCGGCGTATACCGCGACCGCCGCGACCGGGCTCAGCCCGGCCCACAGGGTGGTCCCGAACAGCAGGACGCAGCCGGCGGTCGCCAGCCACCAGGAGGCCGGCGCGCCGAGTCGTTCTCGGTACGCGCGCATTCGTCCACCGTAATTGGTTACATGGAGGCATGGAGGACGACCCAGCGGTTGGCACGCCGCCCGGACCGGCCTGGCCGGCCGGCCAGGCCGCGCTGCCCGGCGGCCAGAGGCAGCCCGCCGGCGACGCGGGAGCGGCAGGCGGCACCGCAGCGACGGGCGGCTCCGCGGGGGATGACCGAATTGCGACGGTCCACGTGCCTGCCCTGCTGCGGCACGCCGCGGCGTGGTCCTGGCGGCTGCTGCTGGTCGCAGTGGTGGTCTACCTGGCCTTCAAGGCGCTGGTGGCGCTGCGCCTGCTGGTGCTTCCCTGCATCGTCGCGTTGCTGCTCTGCGCCTTGCTCCAGCCGCTGACCGCCAGGCTCCGGCGGATCGGGCTGCCTGCCGTGGCGGCCGTGTTGTGCACCCTCCTGGTGACGCTTGTCGTGCTGGCCGGCCTTGGCATGCTGATCGCGAACCAGGTCCAGGCGGACTACCCGAGACTTCAGGCCGAGGTGCTCAGCAGCGCCCACCGGGTGCAGGCGTACCTGTCCGGGCCGCCGTTCCGGCTCAAGACCATCAGGATCGAGCAGCTATCCAGCAAGCTGCTCACCTACCTCAGCCAGCACAAGGCCCTGGTGGAGGGCACTGTGGTCACCGGCGGGCGGATCTTCATAGAAACGCTGGCCGGGCTCATCCTGACCCTGTTCATCACGTATTTCCTGCTCAAGGACAGCGTCGAGGAGGGCGGCAGCCGGATCTGGAGGTGGCTGACCAGCGAGCTAAGGCCGGAAGCTACGGCGAAGGCCGACCGGGCAGGACGGGCGGCATGGGAGATCCTGGGCAAGTACGTTCACGGCACCACGCTGGTGGCCGCGATCCACGCCGCGATCATCGGCGTCGCGCTGTGGATACTCGGCGTGCCGCTGATCGTGCCGCTGATGGTCCTTGCCTTCCTCGCCGCTTTCGTGCCGCTGATCGGGATACTGGTGGTCGGCCTGCTTGCCATCTTGGTGACGCTGGCCACCAGGGGCTGGATCTTCGCGCTCATCCTGCTCGCGGTGTTCCTAGCCGAGAATCAGCTTGACAGCCACGTGCTTCAGCCCCAGGTGGTGGGCCGGCGAGTGAAGCTGCACCCGCTCGCCACGATCGTCGTGCTCGCGGTGGGCGGGATCGTGGCCGGCATTCCAGGCGCGGTGGTCGCCGTGCCGATCACGGCGGTGATATCCGGCGCCTGGCCGTACCTGCGCGGCGACGGGCATGCTGATCACGAGCATGATCACACGATGGCGAGACGGCCATGGACGAGGGATCGCGGACGCACATGGTTCCGGGCGGGACGCAAGTGAGCGGGCCGGGCGACCGGGTGGAGGTCCTGATCAAGCGGCTCGATCCCGGTTTGCCGGTGCCCGCGCGTGCGCACCACGGGGACGCCGGGGTTGACCTGTACGCGGCGGCGGCCGTTGAGCTGCCGCCTGGCGGCCGGGTGGTGGTGCCCACCGGGATCGCGATCGCGCTGCCTGACGGGTACGCGGCATTCGTGCTCCCCAGATCGGGCCTTGCCGCGCGATACGGTGTCACGCTGGTGAACGCGCCAGGGACGGTTGACGCGGGGTACCGTGGGGAGATCAGAGTGACCATGCTCAACACCGACCAGAACAGCGGGGTCCGCTTTCAGCGCGGCGACCGGATCGCGCAACTGGTTGTCCAGCGCGTCGAGCGGGTGGCCTTCTTCGAGGTGGCTACGCTGCCCAAATCGAGCAGGGGAGAGAACGGGTTCGGGTCCACGGGCGGTCACGCAGCTGGCGGCCACGAGCACGGGGAACCGGGCCAAGCTAACCGGCCATAGCAGCCAGAGGTGCCTGCCAGCGGGCAGTCCAGGCAGACAAGGAGCGGACGGCGTGTTGCGACGACGCCGCAAGGAAGGCGGAGATCAGCCGGGCTCTGATCTGGGCGCTGCCGAGCCTGGCCAGCCGGGCAGCGGCGGCTACCGCCCCGCCAGTGCGCGCGGCGGTACCGGTGCCGAGCACGATGACCGCGACGGCGGTCAGCTAGCCGGCCCATGGGACATCGCCGGCGACTACCCGGCGGCTGAGCGGATCGACTGCGGCAGCCTGCTCATCCCGGTGCACGAGGGCTTCGACGTCCAGATCAACGTGGCGGAGGAGCAGGGCGTCTGGGTGGCCGTGGTGCTCGGCGAGAGCGGGATGCAGCTTCAGGCGTTCGCTGCGCCCAGAAGCGGCGGGCTTTGGGACGAGGTCAGGCAGGAGATCGCAGAGAACATCGGGCAGTCGGGCGGCAGCTGCCAGGAGGAAGACGGCCCGTTCGGCACCGAGCTGCACGCTGAGGTGCCCATGGCCGAGGAAGGCCAGCCCGGCGGGCTCCAGCCGGTAAGGTTCCTTGGCTTTGACGGACCGCGCTGGTTCCTGCGCGGGGTGATCAGCGGCCCGGCCGCGAGCCAGCGTGAGCTGAGCGCACCGTTCGACGCGGTGTTCGCCGACATCGTGGTGGTCCGCGGTGATTATCCAGCGCCGCCGAGGGAGCAGCTGGAGGTCCGGCTGCCGGAAGAGGCGCGTCAGGCGATCGAAGCTGAGCTCGGCGAGGGCGGCGACGGCTGGGAGCTGCCCAACCCGTTCGAGCGCGGTCCCGAGATCACCGAGATCCGGTAGCCAGCAGCTCCGCGAGCTCGCTCTCCACGTCTTCGCTGGTGACGAAGAGCAGCTCGTCGCCGGCCTCCAGCGGGTCGTCACTGCTCGGCACGATGACCCTGCCGTCCCGCAGGATCGCCACGAGCACGGTGTCCGCTGGCCACTCGATCGAGCCGATCCGCTGCCCGACCAGTGGCGCGTCGTCTGGCATGGTGAGCTCGACCAGGCTGGCGGCGCTCTGCCGGAACGTCATCAGCCTGACCAGGTCGCCGACGCTGACCGCTTCCTCGACCAGCGCCGAGAGCAGCCGCGGCGTGGAGACGGCGACATCGACGCCCCACGACTCGTTGAACAGCCATTCGTTGTTGGGGTGGTTGATCCGCGCCACCACCCGCGGCACGCCGTACTCGGTCTTCGCCAGCAGGGAGACGACCAGGTTGACCTTGTCGTCCCCGGTCGCTGCGATCACGACGTTGCAGCGCTCAAGCGAGGCGTCGTCGAGTGAGCTGATCTCGCAGGCATCGGCCAGCAGCCACTCGGCGCGCGGCACCGCGTAGACCTTGATTGCCCTGGAGTTCTTATCGATCAGCAGCACCTCGTGGCCGTTCTCCAGCAGTTCCTTGGCGATCGAACGGCCAACGGCGCCGGCCCCGGCGATGGCGACGCGCATCAGATACCCCCTTTGCCGGGGGCGACCGGTTTGCTGAACACCGACGAGATGTGCTTGAGGTCTTCCTCCCTGGCGATCACGTTCAGCACGTCACCTTGCTGGAGCACGGTCCCAGGGCCCGGCATCAGCACCTCCCCGAGCCTTGAGATGAAGGCGATCCTGGTGTCCGCTGCCTGTTCAAGCGCGCTTGCCTTCTCGCCGAGCCAGTCGTCGCAGCAGGTGAGCTCGGCCAGGACAACCGACCCGGTCGGATCGCGCCACAAGGTGGCGATGCCCTCGGGCATCAGCCTGCGCAGCATCTGGTCGGCTGTCCAGCGGACCGTCGCCACGGTCGGAATGCCGAGCCGCTGGTAGACCTCGGCGCGCCGCGGGTCATAGATGCGCGCGGCCACTCGCTGCACCCCGAAGGACTCCCTGACCACCCGAGCGGCGATCACATTCGAGTTGTCGCCGCTGCTGACCGCGGCGAAGGCGTCGGCCTTCTCGATCCCGGCCTCGATCAGCACGTCCCGGTCGAAGCCGATGCCGGTGATCTTGCCGCCGTGGAACCCGCTCCTCAGCTTGCGGAAGGCCTCGGCGTCCTGGTCGATGACGGCCACCGAGTGGCCCTGCTCCTCCAGGATGTGCGCGAGCGTGGACCCAACTCGCCCGCAGCCCATGATCACGATGTGCACGATGATCCTTCCGCCAGAGCGCTGCCTGAACAACTTATGCCCTCTTGACAGGTTGTGCTAGCGCGCCAATGCGACCCCCTGCGCGGCGGGATGACGCGGCCACGTGGAGCATGGAGGAATGACGAGCGCGGCGGCGCGGGCGCAGGTAGGCGACGTGGTTGAGGTTACCGTCGGGGAGGCGGTGCACGGCGGCTGGTGTGTCGCCAGGCCCGGCAGGGACACCGGGCCAGGGCGGGACGGCGGGCCTCCGCAGGACGGCGCGCCAGGGCAGGACGGCGGGCCAGGCCGCGGCGGCATGGTGATCTTCGTCCGGCACGCGCTGCCGGGCGAGCGGGTGCGCGCGGTCATCACCCAGACCACGGCCAGATTCGCCCGCGCCGACGCCGCCGAGATCCTCCGGCCGGCACCAGGCCGAGTGCGCCCGCCGTGCCCGCACGCCGGGCCGGGTGGCTGCGGCGGGTGCGACTGGCAGCATGCCAGCCTGCCCGCGCAGCGTGAGCTCAAGGCGCAGATCATCGGCCAGCAGTTGCGCCGGATCGCCGGAATCGAGCAGGACGTGATCGTCGAGCCGCTGGCCGGTGATCCGGGCGGGCTCGGCTGGCGCACCAGGGTCAGGTTCGCGGTAGGCAGGGACGGCACGGCAGGCCTGCGGCAGCACCGCTCACACCAGATCGTCAGGGTAGGCGACTGCCTGATCGCGCACCCGCTGGTCACCGCCGCCGAGGTGACCAGGCGGAGATGGCCGGGCGCCGAATCGGTGGACGTCGCGGTGTCGCCGGGTAGCGGCCAGCGGGCCTTGCTCGCTGCGCGGCGCCGGGGGCAGCAGCCTGGCGAGCGCTTCCTGACCCAGCAGGCGGCCGGCCGCCAGTGGCGGGTGACCGCCACCGGGTTCTGGCAGGTGCATCCGGCCGCGGCCGACACGCTGGCCGACGCGGTGCTCGCGGCCTTGCGACCCGAGGCTGGCGAGACAGCGCTCGATCTGTACTGCGGAGCTGGCCTGTTCGCTGGCGTCCTGGCTGAGGCGGTAGGCGCGGCCGGCACGGTGATCGCCGTGGAACGCGATGCCAAGGCGGTGCGGGATGCCAGGCACAACCTGCGCCCGACCCCGTGGGCCAGGGTGCACCGGGGCGACGCCGCCGGGGTACTCGGCCGGATCGGGCTGTCCGGCGCGTCGATCGCCGTCCTTGACCCGCCGCGGCAAGGTGCCGACCGCGCACTGATCGCGATGCTGCGCGGACTGCGCCGGATCGCCTACGTGTCCTGCGACCCGGCGACGCTGGCCCGCGATCTGGCGATCTTCGGCCAGCACGGCTGGCGGCTTGACGGGCTGCGGGCATTCGACGCCTTCCCGATGACCCATCACGTCGAGTGCCTGGCGACTATCGCGCCCGCCGGATAAGGCCGGCCCGGGCACATGCGGCAGGATGCCGTGTATGCGACTGCGTATCTTCACCGAGCCGCAGCAGGGCGCCGATTTCCAGACGCTGCTGCGGGTTGCCAAGGCGGCCGAGGATCTCGGATTCGATGCGTTCTTCCGGTCTGACCATTACCTCAAGATGGGGTCGGTGAGCGGGCTGCCAGGCCCGACCGATGCCTGGATCACGCTGGCCGGCCTCGCGGTGCGCACCGGGCGGATCCGGCTCGGCACGCTGGTCACCCCGGTCACCTTCCGGCTTCCAGGCCCGCTGGCGATCAGCGTCGCGCAGGTCGACCAGATGAGCGGCGGCCGCGTGGAACTCGGGCTGGGAACCGGCTGGTTCGACGCCGAGCACGCCGCTTACGGAGTCCCTTTCCCGCCGATCGGTGAGCGCTTCGCAATGCTCGATGAGCAGCTTGCCATCCTCACCGGGCTCTGGAAGACCTCAGAAGGCGAGTCGTTCTCGTTCATCGGCAAGCACTACACCGTCGCCGACTCACCTGGCCTGCCCAAGCCGGTGCAGCGGCCGCACCCGCCCATCGTGATGGGCGGCGGCGGCCAGAAGCGCACCCCGCGGCTGGCAGCGGCATACGCGAACGAGTACAACATGCCGTTCGGCAGCGTCGCGGCGACGCGGGAAGCCTTCGGCAGGGTCAGGGACGCGGTCGCGCAGGCCGGCCGGGCGTCGTCGTCGATGACTTACTCCTGCGCGCAGGTGGTGTGCTGCGGGCGCACCGCCGCCGAGATCGAGCGCCGGGCCGCCGCGATCGGCCGCGAGGTGACCGAGCTGGCCGATAACGGCCTCGCGGGAACCCCCGACGAGGTCATCGGCAAGATCGGCGAGTTCGCCGCGGCCGGGGCCCAGCGGCTGTACCTCCAGGTGCTCGACCTGACCGACATAGAGCATCTTGAGCTGATCGCCGCCGAGGTACTGCCCGCCGTCTGAAGACGGCGGGCAGGCGGTGCGGCGGCGGGCTGGCGGTGCGGCGGCGGGCTGGCGGTGCGGCGGCGGGCTGGCGGTGCGGCGGCGGGCTGGCGGTGCGGCGGCGGGGGGCGGGTCAGCAACCGCCGGGCGGCCCCGGCGACCCTGGCCCGATCGCAGGGGAATCGACCATGCCCACGGCCGGGCGCACGACGCCGCCGAAATGCACGACGTACCAGACGCCGCGCCAGGAGATCAGCGAGGCGATGCCGAACGACCGCAGCTGGCCGTGCTGCCGGTACACCACCCGCGGGCCGGCCACGTGCCAGTAACCGACCCGGTTGTAGCACGCGCCTGAGCCGACCCAGACCGCCTCCGCGGAAGGCACGATCACCCTGACCAGCCGCGCCGCCCTCGCGTCGGGGCCGAGCAGGTGATGAGCGGCCCCGACATCCAGGGCGAAGTCCAGCCAGAGCCGCGACCGCCAGTCGGCCGCGGGATCGTAGATCGCCTTGACCTGCTTGTAGGCATCAACGGGGAAGAAAGAGGGCTGTGCGGAGGTCGCCAGGCCGGTCCGCACCGCCAGCCAGAGATCGGTGATCATGGCATGAAACGCCGGGCCGTACGCCCTTGGCCTGGCCATGGTCTGCGGCAGCCGCCCGGCGCCCGGCGCCACCGCCACCGCGGCCGGCGATCGCCGCGCGGCCGGGGCAGCCGATGGTGACCGAACCGGGGCAGTACTCGCAGCGGCGCCCGCCGGGCTGGCGCCGCCCGGAGACCCGGCCGCCGCGCCCGGCGAGCCGCCGCAGGCGGCGAGCACTGCGGTAGCCGCCACTGCCGCCACGACGGTGCTGGCCGTGGCTGACGCCAGGCAGGGCCATCGCTGGCGCGTTGATGTCATCGCGCACTCCAGGCGGCAGAATCGTCGCCGCCGCGCAGGGTGAACAACGCCAGCAGTGCCGCGCCAGCCATCAGGCCGGCGGACAGGAACAGGGCGACATGCAGGCCAGACTGGAACGCCGAGTAGGCGGCGTGGATGACCTCGTTGACCAGCTTGCCCTGACCGGGCGGAGCCTGCGATGACGAGTTGCCGCTGGTCGGCACCCCGCCGGTCTCCAGCGCCTGGATCACGATGGACTGGAAGGTGGTCGGGATGCCCAGGTGGTTGAGCCTGGCCGACAGCTCGGTGTGCAGCTGCCCGTTGACCAGCGCGCCGAGCACCGCGACGCCGATCACGGCGCCTACCTCGCGGCTGGTGTTGGTGGCCGAGGCCGCCATCCCCGAGCGCTCCGGCGGCACGGCGGCGAGCACCGACGAGGTCACCGGGACCACGCAGATGCCGATCCCGATGCCGGTCAGCGCCAGCGCAAGCGCCACCGGCGGGTACGGCGGATTCGGGCTGATCGCCGCGTTGGTCAGCAGCAGGCCGGCCGCGAAAAGCACGCAGCCGACCACCAGCGACCAGCGGATGCCCACCACGCCGGTCCAGCGGCCGGCCAGCAGCGACGAGATGATCATCAGCGCCGTCATCGGCAGGAAGACCTCGGCGATCCGGTAACCGCCGTAACCGGCCACCTCGGTCAGGTACAGCGCGGTGAAGAAGAAGATCGCGAAGGTCGCGAAGTAGGCGCAGAACGCCACGACGTTCGGGGTCACGAACCGCGGCACTCGCAGGAAGCGCACGTCAAGAAGGGGGTGCGCGGTGCGGCTCTCCCACCACAGGAAGGCGCAAGCGGACACCGCGCTGATGCACAGCAGCGCGAGCACGCCGGCCGAGGCGAAGCCTGCGTTCTCCGCGTCGATGACCGCGAAGATCAGCGCGGCCAGCGCGGCGGCACCGAACAGCCCGCCGGCGATGTCCACCCGCCGGGCGTCGCGGTCGGCGTTCTCCGGGATGAACATGATCATGGCGATCATCGCGGCCAGGCCGAAGGTCACGTCGAACCAGAAGATGCCGCGCCAGCTCCAGACGCCGACCAGCGCGCCGCCGAGCACCGGGCCGAGCGCGAGCGAGAAGCCGGACACCGCGGCCCAGACGCCGAGCGCCCGGTTGCGGCTGCTTTCCTCGGTGTACAGATGCCGCAGCATCGACAGCGTGCCAGGCTCGCTCGCTGCGGCGCCGAGGCCCATGACCGCCCGCCCGGCCAGCAGGATGGCCAGGGCGTCGGACTTGGAGATGCTCTGCGCCAGCGCGCACATCGCCGCGCCGCCGCAGTAGATGCCGACCCCGACCAGCATGACCTTCTTGCGGCCGAACTGGTCGCCGATCATGCCGAAGATCAGCATCGCGCTGGCGAACGTCAGCGCGTACGCGCCGACCACCCACTGCAGCTCGGAGACACCGGCGCGCAGCGTGGTCTGGATGTCGGCCAGCGCGACGCTGACCACGGTGGTGTCCAGGAAGGTCAGGAAAAGCACGGTGCACAGGGTGGCCAGCGCGATGGGCCGGTGCCGCCGCCAGACGGCGATCACGGCACCAGCCGGGGGGACCAGGGCTTCTGCCATGCGCGTCCTAGCTATGTATGGCAGCCGGTGGGCAGGCCGTTGGACGAGCCGCCGTTCTCCAGCCTGAGCAGCCCGCAGAAGCTGGCGTCACCGACCTTCCAGATGCCGTCCTGATATACCGCGACACCCGACTGGCCGGTCAGGCCAGCCTGGCCGCCAGCCAGGATGTCGTAGGTGACGCCGGCCTGATCGGTGCCGGTCAGGGTGACCTTGGTGACCCTGGCGCTGGCCAGCTGTGCGAGCGGCGAGCCAGCCTGAGCCTTGATCACCGGGGAGAACACCTGGCCGTTCTGCAGCAGTGCGACCCGGCGGGCGATCGGCGTCTTGGCATTGAAGAAAGCGACCCAGTTCGCCTTGATCGCGGCTATCGCACCCGCGCCGGTGGACGGCTCGGCCGACGGTCCGGCAGCTGGCGCGGAGCTGGCCGTCGGCTGGGCGGATGCCGTAGACGGGCTGGCCGACGGGCTGGAGCTACTTCCGCTGCTGCATGCGGTCAGGGCCATCCCGGCAGCCATCAGCAACATGACTGACGTCAGGCTTGCTTCCCGGAATCGGAGATATCGCATGGCAAGAGTCTGCCGTAGAAACCGGCTGTTGCCTAATGTTGCTGATGATCCGACACTCAGGTGTCACCTGGCCCAGATCGCAGTCGGCCCGCGCCGTCCGACCAGGGGTCGTAGTCCACCTCAAGCGGCTCCCGAGCAGGCCGTTGGTCGGGCTGTGACCGCGACTGACGTGCCGACGGCGCCTGGCTGGTCACGCACCTGGGCTGCCTGCGCCGGGCGCTGCGGGACCGCCGTGACGCGCTGGCCGGGCGTTCTCTGGCCTGGCGTCACCGGCCGGCCAGCGCCTCGCGCATGCCGCGGTTGGCCAGCGCGTCGGCGAGCTCATTGCCGACATCGCCAGCGTGGCCGCGCACCCAGAGCCAGCAGACCTTGTGGCTGGCGGCCGCGGCCTCAAGCCGCTGCCACAGATCGGCATTCTTGACGGGCTTCTTGCCTGCGGTGCGCCAGCCGTTCCGCTTCCAGGCCGGCAGCCAGTTGGTGATCCCGTTGCGCAGGTAGCTGCTGTCGGTATGCAGCCTGACCGTGGCCGGCCTGCTCAGGCTCTCCAGCGCCCGAATGGCGGCCATCAGCTCCATCCGGTTGTTGGTCGTGCCGGAACGCTCGCCGCCGAACAGCTCCTTCGTGTGCGAGCCGTACCTCAGCACGGCTCCCCAGCCGCCGGGACCCGGGTTGCCGCTGCACGCGCCGTCGGTCCAGATCTCCACCACGGGCGCCGCCGGTTCTGCCGCCATCTGAGAGAACCTATCTGCCGCGCCGGGCCGGTGCGCTCAAGTCAGGCAACCGGGGCGAGCTGGCCGGCGAGCTGCTCGACCACGGCCGGGGCCGCGCCCAGCGGCAGCCCGACGATGACCAGGTCAGCGCCCGCATCGCGGTAGGCGGCGCAGGACTGCACGGCGGCCGGGATCTCCCGCGCCGAGTCCGCCCTGACGTTGACCGAGCAGGTGATCTCCTTCGGATTCCTGCCGATCCGCTCGCAGTGGGCGAGCAGCGCCTGCTTCAGGTCCAGCCAGTCGGCGACGTCGCGGGCGATCGCGTTCCATTGCTGCGCCCAGCGGGCGGCGGTTCGCAGCGTCCTGGTCTTGCCCCGGCCGCCGATCACGATCGGCGGGTGCGGGCGCTGCACCGGCTTGGGCTCGCAGCGCGCCTCGTTCAGGTGCACGTACTTGCCGGAGAAGGTCGTGGTGGTCTGGCTGAGCAGCCGGACGATGGCCTCGACGCCCTCGTCGAACCGGTCGAACCGTTCCCGCAGCGGCGGCAGCTCGATCCCGTAGGCGTCGCACTCCTGCTGATTCCAGGCCGCGCCCAGGCCGATCTCCAGGCGCCCGCCGGAGATGATGTCCGTGGTGGCCGCCATGTTGGCGAGCACCGCGGGATGGCGGTAGACCATCCCGGTGACCTGGCAGCCGATCCTGATCCTGCTGGTCGCCTGCGCCATGGCGGCGAGCATGGTCAAGCCCTCGAAGTTCGGGCCGGCCAGGTCGCCGGTCAGCGGGTAGAAGTGATCCCAGTTCCAGGCCGACTCGAAGAGCTCGATCTGGTCGGCGGCCAGCCATAGGTCACGGATCTGAGCCCAGGTCTGGTGCTCGGGCCTGGTCTTGATCGCAAAGCGCATCGCGGTGCTCCTCGGACGGGTATCGGCAGGAGCCGGCATCGCGGGCGCGGTCGAGCCCGAACCGGCTGCTCGCTAGCAAAGCTAGCGCCAGCACGTGGATAGCCGCGATCTGGCCGGCTGGCTGCCGGAGAACGGGCCCGCCTGAGCACCCGGGCAGCGGCGCGGCAATGCGCGCGAATCTAGCCGGTCAGCTCGTCGGCCGCTGCCGCGAACAGGTCGGCGTGCTTGCCCACATCCGCGCCTGTCGTCGCCGGGCACATCAGCGCCATGTTGTGGAACGGCGTGATCAGGACGTCGCGGTTGGCCAGGTACAGGTGCAGGTACTCATCCAGGGCGGTGTCCGCGGCCGCGTTGGACGCTCCGCCCGTGCGCGGCGGCCGCGGGCAGAACCGGTACTCGGCGCGCGCCCCGAGCTGCACGATGTTCCACGGCAGCCGCCGGCTGTGGATGACCTGCCGCACCCCGGCGGTGAACCGGTCGGCCAGCTCGATCATCGTGGCGAACGCGTCGTCGGTCAGCACCTGCTCAAGCGTCGCGCGCATGGCCGCCACCGACAGGGCGTTGCCCGCCAGGGTGCCGCCGACGCCGCCGGTGTCCTCGATGTCGGCGGTCTCGTCGGCCAGGATCCGGTCGGCCAGGCCTGCTGTCAGGCCGAACGCGCCGCACGGAATGCCGCCGCCGATCGACTTGCCGATGGTCACGATGTCCGGGTCCAGCTGCCACGCGCGGGTGCAGCCGCCCGGACCGGCGCTGAACGAGTGCGTCTCGTCGTTGATCAGCAGCGTGCCCTGCGTGCGGGTCAGCTCCCTGACGGCGGCCAGGTAGCCGGGCTCTGGCAGCACGATGCCGATGTTGGTCATGGCAGGCTCCATCAGCACGGCCGCGATATCCCCGCTGGCCAGCTCGTCGGCCAGCGCATCCGCGTCGTTGAACTCCAGCACCGCGGTGGTCAGTGCCGGGTCGACCGCCGCGCCGACATTGCCTGGCCGGGATGCGGGCCCGCTGTCGGTGCGGATGATGAACGTCTCGTCGACGCTGCCGTGGTAGCAGTAGCTGAACACGGCGATCTTGGGCCTGCCGGTGACCTGCCTGGCCAGCCGCAGGGCCCACCGGTTGGCGTCCGTCGCCGACAGCGTGAAGCTCCAGCAGGCCGGCCCGAACCTGCGGGCCAGCTCGGCGGCGACCCAGGCGGCATCCTCGGTCGGAAGCATGGCGGTGGCGCCGCCGAGCTCGGCGTACCGCCGCTCGATCGCGGCCTGCACAGGCGCGGGGGAGTGGCCGGCCATCGCGCCGGTGTCACCGAGGCAGAAGTCCGTGAACACGTTGCCGTCGATGTCGGTCAGCGTCGCTCCGCGCGCCGTCGCCAGGTACAGCGGGAAGCCGCCAGGCCACATCCGCATCCAGGTCATCGGCACTCCGCCGAGCAGGTGGCTGGCCGCCCGGCCGAACGCGGCGCGCGAGCCCGCGTGGCAGGCCAGGTAACGGTCGCGCTCGCGGTCGATCAGCCTGGACAGCCGCGCGCGATCGATCCCTGCCTGGCCGGTCTGCTGGCTGTCGGACATGGCTATGGCTGAGCGCTCCGGCTCAGGGGCGCCGGGCGACGCCGCAGTACAGCACCCGTGAGCCGTCGCTGTCGGCGGCTTGCGGGTCCTCAGCGCCCCACATGCCGACATAGGTGACCTCTGGCTCGGCCGCCGGGTAAGGCGGAATCAGCTCAAGGCCGGCGAAGAACCTGGTCACCTCGGCCTTGGTCCGTGGGTGCAGCCGTTCGCTGGCCTGCTCGTACAGTTCGAGCCCGGCCTGCACCATCCGCGGCGGCAGCCGGTCGATGGTGGCGTGCGAGAGCGCCAGGTAACTGCCGGGCGCGATCGCCCGCGCGTAGCTGGCCACCAGCCCCCACGGGTCAAGCTCGTCAGGCACGAAATGCACCACCGACGTCATCAGCAGGCCGAGCGGCTCGGCAAGGTCGATGTCCCCGCGCAGCTCTGGGCTGCCGAACAGGGCCCCGGGATCGCGCATGTCAGCCAGGATGAACTTCGTGCTGCCGTCATCGGCCAGCAGGTCCCTGGCGTGCGCTTGCACCATCGGGTCGTAGTCCACGTAAAGCACCCGGATCGCCGGGTCCACCTTCTGCACGGCCTGATGCGTGTTCCCCCTGGTGGGAAGCCCGGATCCGATGTCGATGAACTGGCGGATGCCGTGCTCTGCCATCCAGATGGCGGCCCGCTGGTGAAAGCCCCTGTTGGCCCATGCAGCGTCCGACAGCTCGGGCATGAGTACCCGCAGCCGATCCGCCGCGTCGCGGTCTACCTGGAAGTTGTTCGTACCGCCCAGGTAGTAGTCGTACAACCGCGCCGGGCTTGGCGTGGCCGCATCCACGCCTGGCGGGACCATCTCGGCCTCGGTCATCTCGCCCTCCACTGGTCGTCAGTCACAGCCTGGCATGCCGCCCACGTACGGCCAAACGCGAGTCCGGCCGGCCAGGCGGCCGTTCGCTGACCGAGCCTCCAGCGCGGCCCGGCGCGCTTAAAATAGCCCGGTGCCTCCCGTCGCGCTCAGCCAGGACCTGGCTGGCGCCCGTGAGGCCCTGAACCGGGTGTTCGGCTACAGCTCGTTCCGCGGCGCCCAGCAGGACATCATCGGGCACGTCATCGGCGGCGGCGATGCCCTGGTGCTGATGCCAACCGGCGCAGGCAAGTCGTTGTGCTATCAGATACCGGCCCTGGTCAGGGCCGGCACCGGCGTGGTCATCTCGCCGCTGATCGCGCTCATGCAAGATCAGGTCGACGCGCTGCGTGCGCTCGGGGTACGGGCGGGCTTCCTCAACTCCTCCCAGGGCCCGGCCGAGCGGCGGATGACCGAGACCAGTTTCCTGGCCGGCGAGCTTGACCTGCTCTACCTTGCGCCTGAGCGGCTGCGCGCCGAGTCGGCGCTGCGGTTGCTCGACCGCGCGGCGATCTCGGTGTTCGCGATCGACGAGGCGCACTGCGTCGCGCAATGGGGACATGACTTCCGGCCAGATTACCTCGCGCTCTCGGTGCTGCACGAGCGCTGGCCCTCGGTGCCGAGGATCGCGCTGACCGCCACGGCCACCAATGCGACCAGGGCAGAGATCGTCACCAGGCTCGGCCTGGGGTCCGCGAGGCTGTTCGTATCCAGCTTCGACCGGCCGAATATCAGATACCGGATCGAGCCTAAGGCGGAGCCTGGCAGGCAACTGCTGACGCTGCTCCGCACCGAGCATCACGGCGATGCGGGAATCGTCTACTGCCTGTCCCGCGCGTCTGCGGAAAAGGCTGCTGACCTGCTCACCCGCAACCAGATCACGGCGCTGCCCTATCACGCGGGGCTGGACAGCAGGACGCGATCGACCAACCAGGCGCGGTTCCTGCGCGAGGACGGCTTGGTGATGGTCGCGACGATCGCATTCGGGATGGGGATCGACAAGCCGGATGTCCGTTTCGTTGCCCATCTTGATCTTCCGAAGTCGGTGGAATGCTATTACCAGGAAACCGGGCGAGCCGGCCGCGACGGCCTCCCGGCGACCGCCTGGCTCGGCTACGGCCTGCAAGACGTGGTGCTGCAGCGCCGGCTGATCGACGGCTCGGAAGGCGACCTCGCGCACCGGCGCAGGCTCACCGCGCACCTTGACGCGATGCTGGCGCTGTGCGAGACCGTCCAGTGCCGCCGCGCCCAGCTGCTTGGCTACTTCGGCGAGAACTCGGGCCCGTGCGGCAACTGCGATACGTGCCTGGCCCCGCCGCAGTCCTGGGACGGCACCGTCGCGGCGCAGAAACTGCTGTCCGCCATCGTCCGGTTGCAGCGCGAGCGCCGCCAGCGGTTCGGCGCCGGCCAGGTCATCGACATCCTGCTCGGCCGCAAGACGGCCAAGGTGATCGAGCACGGTCACGCGTCGCTGAGCGTGTTCGGGATCGGGGAGGAACTGCGCGAGGCCCAGTGGCGGGGGGTGGTGCGGCAGCTGCTGGCTCAGAGCCTGCTGGCCGTGGAGGGCGATTACGGGACGCTCGCACTCACCGAGAGCAGCGGAGCGGTACTCGCCGGGCGACGGCAGGTCATGCTGCGGCGCGAGCCCGAGCAGGCTGCCAGGGCCGTGAGGCCAGCTCGCCAGCCACGGCCGCCTGGGCAGGAGGCCGATCTGGACGGGGCAGCCGCCGCGTTGTTCGAACGGCTCCGGGCCTGGCGGGCAGGCGCCGCGAAGGAGCAGGGCGTCCCGGCTTATGTGATCTTCCACGACGCGACGCTGCGCCAGATCGCCGGGCAGCCGCCGTTGAGCCTGAACGACCTGGGCGCGATCAGCGGCATCGGCGAGGCGAAGCTGGCCAGGTACGGGCAGCAGATCCTTGACCTGCTAGCCGCGGCAGGATGACGGCATGGAGCTGACCGAGCTCGCCGCCGAGTGGGCAGCGGTGCTGCGTGCCGATGCGGCCGGTTATGCGCGGGTGGCGCTGGCCAATATCGCCAGGGAATACCCGGTGGCCGTGCATCATCTGATGACCGGGCCAGACGATCTGCCTGCGCGGCCGCGCGAGCTGAACCCGGTCTTCTACGGCAGCTTCGACTGGCACTCCTGCGTGGAGATGCACTGGCTCCTGGTCAGGCTGCTGCGAGTGGCTGGCGACGCGGTGCCCGCGCCGGAGATCAGGCTGGCTCTGGACGGTCAGTTCACCGCGGACAAGCTGGCGCGGGAGGCCGAGTTCATCGCGGGCCGCGGCGGCAACAGCCAGCGGCCGTACGGCTGGGGCTGGGCGCTGGCTCTGGCCGACGAACTCGGGACCTGGGACGATCCCGACGCGCTGCGCTGGTCGGCTGCCATGTCACCGCTGGCCAGCTCAGTTGCCGAACGCTACCTTGGCTGGCTGCCGAAGGCCACCTACCCGGTCAGGTACGGCCTGCACCCGAATAGCGCGTTCGGCTTGTCGCGCGCGCTGCCGTTCGCCGTCGGACGCCGCGGGGCCGGCGATCCTGAGCTCGCCGATGCCATCATCGCGAAGGCGCGTGCCTGGTTCGCTGGCGACAGTGCCTATCCGGGCAACTACGAGCCATCTGGGCACGACTTCCTTTCGCCTGCGCTGGCGGAGGCCGAGCTGATGGCCCAGATCATGCGGCCGGCGGCGGATCCCTGGCCGTCGGTGCCGGTCGGGTCGGTGCCGGTCGGGTCGGCGGCGGTCGGGTCGGCGGCGGCCGGGTCGGCGGCGGCCGGGTCGGCGGCGGAGGACGAGTTCGCCGGGTGGCTCAGCCGGTTCCTGCCCGGCATCGCGTCGGGCGGCAGCGCTGCCGCACGTCATCGGCGACGACTACATGGTCGAACACTGGCTAGCCGCCTACGCCGTTCTCCTACTCACCTAACCAGCCCGCTGTGGCCGGTCTTGGCCGCGCCGTGGCCCGTCGCGCCGTGGCGGGTTCAGACGCCGGCTGGGAGTGCTGCGAGCGCGTGCTCGATGAGCGCGGCGCCCAGTTCGGTGTCCTCGATCGTCCCGGCCAGGTAGTCACCGTAGGCCTGGAGGTCAAGCAATCCGTGGCCGCAGAGCGCGGTCAGGATGACCTTCTCCTCGCCGGACTCCTTGCAGCGCAGCGCTTCCTCGATGCAGGCGGCTACCGCGTGCGTGGGTTCGGGCGCCGGCACGATTCCCTCCGTCCTGGCGAACCGAAGTCCTGCGGCGAAGCATTCGGACTGCGGCTTAGCGACCGCCTCGATGAGGCCGAGCTCGTAGATGTGCGACATCAGCGGCGACATCCCGTGGTAGCGCAGTCCGCCGGCGTGAATCGGGTCGGGGATGAAATCGTGCCCGAGGGTGTGCATCTTCAGCAGCGGGGTGAAGCCAGCGGTGTCACCGAAATCGTAGGCGTAGACGCCACGGGTGAAGGACGGGCAGGCTGCAGGCTCAACAGCCCTGATCACCGGGGTCATCCGGCCAGCCAGCTTCTCACGCAGGAACGGGAACGCGAGGCCGCCGAAGTTGGACCCGCCGCCGGTGCAGCCGACGATCACGTCCGGCATCTCACCCGCCTGGGCGAGCTGCTTGATGGCTTCCTCGCCGATGATCGTCTGGTGCATCAGGACATGATTGAGCACGCTGCCAAGGGAGTACTTGGTGTCGGGATCGGCGCCAGCCACCTCGACCGCCTCGCTGATCGCGATGCCGAGGCTGCCGGTGGAGTCCGGGTGCTCAGCCAGCACGGCCCGGCCTGACGATGTGACGTTGGAGGGGCTCGGGTGCACGGTCGCCCCGTAGGTCTCCATCAGCATCTTCCGGTACGGCTTCTGGTCGTAGGACGAGCGCACCATCCAGACCGACAAGTCGATGCCGAACAGTGCACAGGCGAAAGCGAGTGAGCTGCCCCATTGGCCAGCGCCCGTTTCCGTGGTGAGCTTCCTGACGCCCTCGGCGGCGTTGTAGTACGCCTGCGGGACGGCCGTGTTCGGCTTATGTGAGCCAGCCGGGCTTACACCTTCATACTTGTAGTAGATCCTGGCTGGGGTGCCCAGGTCCTTCTCCAGCCTGCGCGCTCGGTACAGCGGCGTGGGCCGCCACAGCCGGTAGACGTCGAGCACAGGCTCGGGGATGGCGATGTGGCTGTCTCCCGAGACCTCCTGCATGATCAGCGCCATCGGGAACAGCGGCGCAAGCGCGTCCGGCCCGACCGGCTCGCGAGTGCCAGGATGCAGCGGCGGAGGCGGCGGCGCCGGGAGGTCGGGCACGATGTTGTACCACTGCCGGGGCATTTCCGACTCCTGCAAGACGTACTTGACCTGGTTCTCCATGGTTCCTCCGTGGCTGCCGAGCCGACTGATCGCAACGTTAGCGGAGTGACGAGCGCGGCAGGAAGCTGTGCCGATGGCCCGCCGGTCCGCCCGCCGGATGTTATGCGCGAGAGCGTAGCTATAACCAGTCTGAGTGGTCTATGGCTGCGTCGTCCTTATGGCGGGAATTGCGGCAACACGAAAAACTTGATGCGATGACAGAGCCGGACAGCGCAGGATGCGGCCAGGCCAGATGCCGGAAATGCGCCATCACGGGGGTACTGTCACCCCATGTGACCTGCAGCGGATCGGTTGCGGTGGGCACTGTGGCGTGAAATCGTGGGCGGTGGTTGTCGGACTGGCCGGCTAGCCTGCATAGGCGTCAGGTCAGTTGGTCTGACCGTGACGAGCAGAGCATTGCTATTGGCCTGTGGCCCCCAGGCGACCGGCAGCGGGGGCGACGTTTGTTGGGCACGGGGCGGCGGTTGCGGAGGTGCTGGCCATGTCTCAGCTGGCGGGCTTCTGGCGACCGGCGGCCGTCCCGATCCCGTCCTGGCGGTTCGGGTAAACGTGGCGGCAGGGCGCAAGGGTCGACACAAGCCGGGGCGGGATGAGGCTGCCGAGAACCGCGGGGCCGACGTCACGGTCAAAGGACGCCAGCAGGGCGAGCGCGGAAAAGACCGGCAGGCGGCGGAAGACAGCGAAGCTGAGCAGTGGCTGACCCCGTACCGGATCGTTCCGCCGGCGCGGCCGCGTAGTGCGCAGCGTGATGGCTCGCGCGAGCAGCCGTCGCAGATCTGGCACGAGGCCGATGACCGCCCAGCCTGGCAGCGACCGCCGGCACAGGGCCCGCAGGGGCCGCCGCCTCAGGGCCCGCAGGGGCCGCCGCCTCAGGGCCCGCAGGGGCCGCCGCCTCAGGGCCCGCAGGGGCCGCCGCCTCAGGGCCCGCAGGGGCCGCCGCCCCGCAAGGGCCGCCGCCTCAGGGCTGGCCGGGTCAGCAGCCTCAGGGCTGGCCGGGTCAGCAGCCTCAGGGCTGGCCGGGTCAGGGCTGGCAGGGTCAGCAGCCTCAGGGCTGGCAAGGCCCGCCACGCCAGGGCTGGCAGGGTCCGCCGGCCGAGGGCTGGCAGGGCCAGGGATCGCCGCGCGCTTACGGGCCGGAGCGCGCCGGGTGGCGCGAGCAACCTCCGGGAGGGCGGCAACCTGATGGCGGCCGCGGCTGGCGCGGACCTGAGTCCTCCCCTGGGCATCTAGCCGAACCGTCACGTCCGGGGCCTGAGCCTCATGGCGGCTACGATCCTGGTGGTCAGGGCTGGCAAGCACGCGGACAGCAGCAGTGGCCGGGCACGGGGCCGCAGGACGGGTACGGTCCAGGTGGTCAGGGCTGGCAGGGCAGGGGTTCGGGACAGCAGCAGTGGGCTGGGCCCGCTCAGGCGCACTGGCCGGGCGCGGGACCGCAAGGCGGATACGGTCCGCCCGACGATGGATGGCAGCCACCCGGTCCCGCGCCGCAGCAATGGGCTGGCAACGGGAGCCAGCCGGGGTATCGCAGCGACGGCCAGCCGTGGCAGGGAGCCGGGCCCGGCCACCGCGAAGGCAACGACGCCGCCGGACAGCCCTGGCCGGGCCAAGCACCGCGGCCGTGGGCAGGTGGGGTGCCACAGGGCGGCTACGGCCCGGCTGACCAGCCCTGGCACGGGCGCGATCCGCGAACGCAGGATCAGTATGGCGCCCCTGGCCGGGAACGGCGCGGACGCGGGCAGGGGCCGCAGCAATGGCCGGGCAACGGCCAGCCGAGGAACGGGTACGGGCCCGCTGGCCAGGCGCCGCAGGGCCACGGCCGCGGGCCGCAGCGGAGGACTGGCCAGGCGCCAGGAAACGGATACGATCCGGGTGCCCAGCAGTGGCAAGGCCAGCAGCCGGGAGCCGGTTCGCCGCAGTGGCCAGGAGCCGGCGACCCGGCCGGCTATGGTTCGGGCGATCCCGGCTGGCAAGGCAGGGGTCCCGGTGCTCAGCAGTGGGCGGGCCAGGGAGGGCAGGCTGGGGATGATCCGGCCGGCGCACCGGGTTACGGCCGTGGCGGATCGCCAGGCCATGGCCCTGCTGTTTCGCCCGGCACCGGCCCTGCTGCTTCGCCGGGTTACGGCCCTGCTGCTTCGCCGGGCTACGGCCCTGCTGCTTCGCCGGGTTACGGCCCTGCTGCTTCGCCTGGCTATGGTCCCGCCGGTTCGCCCGGCTACGGCCCTGCTGCTTCGCCTGGCTATGGTCCCGCCGGTTCGCCGGGTTACGGCCCTGCTGCTTCGCCCGGCTATGGTCCCGCCGGTTCGCCGGGTTACGGCCCTGCTGCTTCGCCTGGCTATGGTCCCGCCGGTTCGCCCGGCTACGGCCCTGCTGCTTCGCCCGGCTACGGTCCCACCGGGTCCGCTGGCTACGATCCGGCTGGTTCGCCCGGCTACGATCCGGCCGACTCAGCTGGCTACGGGCCTAGCGGTTCGCCTGGCTACGGTCCAGCCGGTCCTGCATGGCAGGAGCAGGGCGGCCAGCAATGGTCAGGTCAGCAGGGCGGGCATGGGTCGGCTGACCCGCCGTGGCAGGGCTCGGGCCAGCAGAACGGCTACGATCCCGGCGGCCAGCCATGGCGAGGGCAAGGACCGCGCCCTGACGGCCGGCAATGGGCAGGCGCCGGTCGCCAGGACGAACATGGCCCTGGCCCAGGTGATCAGCGGTGGCAGGAACGCGGTCAGTGGCCGCGGCCGTGGGACCAGCAACCGCCGGTGCAGGCAGGGCAACAAGGCACGGTAGCTGAGGCCGGCCAGGGCGCTGGGCAGCCTGCGGGTCGAGCAGGACGGCCGAAGCGGCCTGCCGCGCTGCCCGCACCACAGCCGTCACCGCAGGCTCAGGCCGCCGCGAAGGCTCAGCCGGATTCCGAGGCTGGGTCGGTGTCCGCAGCGCAGCCGCCAGCGTCGGGGCCGTCGGACGCCGCTCAGCCGGTGTCAGCTGGGCTGCCGTCGGCTTCGGGCGCGCCGACCGCCATGGCTGCTCGGCCAGCGTCGGCGGCGCAGCCATCGGCGTCTGACGCTTCGGCCTCGTCGGCTCGGTCCGCCGCGGCCCAGTCGCCGGCGGCGCAGCCGCAATCGCCAGCATCGGCACAGCCGTTGTCGGCGCGGCCGGAACCTACGGCCTGGCCAGCGACCGAGGACGTGCCCGACCGGCGTGGGACTCCCGGTGCGACGAATGGAGCAGTCAGCGAACGGGCGCCCAGTGCCGCGGACCTCGTGGTTGACTACATCGCCCCAAGTTGGACGGCGGACGCCGACGGTGTGGGTCCCGATGACGACACCACGCCGCTGCCAGTGATCCTGCCTGACCAGCCGCCGCCAGTCTCGGTGGTGCCGGATAGCTTCGCCGCGCCTGATCCCCGGCCGCAGCCCGTTGCCTCGCCGGACACCGTCGGCACGAGTACGGCGGGCGAACGCGTGCGCGGCCCGTTTGAGCCCGTCGAACGGGCCGGCAGCCAGCGGGCGGCGAGTTCTCCGCCGTCCCGCGAGGAAGAGAGATCCTCAGGCGCAGCGGCCAAGCTGAACCAGATCAAGGATCTGTACCTGACCGCTGAGGCGATCGGTGACGACGCTCTCGACCGCAATTTCGATGTGGTCAGCGACCGGCAGAGGCAGCTGATCAGGGAGTACTTCGAGCAGGCGGTCGCTGCCAAGGCCGAGGGCAAGACAACGGGCTAACCATGGGTGGGTAAGCGGTCGTTCCTGCGGTAATCCCCGATCTGCGAGATGCCTGGGGGAGCGGCAACGGCAGCCCAGGCGGCCGTCACTTCCGATCTCAGGCCCGCTGCCTTCTCCATCGGCGTCCGCGGATCCGCGAGCACGCCTGCCGACGCCCGCGCGAGCTGGCGCGCTTCCAGGCTGGCCGCGGTGTGGAACTGCAGCTGGAACGGGATTTCCAGGGACGGATCCAGCCAGGAAGTGACCATGTACTTATGCTCGGTGGCATGCCAGCCGTTCCGGCGCGCGTCAAGGCGGAATCCCTGGACGCGGAGCGCGTCATGAACCAGCCACGTACCGACCGTGTAATGATTCTCGTCGAAGACGAAGGCGTACGCCAGCGCGCCGGTGACGTGGCGGCATAGATCCTCGACCGGCGCGCCCGGATATCTCATGAGCATGCCGGCGACCTCAGCCATGAAGAGGTCGGGACTTATCAGAGCCGGCAGGTCGGCGTCCGTTGCCAGCCGTCCATGCTCCAGCCTGGCCTCAATCCCGCGCAATGCTTCGGTCAGGCCACCATTGGCGTAGCTGCCGAATAGGTTCCGGCCCTCCGCTGCGCGGAACCTGTCATGCATCGAGCGAGCGACACGTGCCTGATCGGCTGTAAGGCTCGCCAGGCCCCAGCTCCACGAGCCATTCGCATCGACATGGGGTCCGGCGCGCTCCGTTACGCCCTCGCTCCGGTCGGCCGAAGCAGCAGCGCGAGCGCGTTCACCGTTCGGCCGTGACCGAGCGTGATCTGGACTGGGCCCGGCAGCGGAGTCGGGGGTGACCTGAGCGGTTGTGCTGTCCCAGCTGTAGCGGGACGGCTGGGATGGCTGGCCCGCTGGTGGCGTGCCGCTGTCGTACCTGGGTGCAACGCTGGTGTCGTAGGCGGGCGGCGAAGGGAGGCTATCGCGGCTGATGTGGTCCGTGGTTCGTTCGAGACTGGCAGGAATGGAGTGGCTGGCACGGTTGCCGGCAGCATCAGCGGAGTCCTGGGCCGCTGATGCTGGGCCGGAGTCCTGGGCCGCCGATGCTAGGCCGGAGTCGTAGGCCGGCGGCGCAGGCATGCCGTTTCGGTCGGCCTCTTCGGCGGCCGTGCGGGCCGTGGTGGTGTCGTTGTCGGCTGGCCCCGGCGGGAAATGGGGACGAGCCTCGTCGGTGGCGGCGCGCGCCATGGTGGTATCGGCGGGTGACGCGACCGGGAAATGGGGACGGGCTCCATCGGTGGCCGGGGCCGCCGTGCCGTCGGCGTCGGCGGGTGGTCCTGGCGCGGTGTAGCGGCGGGGTTCGCCCGTGGCCTGGCGCGCGATGGTGGTGTCGTGGGCGGGTACGTCGGGCGCGTCGTGAGGGTTGTGTTCGCTGAACAGCGCGCGGCGCGTGGTCGCATCGTTGGCTGATGGCTTCGGCGTGGTGTCAGGGACGAGTTCGGTGGCTGGCGTGCGGGTCATGTTGTCGCGGTGCGTGACTGGCTCGGCGCGGCTGACCGGGACTTGAGTGACCGCGTGCGCCAGGTTGCCCTGGGCCCTGGACGGCATTGGGGAGGTGATCCTGGCTGCGTCGGTGGCGCGGTCCCGGCCTGGTGGCGCGAGTTCGAGGTGCTTGAGCCGTGGCGGCTGGGGCTTGCGAGTGCCGTCGTCGTGGTAGGGCGATGATGGATGGCCAGCCGGCAGGCGCTCCAGGCGCAGCCTGAGATCGGCACGCGATCCGGGAACCAGGCGCACGCCTGGCTGGTCGACTCTGACGCCCCCTGGATCGGCTGGACGCGGTTGGCGCATGCCATCGGTCGGCGCCGCTTCAGGTGGCAGGTTTTCGGACGGCGATGCGTCCCTCGGCAGCAGCGCGTCGGCGGATGCCGGATCGCTGGGCCGCGCCGCTTGCTCCCGCGCGCTCACGGGCTGTGCGCGGTCGGCGGGCGGGTCGCTGGGCAATGCGTACGCGGCAAGCTCGTCGGTGAGCGACGGGTGAAGGCCGAGCGAATCAGCGCGCGGTGCCCGGTAGGCTGGCGCGGCATCTGGCACGGCGCGGTGAGAAGACGCGTTGTCTGGTCGCGCGTGGTTCGCGGGCGCGTCCGTGAGCGATGCCCGCTCAGCCCGAGCGTCCGTAACGGGCGAGTGGAGGGCGGGCACGTCCGTGAGCGGTGCGTGGCCAGGCGTGTCCGTGAGCGGTGGGTGGCCAGGCGGGTCGTCTGGCAGTGCATGACCGGTCAGGACTTCTGCGATCGGTGCGTGGGCGGGGGCTTCGGTCAGCGACGCCTTGTCGGCGGGCCGGCCGGTGAGTGGTGCGTGGTGCGTGGGTGCGTCAGTGCGCAGCGGCCGAAGGACGGGCCGGTTGGTGAGTGGCGCGTCGGCAGGATCGTCGGTGAGTGGTGGGTGCTTGGCGGGTCGGCCGGTGAGTGGTGCGTGCCGGGCGGGCGCGTCAGTGGCCAGCGCCCGGTGGGCGGGTGGGGCATCGGGCAGCGGTCTGCGGGCGGGCGGGGCATCGGGCAGCGGTCTGCGGGCGGGCGGGGCATCGGGCAGCGGTCTGCGGGCGGCCAGGGCGGCTGGCAGGGCGCTATGGGCTCGCGGGGCGGCTGGCGGTGCGTGGTGGGCTGGGGCGCTGGGCAGCGCGCGGGCGAATGGGGTGGGTGCGGGCAGCATCTCGCCGGGGAGGGTGTCCGCAGGCCGTAGGTCTTGCTTGTGCGGCGAGGGCAGCTGACCGTCTGGCATGGTGTTCGATAGGTCTTGCTTGTGCGGCGAGGGCAGCTGACCGTCCGGCATGGTGTTCCATAGGTCTTGCTTGTGCGGCGAGGGCAGCTGACCGTCCGGCATGGTGTTCTGTAGCCGGTCGTCAGCGGTTGGTGATTTCAACGGCTGGGTGTCGGTGGCTTGCGGTTCCAGCGGGCGACCGCCGTTCGATGGCGCGCCAGGCCGCGCCACCCGATGCTCCGCCGTGCTCTCCGGCCCTGCGGTAGTGAACCATCCCGCGGTGCCGGCTTGTGCCGCGATGCCGTCCAGTGTGACCGAGTCTTCGTCGGCAACCAGGGCGGCAGCCGCATGCTCATCCAGCGGCTGATCGGGGTCCGCCTCGGGCCCGGATCCTGATCGGCTGGCTCTTTCCCTCTCGACCGCGGCCTCGGCCTCCCGGTACAGGGCCGACCGGCCGCTTCGGTCACCAGCTCTGGGTCTGACCGTCCCGTCAGGGTACGGCAGCTCGCGCTGGACCCGGTCGATCAACCTGGGCAGATCAGGGATGACGGCATCGCGAGGGTCCTGCGGGTCCCAGCGGTCCAGCTGGTCCCACCGGTCCTGCTGCCCTGGCATGGTGCTGTCTCCCGCGAGTCGGCAATGCCGCCATCGTAGCGGCGGAACAGGACGCGCCGTGCTGGGATGCTCACCGCGGGTCAGACCGGGCGGCGGCTGATTCTTGCGGCGAACAGCTCACGCAGGCTGACCACGCCACATACGTGGCGGCCGTCCATCACCGGCAGATGCCGGAATCCGTTGAGCATCATCAGCTGCGCCGCCTTATCGGCGGACGTCGACGGGCTGACCCACTGCGGGTCCCGCGTCATCCACTCCGAGACCGTGGACGTGGCCAGATCCTTGCCTGACGCCGCCGCACGCAGCACGTCCCGCTCGGTCAGGATGCCCGCCAGGAAGGTGTCCTGCAGGACGATCGTCGAGCCGACCTTGGCCCGCACCATCCGCCCGGCGGCCTCGGCGACCGGGGCATCGGGCCCGACGGTGACCACAGTCCGGTTCATCAGCTCCGCAATCGCCACCACGCAGGCCTCCCGATCCTGTCGTTGCCGCCGTCAGCCGCTCTCGCCGAGCTCGTCAAGCTCGGGATCCAGGTGCGGGGTGGCTGGCTGGGCCAGTTCCTCCGACAGCAACCGCCACAGCGAGCCGGCCCAGCTCGAAAGATCGGGCCACCGCTGCCAGAAGACCTGCAGCACCAGCTCATCGAACTCCGCGTGCGCCTGCTCGGTGGTCACCGCGCGGGTGATTTCCTCCAGGTCATGAATCAGCCCGAGGAACCGTTCGGCCATGACTTCCATACGCATCTCCCCGGCTCGCCGCCCGGTAACGTGACGGATGCGACTTACGCAGCCGACGGTAGCTTAATGCTGCGCGGAGGTCACTGCCTCAGCAGAAAGAAAGTGGCACCGCGGGTATGACCTGGCCGCGGGCCTCGCCAAGCCCGATCCTGCGGCCTTCCTGGCCTGCGGCGGCTGCCGATATCGCCACCTCATCGCCGTCGGCCAGCCAGCCTCGGCTGCTGCCATCGGCCAGTTCCACCGGCCGGCTGCCGGCCCAGGCGAGCTCGATCAGCGACCCGTACTGGTCCGGCCGCGATCCGCTCACCGTGCCGGACGCGAACAGGTCGCCGGTACGCAGCGAAGCGCCGTTGACGGTCATGTGAGCCAGCATCTGGGCCGGGCTCCAGTGCATCGCCGAGTACGGCGGCCTGGACACCAGGTGCCCGTTGATGCGGACCTCGAACGCGATGTCCAGCCCCCAGTCACCCGACCGCGCCAGGTAGCCGACGAGCTCGGTGTCGAGCGACGGCGGCCGCAGCCTTGCGTGCTCGAGCGCCGCGAGCGGCACGACCCACGGCGAGATCGTGGTGCCGAACGACTTGCCAAGGAACGGGCCGAGCGGCACGGACTCCCAGCCCTGAATGTCACGCGCCGACCAGTCGTTCACCAAGCACGCACCGAAGACGTGCTGGGCGATCCGGCTGGCCGGAACCGTCTCGCCGAGCACGCTGGGCACGCCGACAACAAAACCTAGCTCGGCCTCGAAATCCAGCCGTTCGCACGGGCCGTAGCTGGGCAATGCCGCCCCGCCCGGCCTAGCCTGCCCGCACGGACGCCTGATCGGCGTGCCGGAAACCACCACCGTGCCGGCCCGGCCGTGATAGCCGATCGGCAGATGCCGCCAGTTGCGCGTCAGCGGCTCGGCATCCGGCCTGAAGATCCGACCGACGTTGGTCGCGTGCTGCTCGGACGCGTAGAAATCGACGTAGTCGGCGACGGTGAAGGGCATATGCATGGTCACCTCGCCGACCGGGATGAGCAGGTCCTCGATGGCGCGGCGATGCAGGTCATCGGTCAGCCATTCGGTGACCGCGTTCCTGACCTGGGCCCAGGCGCCGTCCCCGGCGGCCAGGAAGGCGTCGAGATTGCCCGACCTGAAGTCCGCCGCGCGCCCGGGCAGCAGCCGCTCGCTGGCTGTCGTCAGGTCGAGCACGTGGTCCCCGATCGCCACGCCGACCCGGCGCTGAGCGGGATGCCGCGGGCTGCCGAACGAGCCGTAGGGCAGGTTGTCGATCCCGAACAAGTGCCTGTCGGCGACCTCCAGCCATTCGCAGGCGCGGGCCAGAGCCATCCAGACCTCCCAGGTATGTCCTTCTCGGTGCTGGCTGATCGGTGCTGGCTGACGGGGCGCAGCTGCACGGTTCCGGCCTGCGAGGTTGCTCGGCCATCAGGCCGTCGCGCGCGGCGGGCCTCCGCCAGACCGGGGAATGGTCGGCGGGCTCAAGCCGACGGTGTGCGGGACCGGCGGGCTGGCGGCTTGGCCCGCGGCGGGCTCGCTGGCGCCGCCCCGGGCCGTAGCGGTCTGGTGGGCGCCGTCCTGCGAGGTGGCTGGCGGCCCAGCGACCGCCGCGGCGGTGCCGGAACCGCTGGCCTCAGCGGTTGCCGCGGCCACCAGGCTGGCCACCCTGGCGGCCTCATCGAGCACCGACTCACTCCGCAGCCTGGCCTCGTAGGCATGCTTGCCGCCGCGCGCCCCGAACAGCCGCCTGTTCAGCACCAGGTACAGCACCAGGACGACGTTGAGCAGGAAGAGCGCGATCTTAGTCACGGTGAACTTGTCGTAGAGCTCGTAGATCTCCAGCGGCAGGAACAGCGAGGTTGCCACCATGGCGAAGTACTCGCCCCAGCGCCGGGCCAGCCACAGGCCGATGCCCTCGATCAGCGAGATGACCGATATCGCGCTGACGCCCACCGCGAGCAGGGTCAGCTTGGTCTGGCTGATGTGCAGCACTCGGCGGACCAGCCCGATGATGCCGCTGGTGTCGACATTGAAGCCCAGCTGGCGGGCGGCGGAACGCAGGATCGGCAGCTCGCGGTTGAACGCCTCGGTGATGGTCAGCCTGGAGTGGGAGAACCGCCAGATGCCGTAGGCAAACGCGGCGAACAGCAGGAACCTGCCGAACCGCTCGATCGCGAACAGGCGCAGGATGATGTCGCCGCGGATCTCCTTGCCGCGCCTGATCATCGGAGCGTCGCTGATCGGCCCGCCGCCGTGCGGCTCGCCGGTGACGTAGCTGCCGCACCGCAGGCAGCGCCAGACCTCGCCGCCGAAGATGGCGGCCCGCATGTGCTCCCTGAGATGGGCTTCATCCGGGGCGTACGTGATGTGGCCGGCGCGGCCGCACCGGTACAGGCTCCAATCCATGTGTGGCAGCCTACGGCAGGCATACCCGGAATCAAGCCGGTCGCTGGCCGCCGGCCAGGGCTTTAGCCGGTCCGCGCCGAGCGGCCCTACGCTGGCCTGATGAGCGATCCGACGAGCCAGCGGGCACCGGACTGGAGCTGGGCCGGCCAGATGATCGATGCCCGCCCGCAGATCGTGGCCGACCGCCGCCTGCTGCTCGAGCTGCTCGCCGGCCTGGATCACGCGGACTGGGAGCTGCCCACGGTCTGCCCCGGCTGGAACGTGCACGACGTCGCCGGCCACATCGTGCACGGCTACCTGCGGCGGCTCTCCGGCGGCCGGGATGGGCACTCGGTGGTCTGGCTGAGCCCGGACGACCTGCCGCGGGCTCTGGCCAGGGTGAACGAGGAGTTCGTGGCCCAGACCCGGGCGCTCAGCCCGCAGCTGCTCACCGACCTGCTCGAGCACTTCGGGCCGCAGCTCGACGCGTACTGGGCGAGCCTGGACCTGGCCGCGATCGGCGGCAACGACGTGTGGTGGGCGGCGCCCGGTATTCCCGCGCCGGTGTGGCTCGACGTGGCCAGGGAGTACACCGAGACCTGGGTGCACCAGCAGCAGATCAGGGATGCCGTTGGCCGGCCGGAGGCGAACCGGCCAGAGCTCGCGTACCCGGTGATCGACACGTTCTTGCGGGCGATGCCGCGTGCGCTCGGCCACGTCACTGCCGCCGAGGGAACGGCGCTGCGGATCACGGTCAGCGGCGCTGCCGAAGGCAGCTGGACGGTCACCCGCGGCCGGGAAGGCTGGTCCATGGCCGGTCATCCTGACCCTGGCCTGACCACGCTGCTCGAGATCGGTACCGATACCCTGTGGCGGCTGGCGACCGGCGGGATTACCAAGGAAGCCGCGCTTGCCGGAGTCCGGCTCACCGGCGATCAGGCAGTTGGCGACGCCGCGTTGGCGATCGTCTCCATCATCCGCTGACCGCCTGCGTGGTCCTCGCGGCACTGCGGCGTCGCCTGGTCAGTCGCAGTACGCGGGCTGCCGCTGCGGGCACTGCATGGCCGGCGGCAGTGTCGGCGGGCGGTTACCGATCAGGACGCCGCCGGCGAGCACGAGCATCTCGGGGCATGCCTGGGTGATCGCATCCCGGTCACCGCCGGTGACGATCAGGGCGGTGTCCCGCTCCAGATCACGCATGGTCTCGATCAGCCCGGCGAGATCCGGGCACGACAGGTCGTCCAGCAGGCCGTCCATGAGCAGCAGCTCCGGCTGACGAACGGCCGCGGCCGCGATCCTGGCCCGCCTGGCAACCAGTTCGGGCGCCGACCGGATAGGTACTTCCGCCCAGGGCGCGAGCGCCAGGCGGTCCAGGATCGCGGCGACCAGCAAGCGGCGATCCTCATCCGGCCCGCAGGCGGTCCTTGCAGAGCGTTCCACCAGGCCGCGAACACGGACGCCGGGCAGTGGCCGGCCACCGCGGATCGCGATGCCGATCCGGCCGCGGGCGGCGCGGCGGCCGGCGACGGTGGTCAGGTCATGACCCAGGACCCTCAGCACCCCGTAGCCGGGAGCTGTGCGGCCGGCCAGCAGGTCGATCAGCGCCGGGGCGGCTGCCTGGCCGTCGGCCACAATGCCGAGCACCGCGCCCCCGGCGCCAGGCTGCTCCAGCCGGAAGCTCGCCGACCGCAGCACCCAGCAAGGTCCGCGCCGCAGCCCGACTCCAGCCGCGATCACCGGGCTGACCGTGGCGACGGCGTGACCGGATCGCATATCGCCCCCCCGATCCCCGCCTCGGTCACGTGCTCCCCAAGCACCGGAATATAACTCGCTGTAAACAGGCGTGTCCAAGACGTCACGGGCGGGGCGCGGCGGTATTCGCGCCGGTGATCGCTGCCATCATGAGCGCTGGCCACCGCGGCGTCAGGCCTGGCCAGGTACGCGTGCCGATGGGCGAGTTGCCCGGCCGGCCCGCCGCCTGCCGCTAGTTCCGCCGACCTGACGCCGGTACGTTGTGCCTGTGCGCAAGCCGATGGACCTGCCGTTCGACCCGATTGAGCGGGCCGGCGCCATCTGGCAGCACCGGTTCGGTCCGTCCCGTGCGATGGCCGCCGTCACCTCGGTCATGCGGGTACAGCAGATCCTGCTTGCCGAGCTCGACGCCGGGCTGCGGCCGCACGGCCTGACCTTCGCCAGGTACGAGGCGCTGGTCCTGCTCAGCTTCAGCCGCACGGGCGCGCTGCCGCTCCGGCTGATCGGCGAGCGGCTGATGGTGCACCCGACCAGCGTCACCAATACGATCGACCGGCTGGAACGCCAGGAGCTCGTCATGCGCAGGCCCAATCCGCGGGACCGCAGGGGGACTCTGGCGGAGATCACTCCGGCCGGCCGGGAGGTGGTCAGGCTGGCCACCGCCGAGCTGATGGCCGCCGGGTTCGGCATGACCTGCTACGACGACGATCAGCTCGATGCCATCTTCAGCCTGCTGCGCGCTCGGCGGGTCGCGGCGGGCGACTTCACCTGATGGCCGAAGGCCGCCAGGTCAGGCCGCCGTCCAGCGTGATGTAGACCTCGCCGAGCTGGGAATCGGCCGGCACGGCCACGCCCTGCAGGCTGGTCGTCATCCCGACATAACCGAAACCGCCTGGCGGCTGCCCGGTCACCTGCGCGCTATGCCAGCTGGTCGCATCAGGGGAGTAGTAGATGCCAGCAGAGGTGGCGAGGACGAGGGCGCCGCCTGGTGCGACGGCCAGCGAGGCAGCCGACCGGACGGGAAGCACGCTCCGCTGCCGCCACGCAGAGCCGCCGTCTGATGAGGAGTACGCGATCAGCGGCCTCAGCCTGGCTGACGAGGCGCGGCCCTGGCCGTTCGTGCAGACCAGGTACACGATGCCGGGGCCCGGTGCCAGCAGCCCGGCTCCTGGCTGCCCGCCCTGGCGCGCCGTCCCGCGCAGGCAAGGCGGCCCGCCCGCCGAGATCGGTACGGCGTGCCACCGCCCGGCGGTGACCGGCCCGGTGAACAGCCCGCCATGCGCGAGCAGGAAGCCGCCCTGGCTGGTGAGCTGCAGGCCGCCCGGCGAGACCGGAAGGCTTGCCGCCGCCCCTGGCACCGGTGCCCAGGTGTCGGCATCGGCAGGCGCCGACGCCAGCTCGAAGCCACGGCAGCCAGCGGCGTAGTCAGACCCGGTGCCCGAGCAACTGGCGATCACCGCGAACGCCCGGCTGCCGACCGTGGACAGGTCGACGACCCGCCCGGCCGGCAGCCCGGTGACCAGGGTCCAGGTGCGGCCGCCGTCGTGGGTGGCAAAGAGCTGTGGCCCGAACGCCCAGCCGTTCCGCTGGTCGAGGAACCGGATCTGGCTGACCCCGCGCGAGCCGTCTGGCGGCCCGGCGGCCAGCGCGCTCGCGCCGAACCAGGTCCGGCCGTAGTCCTCCGTGCCGGCGACCGAGGTACACGAGGCCGCCGGGCACGGCGGGCCCGACTGGCCGATCGCGGCGCCGACCGCCGATCCGACGAAGGTCACCGACGTCGGGCGGAAGGCGGGCGGCACGGCATTGGAGGTATCCGACAGCCCGCGTCCTGGCCTTGGCGGCCGGCGGCCGGCCGGCGCCGACGGCCGCGGGCTGCTCGCCGGGCTGCCGCTCGCCTGCGGGACAGGAGACTCCCCGATTACCCTGGTGATCCCGCTGTCGCGTGGCAGCAGCGTGGAGGCGACCTGCGGGGCCGTCCACGCGGCCGCGACGATCACGAAGGCGGCGGCCGCGGTGGTCAGAGCGCGGATGTTCTTGCGCCGCCTGGCCCGGCGGGAGATCCGCTCGAATGCTCCTGGCCGCGGATGCATCAGCTCGATGTCGGAGCCGAGCCAGTCATCGATCGGGTCGCGCGGATCAGCCATTAGCCTCACCTACCGCCGCCTTGAGCTTGGCGCGCGCGTGGTACAGGTCGGCCTTCACCGTCCCCTCAGGGCGGCCGAGCATCGCGGCGACCTCCTTGACACCGAAACCAGCGTAATAGTGCAGCAGGAATGCGCTGCGCAGCCGGGGCGGCAGTCCCTCGATCAGAGCCCGCACGTCGACGTCTTGCGCCGGGTGATAGGCGGGGTCCTGGGCGCCGGCGGCGGTAATGATCCTGATCGCCCGCCGCTCGCGGCTTGACTTGCGCCAGTGGTCCCTGATCAGGTTGGTAGCGATCATGTAGAGGTAGCTTTGCGGGTTGTCCAGTCCAGCCCACCTGGACAGCAGCCGGGTAAAGGCCTCAGAAGCGATCTCATGCGCCGTCTCGTCGTCGTCCACCAGGCGCCGCACCCAGCCGGCCAGCCTCGGGTAGCACGCGTTGAAGAGATCCTCTACGGCCTCGCGGTCGGAGGATCGGAGCCTGGCCACTGAGCTCCCTTGCCTGGCCGCCGACAATGACGGCATGCCCCATGACGCCTGCACGGCCACCACGTCACCGGTCATCGGGAGGCTGCCGTGTCCCTGGCGAGATTTCGCATTCGTTCTACCACACATTCGGCGTGTCCTGGGCCAAAGCACGAGTCATCCGGGGTGCGAACGCTCATGCCTGATCAGACGACGCAAGTGCTCAGCCGGTTGGAAAGTCCCTGCAGGCTCGGGCCGGGCCGCCGGCATAGACTGGGGTGAGGCGGTTTAGTAGGACGTCCTAGTAACCTGCCGCCGAGGCCGTTCAGGTCCTGGAGGAAGCTCATGAGCGCTCAGCCCCCAACCGGTCACGAAGGCTACCAAGCTGCCGCGGACCCCCAGGACGGCCGGGCGCGCTGGCAGCGCAGATACGACCAGGCCGGAGTGCGGGACGCGGACTTCAGCACGTTGTCCAGCCTGGCTGTCGACCCGGTGTACGGGCCGCCGGCCGGATCGGTGGTTCCCGGCTTCGAGCGCATCGGCTGGCCGGGCGAGTACCCGTTCACCCGCGGCCTGTACCCGGCCGGCTACCGCGGCCGGGCCTGGACCATCAGGCAGTTCTCCGGCTTCGGCAACGCGGCGCAGACGAATCAGCGGTACAAGATGCTGCTGCAGGCGGGCGGCGGAGGCCTGTCGGTCGCCTTCGACATGCCGACCCTGATGGGCCGAGACTCCGATGACCCGCGGTCGCTTGGCGAGGTCGGGCACTGCGGCGTCGCGATCGACTCGGCAGCGGACATGGATGCGCTGTTCGACGGCATACCGCTGGCCGACATCACCACCTCGATGACGATAAGCGGCCCGGCGGTGCCGGTGTTCTGCATGTACCTGGCGGCCGCCCGGCGGCAGGGCGCAGACACCTCCGCGCTGAACGGCACGCTGCAGACCGACATCTTCAAGGAGTACATCGCGCAGAAGGAATGGCTCTTCCCGCCCCAGCCGCACCTGCGGCTGATCGGCGACCTGATGGAGTACTGCGCGGCCGAGATACCTGCCTACAAACCGCTGTCCGTCTCCGGGTACCACATCAGGGAGGCGGGATCCACCGCGGCCCAGGAACTCGCGTTCACCCTTGCCGACGGGTTCGGTTACGCCGAGCTCGGCCTGTCCCGCGGCCTGGACATCGATACGTTCGCGCCCGGCCTGTCGTTCTTCTTCGACGCGCACATCGACTTCTTCGAGGAGATCGCCAAGTTCCGTGCCGCCCGGCGGATCTGGGCGCGCTGGATGCGCGAGGTATACGGCGCGAAGACCGAGCGGGCTCAGTGGCTGCGGTTCCACACTCAGACCGCCGGTGTCTCGCTGACCGCGCAGCAGCCAGATAACAACGTGGTGAGGACGGCGGTCGAGGCCCTGGCCGCGGTGCTCGGCGGCACCAACTCGCTGCACACCAACGCGCTTGACGAGGTGCTCGCGCTGCCGAGTGAGAAGGCCGCGGAAATCGCGGTGCGCACCCAGCAGGTGATCATGGAAGAGGCCGGGGTGGTCAACGTGGCCGATCCGCTTGGCGGGTCATGGTACGTGGAGGCGCTCACCGACCGGCTTGAGGCGGAAGCTGAGGAGATATTCGCGACGGTGCGGGCGATGAGCCCGGACGGTTCAATGACCGGCGGGATCCTGCGCGGAATCGAGGACGGCTGGTTCATGGCCGAGATCGCCGAGGCCTCGTTCGCCTATCAGCAGAAGCTGGAGAAGGGTGACAAGAAGGTCGTCGGGGTCAACTGCCACACCGACACGGTCGAGAAGCCGGTGGAGATTCTCCGGGTCAGCCACGAAGTGGAGGTGGCCCAGGTCCGCGTGCTCGCCACGCGCCGCGGCGGCCGGGACCTGGCGGCGGTGGATGCCGCCATCGGCGCCATGGTCAGCGCCGCCAGGAGCGGGCAGAACATGATCCCCCCGATGATCGATGCCGCGCTTGCCGAGGCGACGCTCGGGGAGATCTGCGGTGCGCTGCGGGATGAATGGGGCGGCTATTTCGAGGCTCCGGCATTCTGACATTAACCACTTATTAGTGGATTTCACAGGTATTTGGACGGTGATCGGCCGTCGTACCGCACGGCGAAGCCGTATCGTTATGGCGTACCCGTCCGGGTATGACAGGGAGGATTCCGGTTCAGATGCACACTCACTCGGGACGCCTCCCTGACAGCCAGGCAACGGCGACCGGGTCGGCCGGGGGTGATGGCGGGCGGCTGGCGTGGCCGGTCCGGTCTGGTGTGGTTCCTCCGCTCGCTGACGGGTTCATCGCCAGGTCGGAGACGGCGCCAGGACTTGGCGCGGCGCTCGTGCCAGGCACCGCCGTGATGCTGGTCAACGGCGACGTGACGGCCGAGGGCCCGGTGGACTGGCTGCGCTCGTCCGGCAAGACGCAACTGGCCGTCTACCTGGCCGAGTCGCTGTGGCAGTCGCGCGGGGTAGATCTGCTGGTCTGGGTCAGCGCGACAAGCCGGGCCGCGGTGCTGTCCGGTTACGCGGCGGCCGCCGCTGCGATCGGGACGGACTCGGCCGGCGATGCCGAGATTATCGCTGCCGGGTTCCTCAGCTGGCTTGGTGACACCAGCAGGAACTGGCTGGTGGTGCTCGACGATCTCGCCGATGCAGCGGACCTTGACGGGCTCTGGCCACAGGGCCAGGCCGGGCGGGTGGTGATCACGACATCGACGGCTGCCGTGCTCGCCGAGGAGCACCAGATGCTGGTGCTGCCGATCGGCGTGTTCAGCGCCCGTGAGGCGCTGAACTACGTGATGGGCAGGCTTACGGTCAACCGGGATCAGCGCCTTGGCGCGATCGACCTGCTCGAAGATCTTGGCTGCGAAGCGCTGGCCCTGGCCCTGGCGACCACGCTGATCGCGAGTTCTGGCGTGTCGTGCCGCGACTACCGTGATCATTTCGCCAGGCGCCGTGACCAGCTAGCAGTGGCGGGCGGCAAGCCGGCGGCAGCCGAGGTGACCTGGGTGCTTTCCGCTGAGCACGCGGACCGGCTTTCGCCTGGCGGGGCGGCCAAGTTCCTGCTGGCGATCGGCGCGCTGCTGGACGGCAACGGCATCCCTGGATCGGTGTTCACGACGTCCGCCGCGTGCGAATACCTGGCCAGGGAGGGCGCGGAGAGCTCCGCCGATCCCAAGGGCGCCTGGGATGCCCTGCTCAGCCTGGAGCGGGTGGGCCTGCTCGCCATTGATCCGTCAAGCACGCCGCCGACCGTACGGATAAGCCCGGTGGTGCAGGCTGCCGTCAGGTTGGCCTACCCGCCGGAACGGCTCGACCGGGCCGCCGCGGCGGCGGCGGACGCCCTGCTTGAGGTGTGGCCGCAGGACAAGGAACGCTCCTGGTCGGCGCAGGGCCTGCGCTCGTGCGCTGCCAGCTTGCAGCGGGCGGCCGGTGACCGGCTGTGGGCGACCGGCTGCCATCCGGTGCTGGTCCGCGCCGGGCGCAGCCTGGACGGCTCCCGGCTGACGACATCGGCTGTCGCCTACTGGAAAGAGCTTGCCGCGATCAGCAACCGGCTGCTCGGCCCTGGAAATCCGGACGCCAGGGTGACCGGAATTCAGCTGGCCAGCGCGCTGCTCGCGGCCGGGCAGGCAGCCGAGGCCGTGCCGTGGTTCCAGTGGGTGCTTGACGGCCGTACCCGCGCCTTCGGCCCTGATCACCCTGGCACGATCGCGGTCAGAGTCAGCCTTGGCCGGGCGTTCGGTGCGGCGGGCGAGCCGCGGGAAGCGGTGTCGGTGCTTGAGCAGGCGGTCGGCGACTTCGAACGGGTGCGCGGAGCCGGTCACCTGGACACCGTCGCAGCGCGGGACGAGCTGGCAGCCGCCTGCCATGCGGCAGGCCAGATCAACGACGCGATCCGGCTGTACCGGCGCACGCTGGCCGACCGGGAGCGGATCCAGGGCCCTCAGCACCCGGACACCATGACCACCCGGCAGGCGCTCGCCGCTGTGTATCTGGGCGATGGCCGGATCAAGGACGCGATATCGACGTACAAGAAGGTCCTGGCCGACCGCGAGCGGGTGCTCGGATCCGATCACCCCGACACCATCGCCGCCCGCGGTGAGCTCGGATCGGCCTACCATTCGGCCGGCCGGATGGCGTCGGCGCTCAGGCTGCACGAGCAGGCCTGCGCGGATTCGGTACGCGTGATCGGAGCCGACCACCCGGCGACCCTGGCCCGCAGCGCCAGCCTGGCCCACACCTACTACAAGGTTGGCAGGCTGACCGACGCCACGATCATGCTCAGGGACACACTCGCCCGCTGCGAGCAGGTCCTGACGCCAGGCGATCCGCTGACCATGGCCGTCAGGGAAAGCCTGACGAACATCGCGGGCGGCTGAGCCGCCGTTCCTCGGCCCTGAGCCCGGACCAGCGGCTCCGGTCAGTCCTGTCCGGCCGGGGCGTGGCCGGCGTCGCTTTCCCGCCGGATCTGGAAGAACGGCGACCGGAGCACGAATCGCGCGGTGAACAGCAAGATCACGCCGAGGGCAACGATGCCGACCAGCGACCACAGTTGCGGCGCCGGGGCCGAGATCAGAGACTTGACGAGTATCCAGCCGAGGAATCCGGCCGCCCCGAGCGGCAGTATGCCGAGGATCAGCGCGTCCCTGGCGCCGCTGAAGACCCGGCGCACGGCCGCCCCGAGCGGCAGTGTGCCGAGGATCAGCGCGTCCCTGGCGCTGCTGAAGACCCGGCGCCGGTAGTACACGATGGCGGCGAGCGCTGTGAGGATGTAAAAGATCGAGAACAGCAGCCCGGTGGTGTCGATCACGTCGAAGAAGGCGTTCTGGACCGAGGTAGCGAGGTAGTACACCGTGCTGACCCCGACGATGAGCAGGCCGACGATGACGCTGGCGGCGACGGGCGTGGCGAAGCGGCGGGACACGTTGCTGAGGAATTCGGGTAGCGCCCGGTAGCTCGCCATTCCGTACACGATCCTGGCGCTGAGCACGATTCCCGTGCCCGTGGTCGCGATGACCGACAGCGCGATCGACAGTGCCATCGCCTTGGCCCAGCCGCTGCCGCCAATGGCCTGCGCGACGTAGACCAGCGCGGTGCCGCTGTCCGATGCCTTCTGTAGCCTGGCCGGAGACACCACGCCCTGAAAGCCGACCTGCGCCAGCGTGTAGATGATGGCAAGCAGCGCGACCGCGAGGATGGCCGCCCTGCCCGGGTTGGAGCGCCGGTGCCTGACCTCCTCGTTGACATAGAGCGTGCCATCCCAGCCGCCGTACACGAACACCGCGACCAGGAAGCCCGCTACGGCGCTGCCATGACCGCCGATTCCTGACGGGCTCAGCCAGCCCCTGCTGATCGGGACTGTGCCGGCATGATGGCCGAGCACCCAGACCAGGCCGGCCACCGCGAGGCCGATCAGGATCACGTACTCGACCAGCGCGATGCTGACCTGGGTGCGCGCGGTAATCCTGATTCCCACCACAGCGACCACCAGCATGATCAGGCCGACAGCGCCGCCGATCCCGATGAATGCCCAGGTGCTTGCCGTAGTGGAGCCGAACACGGCAAGCACGGAGGGGCCGAGCAACAGCACCTCGGCGACCGTCCCGATGATGTAGGCCGCGACCATCAGCCATCCGGTCAGGAAGCCCAGGTACGGGCTGATCGCGCGGCCAACCCACTCGAAGGAGGCGCCGCAGTTCGCGTTCCACATGTTGCAGCGCCGGTAGGCATTGGCGATGATGAGCATGGGAATGGCGGTGAGGATGAGGATCGGCCCGCTACCGTAGGCGGTCGCCGCGGCGAGCGCGGCCAGCGAGAGCCCGACCGTTGCCGCGGGGGCGGACGATGCCATTCCGATGACCGTGTCCTGCATCACGCCGATCGCGTCCGGATGCAGCCTGGCCGCCGGGGCGCTCGTGATTCCTGCTGCGGCGGCGGATCGGTCTGTCAACGGTCCTCCTCTGGGGCCGGCTGCGGACCTGGTCGGGATCTGCGGCATCGCCGGGAATGTGCGCGGTTAGTCACAGCGCGAGATCTTAGCGATCCGGGCAGGTATCGCGTAACAAACGTTCGAGAGCCGTTCCGCTATCCGCTTCCGCGTCGCACCGCCCACAGTATCCGGGTGCCCTGAGGGTGCGCTGGCTACTCTGATCGCGGCGACGGTCAGCCGGCCCGCGGTCATGACCGGCATCAGGTCACAAATGCCGGCAAGACTGGCCGCTGCGGTAGCCGGCCTCTTCGCCGCGGCCGCCGCGGCGCGCGGGATGCCAGAGCGCTCACCAGCATGCGGCAGGATGTAGTCATGCAGCAGCCGCGTAATTTCTCCTTGCACGGTGCCGTGGATCTCGGTGCCCGGCAGGCCGCAGCCAAGCGCAGGCAGCAGGCGGAGCAGCCGCCGGCATCCGGCGACGAGCAGGCCTTTGTCATACAAGTCACGGAAGAGACCTTCAATACCGAAGTGGTTGCCAGGTCCCGAGCCGTGCCGGTGATCGTGGACCTGTGGGCCGAATGGTGCCAGCCGTGCAAGCAACTCGGGCCGGTACTGGAAAAGCTGGCCGAACAGGCCGCTGGCGCCTGGATACTCGCCAAGGTTGACGTCGATGCCAACCCGCAGCTCGCCGCAGCCCTGCAGGTGCAGTCGATCCCGATGGTCGTCGCGGTCATCGGCGGCCAGCTTGTCGATGGCTTCCTCGGCGCCCTGCCCGAGCCGCAGGTGCGGGAATGGCTCGGCCAGATCATGCAGGTAGCCGAGCAGATCGGGATGCCGGCCCGTACCGGTGGCGCAGACGCCGCCGGCGGCGCCGACGACGGAGCGGAGCAGAACGGCGTCGGCGGGGCTGACGCCATGAACCGCGACCTGGCCGGCGCGGAGGGCCGCGGCGGCCCGGCCGGGCCGGGACCAGAAGCCGGCCGAGGTGACGACGTACTTGCCGATCCCGGGTTCGCGGCGGCGCAGCGGGCGATGGACGCGGGCGACCTGGACGGCGCCGCGGCGGCGCTCCGGCAGGTGCTCGCCAGCGCTCCCGGCCATCCGGTGGCCAATGCCTGGCTGGCCCAGGTTGAGCTGATCGGCCGGGTCAGCGGCTACGACCAGGCGAAGGTGCGGCGGGCCGCGCTTGAGAATCCCGACGATCCGCGGGCGCAGGCCGAGGCGGCCGACCTGGAACTGGCATCCGGCCAGGTGGAGGCCAGCTTCGACCGGATGCTCGGGCTGTTCGCCCGGGCCGCGGGACAGGACAGGGACAAGGCGAGGCTGCATTTGCTGAGCCTGTTCGAGATCCTGCCGCCCAAGGACCCGAACGTCATGAAGGCCAGGGCGAAGCTGTCCAGCCTGCTGTTCTGACCGTGAGCGCGGTGACCGCAAGGGCGCCCGGCCTGGCCAGCCCAGCTGGTCGTCGGCCCCGCGACAGGAGCATGATGCTGCTATGCAGGAGAAATCCCGCACCGGCCAGCTGCTGGCCGCGACGCCGATGCTCGGCGACGCCAATTTCCGGCGCACCATCGTCCTGGTCGTCGAAGACGACGCGGACGAGGGCACGCTCGGGGTGGTGCTGAACCGGCCGAGCAAGATACCGGTCAAGCAGGTGCTTGAGCCGTGGAATAACCTGGTGACCGGGCCGAACGTGCTGTTCCGCGGCGGCCCGGTGGCGCCGGAGAGCGCGCTCGCGCTTGCCATGCCGCTTGGTGACACCGAGCCGATCGGCTGGCGTTCGCTGGCCGGATCGAAGCTGATGTCCAGGGTTGGCCTGGTGGACCTGGGCGCGCCGCCAGAGTTGCTTGCCGATGGGATCGCGTCGCTGCGGGTGTTCGCCGGCTACGCGGGCTGGGGGGCCGGCCAGCTGGACGCCGAGATCGAGGTCGGCGCCTGGCTGGTGCTCGACGGCAGGCCGGAGGACGCGTTCGCCATCGAGCCAGACCGGCTCTACCCTTCGGTGCTCCGCCGCCAGGGCGGTGACACGGCGCTGCTGTCCACCTACCCTGACGACCCTGTGCTCAACTGAACGGCGGCGCGTAAGCTGGCTGAGATGAACGAGGTACTTCCTAGCGGCGGCACCAGCGTTGACTCTGACGTCCGGCCGGACCTGTCAACCGGCGACGGCGACCATGAGCGGTTCGCGCACTACGTCGTCAGGGACAAGATCGTGGACTCCCAGGTGAACGGCACGCCCATGATCGCCCTCTGCGGCAAGGTCTGGGTACCGAGCCGGGACCCGAAGCGCTATCCGGTCTGCCCGGAGTGCAAGGAGATCTACGACTCGCTTCCCGACGGCTGACCGGCCAGCTCGGCGCCGGCGGCGCGCAGGTCAGCCAGCGTGGACGGGATCGCCGCAGGCGTGACGGCCGCGGTGAGGCCGAGCAGGACCCTGGCACCCAATCCGTGCCGCACCGCGTCGGCCGCCGTCGCCTTCACGCAGTAGTCCAGCGCCAGCCCGGCGATGTCCACGCTGGTGACGCCGCGCTCGGCGAGCCAGTCAGCGAGCGGCTGCCCTGAGCCGCTGACCCCTTCGAAGCCGCTGTAGGCGGCCGCGTACTCGCCCTTGCTGAACACCTCTTCCAGCGGGCCGGTGCGCAGGCCGGGGTGCAACTCAGCGCCGTGCGTGCCGTCCACGCAGTGCGGCGGCCAGCTGTCGACGTAGTCAGGCCGCGCGGAGAAGTGGGCTCCAGGGTCGATGTGATGGTCCTTGGTGGCGACGACGTGCGCGTACTCGGCGCTCGCCTCGCTGGCCAGGTAGGCGGTAATCGCCCTGGCCACTTGGTCGCCGCCGGCCACCGCCAGCGAGCCGCCCGGGCAGAAGTCGTTCTGGACATCGACGATCAGCAGCGCGCGCATGATCCAGAGCCTATGTCCGGCTCATTCAGGTCGTGAGCCTGGCGAGCGGTAGCGACGTCGGCTGGCTGGCCGCCGGTGATCCGCACCAGCTCGGCGAACGAGGTGGGGAACACCATGTGCGGATGGCCGGCCGCTGCCCAGACCACGTCATGGTCAGCCAGCCAGTTATCGACCAGGGTGCGGATCTGGCGCGGGTGGCCGACCGGAGCCACGCCGCCGATGACCTGCCCGGTCGCCGCGCGGACGAAGTCGGGATCGGCCCGGCGCACGGCGCCGAAGCCCTGCCGCGCCGCGACCATCGCCGTATCCACCCGGTGCGCGCCGCTGGTCAGGATCAGCAGCGGCTCGCCGTCAGCGTTGAACACCAGGCTGTTCGCTATCGCGCCCACGTCGCAGCCCAGCTGCGCCGCGGCTGCGTTGGCGGTGGGGGCAGGCTCGGGCAGCTCGCGGACTTCGCCGGCGGCTCCCAGCGACCGCAGCACGCCGGCGACGCCGAGCGCACGCGAATGCATAGGCGGAATGCTACCTGCCGTCCCCGCTGCCCGGTTCGAAGATCGTCGGGATCGCCGGGCTACCGCGTGACAGCCGCTGAGCGTGCGGCGGGAGCTCAGCGAGTGCATGCCGGTGGTGCTCCCTGGCCGCGTCAAGCGACCCGGCATCCAGGATCTCCCCGTCCCGCACGAGCCGCTGCAGCAACGGGCGGCGGCCCGGCCTGCCGACGTCCTGCGCCCGGCTGACGAGCTCCGCGGTGGCGGTGCCTGCCTTGTCGATTGCCCGTGCGGCCCACTTGCGGCCGCCGCGGCTCGGCTTGCCCGCCGAGAGCTTCGATACCGGCAGCAACGGCGCTGTGCCCTGCTCCCCGGTGCTCCGCGCGACCAGCTTGTAGACCAGCGCGGCGGTGGGTGCACCAGAACCGGTGACCAGCGCGGTGCCCACGCCATAGCCGTCGACCGGCGCGGCCGCGAGCGCGGCGATCGAGTACTCATCAAGGTCGCTGGTCACCACGATCCTGGTCGCTGTGGCGCCGAGGCCGTCCAGCTGAGCCCGGACCTGGCGGGCGACGACAGGCAGATCGCCGCTGTCGATCCTGATCGCTCCCAGTTCTGGCCCGGCCAGCTCGACAGCGGTGCGCACCGCCTGCCCGACGTCGTAGGTGTCGACGAGCAGGGTGGTGGCCGAGCCTAGCGCGCGGAGTTGGACGGCGAACGCCTGCCGTTCGCTGTCGTGCACGAGCGTGAACGCATGCGCGCTCGTGCCGGCGGTCGGGACGTGATAGTCGAGGCCGGCCCGCAAGTTCGAGGTGGCGGCGAAGCCCGCTATGTAGGCGGCGCGGGCCGCGGCGACGGCGGCGCGCTCGTGGGTGCGCCGCGATCCCATCTCGATGATCGGCCGCTGGCCGGCGGCGGACTTCATCCGCGAGGCGGCCGACGCGATCGCGCAGTCGTGGTTGAGCACGGACAGCACCAGCGTTTCGAGCACTACAGCCTCGGCGAAGCTGCCCTGCACGACAAGGATGGGCGAGCCGGGGAAATAGCACTCACCTTCCTGGTAGCCCCAGATGCTTCCGGTGAACCGGTATCCGGCCAGATAGCTCGCCGCGGGCTCATCCACCACACCCGAGCCACGCAGGAAGTCAAGCTCGTCGGCGCCGAACCGGAAGTCGGCCAGCGCCTCGGTGAAGCGCGCGTTGCCTGCCATCACGCCGTACCGCCTGCCGTTCGGCAGGTGCCTGGCGAAGACCTCGAACACTGTCCGGCGGTCCGCGGCGCCGCTGCCGAGCGCGGCCCTGAGCATGGTCAGCTCGTAATGATCGGTCAGCAGCCCGGTGTTCACGGGGGAAGCCTACGGATGTCACTGGCCAAGCGGGTCCGGCGCAGTGGAACACTAGGGGGAGGGAGGTGGCTTCGAGTGAGCGTGGCACCGGCTGAGCTGCAGCGGCCGGAGACGGACGATGTGACGGTCCCCGACCGGCCGTGGGTCACCATCGTGTGGAACGACCCTGTCAACCTCATGACCTACGTCACCTATGTGCTCCAGCGGGTATTCGGGTACCCGAAACCCAAGGCAGAGAAGCTGATGCTGGATGTGCACCACAAGGGGAGGGCGGTCGTCGCCGCCGGCGCCAGGGAGGCGATGGAGCGCAATGCGCAGACCCTGCATGGCTATGGCCTGTGGGCCACGGTGAGCCACGACACGTAAGCCACGCGGCAGCGGCGGTGGCGCTTGACGCAGGACCAGGGAGGAGCCGATGGCAGGGTTCCGCGCGACCTCGGGCGGGGTCACCGCGAGGTTCGCCAGGCCTGAGGCGGCCATGATCAGGGACCTGGTCTGGCAAGTCGCCGAGCTCGTGGCCGGCCCTGAACCTGCCGGCCAGGACAATCCGGCGGATGGCCAGGGCGGAGGCCGGCCGGTGCGGCAGGACGCGGCCGATGACCTCAGGGTGCCTGATGCCGATGAGCTCGCCGAGATGGTCGGCCTCGATGAGGGGGCGCAGAGCGTCGCGCCGCCCGACGACCCGGTCCTGTCCAGGCTGCTGCCTGACGGGTACATCGATGACCAGGACGCCGCGCGGGATTTCCGCCGGTTCACCGAGTCCGCCCTCAGGTCGGCTAAGGTCGCCGCGGCCAGGACGGTGCTCGCGACCATGCCGCCAGGCGGCGGCCGGGTCCGGCTCAGCACCGAGCAGGCCGAGGTGTGGCTGCGCGCGCTGAACGACGTCCGGCTGGCGCTCGGCGTGCGGCTCGGGGTCACCGACGACTTCGACGGGCTGGTCGAGGACATGTCGCCGCAGCATCCGCAGTTCGCCTATGCCCAGGTCTACCAGTGGCTGGCCTACATACAGGAGAGCCTGATCCTGGCGCTCTAGCGCTCGGCGGTTACGATCACGCCCATGCTGACCATCTCCCGCGCGCTGCTCGACAAGGTGATCGCCCACGCCAGGGCTGATCACCCGGACGAGGCCTGCGGCGTGATAGCCGGGCCAGCGGGCACCGACCGGCCTAAGCGGTTCATCGCCATGACCAACGCCGAGCGGTCGCCCACCTTCTACCGGTTCGACTCGATGGAGCAGTACCGCATCTGGCGGGAGATGGATGACCGCGACGAGGAGCCGGTCGTCATCTACCACTCCCATACAGCGACGCAGGCATATCCGTCGCGTACCGACATCTCGCTCGCAAGCGAACCAGGGGCCCACTACCTGCTGGTCTCCACCAGTACGGAGGCACCGGAGGTCCGGTCGTTCCGAATCGTAGACGGTCAGGTGAGCGAAGAGGAGATCCGGTTCAGCGGCCGCCCCCCGGAATGATCGGAGCCCGGAGCAGGTTGTCATATTGGCGTTCCGCCACCGCGACCCGCGACATTCTCAGCCCGTGACACTGGAGAGTTCCCGATGGCCATCGAGGTCCGCATCCCGACGTTGTTGCGCCCGCTCACCGGCGGCGAGAAGTCGGTCGAAGGCTCGGGCGACACGCTGGCGGCGCTGATCGCCGACCTAGAGTCGCGCCATGCCGGGCTCCGCGCCCGGCTGGTCGATGAATCCGGCCTGCGCAGGTTCGTCAATGTCTACCTCAACGACGAGGACGTCAGGTTCCTCGGCGGGCTGACCGCACCAGTCAGCGACGGAGACACCGTCACCGTGCTTCCCGCGGTGGCGGGCGGATGAGCTGAGCCGCGCGGTAGCGGCTGATTGCGGGCGGCCAGATGCGCTACGACTCGCTGCTTGACGCGGTAGGCGGGACGCCGCTGGTCGGGCTGCCCAGGCTGTCCACCGGGCCGGACACCCGGCTGTGGGCCAAGCTGGAGGACAGGAACCCGACCGGGTCGGTCAAGGACCGGGCGGCTTTCTGGATGGTCGCCGCCGCGGAGAAGGACGGGCTGCTCAGCCCGGGCACCACGGTCCTGGAGCCGACCTCGGGCAATACCGGCATCTCCCTGGCGATGATCGCCAGGCTGCGCGGTTACCGGCTGGTCTGCGTGATGCCGGAGAACACCTCGGCCGAGCGCACCCAGCTGCTTGAGATGTACGGTGCGTCGATCATCTACTCGCCAGCGGCAGGCGGCTCGAATGAGGCGGTCAGCGTCGCCAAGCGGCTCGCCGCCGACAACCCCGACTGGGTGATGCTCTACCAGTACGGCAACGAGGCGAACACGCGGGCCCACTACGAGACCACCGGCCCTGAGATCTTGCGCGATCTCCCTGAGATCACGCACTTCGTCGCTGGCCTTGGCACCACAGGAACGCTGATGGGCACCGGCAGGTACCTGCGCGAGCACGTGCCAGAGGTCAAGATCGTGGCGGCGGAGCCGCGGTACGGCGAGCTCGTCTACGGCCTGCGGAACATGGACGAGGGCTTCGTGCCCGAGCTTTACGACCCGTCGGTGCTCTCGTCCAGATTCTCGGTGTCCGCCGCCGACGCGCTGCGGCGGACCCGTCAGATGGTAGCCGAGGAAGGCATATTCGCCGGCGTCTCGGCCGGCTGCGTGCTGCACGCCGGCCTGGCGCTGGCGGCCAAGGCCGCGGCGGCTGGCCAGCGGGCCGACATCGCCTTGCTGATCGCCGACGGCGGCTGGAAGTACCTGTCCACCGGCGCGTACGGCGGATCGCTGGCCGAGGCCGAGGCCAAGCTGGAAGGCGAACTGTGGGCATGAGCAGCCTGGCAAGGACGGTATAGATGCGGCAAGCCACCCGCGCGACTACCTTCGACGAGGCGACCGCGGTTCGCGGGCTCGGCGACGGGCGGTACGAGGTGCATCCCGACCAGCGGTTCGCGCTGGTGGCACCCGGCGGGGCGACGCCCCCGGTGGTGAACGGCGGCGTGATGATCGCCACGGTGCTCAGGGCCGTGCTTGACGGCTCGCCGCTGCCGCACCCGGTCGCCACGAGCGCGCACTTCCTCCGGGTTGCCCAGCTCGCGCCGGCCGAGGTGGAGGTCACCTGGCTGAAGACGGGCCGGACCGCGGCCGCTGCCCGCGCAACCTTGGTGCAGGACGGCCAGCCGGTGCTTGAGATGACCGTGACCACGGGCACCCTCCAGCGCAGCCGCCCGGCGGAGGGGGACGGCCAGAGCGCCGGCCCGGCCGGGTTGAGCTGGACCGGCGCTCCGCCCGAGCTGCCGCCGGCGCAGGACTGCGTGAACCTGGGACCGTGGCCTGGCACGGTGGCGCCCGACGGCACCAGCGGCTACGCCGGGCAGGTCGTGCTGCTCCTGGATCCCGCCGTCACCGGCTGGCGGTTCGGCGAGCCGTCCGGCACGCCAGAGATGCGCGGCTATTTCGGTCTGCGCGAAGACCGCGACCCCGACGCCTATCTGCTGGCCCTGGCCGTTGACGGGCTGCCGCCGGTGGTTTTCGGGCTGGGGGCGACCGGTTGGGCGCCGACCGTCGAGCTGACCTGGTACATGCGGATGGTGCCCTCGCCTGGCCTGCTGCGGGTCGCGACCAGGTGCAGGCATGTCAGCGGCGGCTGGTTCGACGAGGAGGCAGAGGTCTGGGACGCTGCAGGGAACCTGGTGGCGCAGAGCAGGCAGATCGCCAGGGTGGGCCGGGGCGGGCGGCACGGGATCGCTACCGGCTAAGGCACGCTCTTGATCCGCCACACCAGGACGGACCCGGCCGCGGCGACCAGGGCGGTTCCGGCGAACAGCGTCGGGTAGCCGCCGAGCCAGACGAGCACGCCGGCCAGCGCCGCGCCCACGGCGGACGGGCCGACGATCGCGATGTTGATGACGCCGAGGTCCTTGGCGCGGTCCTTGGCAGCGGGCAGCACCTGGGTAATCAGCGCCTGGTCCACGGCCAGGTAGGCGCCGAACCCGGCACCGAAAAGCACGGCGGCGATCATCGCGGCCGGCCAGCTTTCGATGAAGGTGAGCAGCAGAGCAGCGGCGCCCATCAGGGCGCCGGAGACCGTCACGATCATCTTCCGCTTGCCGAGCCGGTCGGAGATGATGCCGCCGACGATGGCGGTGATCACCACGCACACCGTGTAGATGATGATCAGCAGCAGCAATCCCTGCGCGGGATGCCGGTAGTGCACCGCGTCGCGCAGGAAGTACAGCAGGTACAGCGTGCCCATCGCGATCGCCAGCGACGCGAGGAACCTGGTGATCCAGGCCCAGCCGAAATCGGGGTACATCCGCGGGCTGATCCAGTAGGCGGACACCAGCTTGCGCAGGCCGAGCGGTTCGCGGTGCTCCCTGGCGAGCGGGTGGTCCGGGGTGAACAGGGCGAACGGCAGCACGAGCACGAACATCGGGATCGCGAGCGCGAGATAGGAGGCTACCGGGTAGCCGTGCTTGGGGTAGCCGAACAGGTCCACCACAAGCAGCGTGCCGACGACCAGGCCGAGCGCTTGCGGCATGCCGACCCAGCCGGCCACGGTGGCCCGCTGCCTGACCGGCACGTGATCGGGGATGGCGGCGCTCAGGCTGGCGTACTCGCCGTTCTGGAAGGCGCTGAACAGCACCCAGAGCACCGCGATCCCGATGACCGTGGCCTGCCAGGCCATCAGCGCCAGGCACAGCGCCGCCAGCAGCGACATGCTGATCGTCCAGCGGTGCCTGCGGCCGTGCAGCCTGGCGAGGCTCCACGCCTGCGTCGTGCGGTCGGAGAGCGCGCCGGCCACGGGGGTGGCCAGCACCGAGGCGACCGCCCCGACCGCGGAGACCACGGCGAGCGCCACGATCTTGTGACCCGGCGTGATGCGCTGCAACTGCTCGGGGATCACCACCTGCAACGGCGTCAGCGAGGCCATCCACATGCCGAGGCTGCCCAGGCCGAGCCCGGCCACCCAGCCGCCGCGCACATGCACGGTGGGCTCGGCCAGCGCTGGCGGCAGCGCCACTGGCTGCCGTGTCGTCTGCTCGGTCATGCCACCTCCGAACGGCGCTTTGACCGCTGCCCCGGCACAAGTCGGCAGCGGTCATCTTGCAGGGATCATGACGTCTTTCGCGCCATCTGGGTAGGTGCACGGCGATCATTTTTCGCCTGGCCGCCGCAGCGATACTGGGACAGATGGGCCAGATGTTTGCTAATAGCTACTCTTGATCCGCCAGTGGCGCCGGTCGTCGGACGGCGCGAATAGACTGCGTTGACATGCGCGTCATCGTCACCGGCGGGGCCGGTTTCATCGGATCACATCTGACCGACGCCTTCCTGGCCAGGGGCGATGAGGTCACCGTGATCGATGATCTGTCCACAGGGCGACCTGGCCGGCTGGACGAGCGCGCGGCCATGCACAAGGTGAGCATCACCGACACCGAGCCGCTCGGCGACGTGGTGGAGCTGGTCAGGCCGGATCTCATCTGCCATCTGGCCGCGCAGATCGATGTGCGGGCCTCGGTGGCGCGCCCGGCCGCGGACGCGCAGACGAACGTGGTCGGCACGATCAACGTGCTCGAGGCGGCCAGGGTGACCGGCGCGCGGCTGCTGTTCTGCTCCACCGGCGGCGCGCTCTACGGACGGGACGCGCCGATTCCCTCGCTTGAGGACGTGCTGCCGCTGCCAGAGTCGCCGTACGGGATCGCCAAGCACTGCGCCGAGCAGTACGTCGGCCTGTACAACCGCCTGCACCAGATGTCGCACTCGGTCCTGCGGCTGGCCAATGTGTACGGGCCGCGGCAGGATCCGACGGGCGAGGCCGGGGTGGTGCCCATTTTCTGCTCAAAGGCGCTTGCCGGTCAGCGCCCGACCATTTTCGGCGACGGCACCCAGACGCGCGACTACGTGTATGTCGGCGACGCCGTGGCTGCCTTCCTGGCGGCCGCCGACCGGAACCGGCCGGGAACCTGGAACATCGGCACGGCCACCGAGGTGAGCGTGCTCGAGCTCGCCGACGTGATCGCGGCGGTGACCGGCCGGCCGATGGACCCGGAGTTCGCCCCGCCGAGGCCGGGTGAGCTGCAGCGCAGCTCCCTCGCCGTGGAACGGGCCAGGCAGGACCTCGGCTGGACCGCGGGCAAGGAGCTGGCGGACGGGGTGGCCGCAGTCTGCCGGTGGATCGAGGCCGGGGCGCCGGATCGGGCAGCGCTGTAGGCCGGCCGCCGCCAGGGCCCGGCTAGCATGGCCGGCATGACACGACCCGATGGCCGGCGCAGCGACCAGCTCCGCGAGATCCGGATTACCAGGGGCTGGCTGGAGCACGCCGAGGGCTCGGTGCTGATCGAGTTCGGCGGGACCCGCGTGCTGTGCGCCGCGAGCGTGACCGAGGACGTGCCGCGCTGGCGACGGGGGAGCGGGCTCGGCTGGGTGACGGCCGAGTACGCGATGCTCCCCAGGTCCACCAACACCCGCAGCGACCGGGAGTCGGTCAAGGGCAGGCTCGGCGGGCGCACTCAGGAGATCTCACGCCTGGCCGGCAGGTCACTGCGAGCCTGCATCGACCTCAAGGCGCTGGGCGAGAATACGATCATCATCGACTGCGATGTGCTCCAGGCCGACGGCGGCACCCGCACTGCCGCGGTCACCGGAGGCTACCTGGCGCTGGCCGACGCGATCGGCTGGCTGCAGAACAGGAGACGCTGCAAGGGCAACCCGCTGATCGCCTCGGTCGCAGCGGTCAGCGTCGGGATCATCGATGGCGAGCCAAAGCTCGACCTGTGCTACGCCGAAGATGTGGCCGCGGAGACTGATATGAACGTCGTCTGCACCGGCGACGGCAGGTTCGTCGAGGTGCAGGGCACGGCAGAGCGCGAGCCGTTCGGCCGTGAGCTGCTCGACGAACTGCTTGACCTGGCCGTCACCGGATGTGCCGAGCTGACCAGAATGCAGCACGAGTCACTGCAAGATCACTGATATCGATAACGGGTGCCCGTGCCGCATCATGTTCCCAGCCTGGTCCTGGCCACGGCGAACCCGCACAAGTTGACCGAGCTGAGCAGGATACTCGCGGCCGGGCTGGTACAGGCGGAGCTGATCGGCGTCGCCGAACTGCCCGGCGCCCCCGACGTCGCCGAAACCGGCGCCACGTTCGCAGAGAACGCGCTGCTTAAGGCCCGCGCGCTGGCCGGCTTCAGCGGCCTGCCCGCGGTCGCCGACGACTCTGGCCTGTGCGCCGACGCGCTTAACGGGATGCCGGGAGTGCTGTCGGCACGCTGGTCAGGCAGGCACGGCGACGACGCGGCGAACCTGCGGCTGTTGCTTGACCAGCTTGCCGACGTTCCCGATGAGCGCCGCGGCGCGCGCTTCAGCTGCGCGGCCGTGCTCGTGCTGCCGTCCGGGCTGGAAGAGATCAGCGAGGGCGTGCTCAGCGGGAGACTGATCAGGGAGCCACGGGGGGCGAACGGGTTCGGTTACGACCCGATCTTCGTTCCCGATGGTGAGCAGCGCACGACCGCTGAGCTGAGCCCGGCCGAGAAGGACGCGATCAGTCACCGCGGCCGGGCACTGCGCGGGCTGGTGCCGGCGATCGCCGCGCTGGCCGATTAGGGCCGGGCTGATAGCACAGGGCAGCGCCGGAGGTGATCCGGCGCTGCCCTCGAGCCGGCCGCGGCCCCTGGGAGCGGGCGGCCGGGTGCTACAGGCCCGGCAGCGAGCCGACCTGGCTGGCAGGGGGGATCGTGACCGTGACCGGCTGGTTGATCGAGGTCACGTCATAGCTGGTGGTAACCGGCTGACCTGCGATGACCTCGTGCGTCAGCGCTCTCCTGAGCAGGTGCTGACCATCGATCCAGACGGTGAACTCGGCCGGCTGAGCGCCCATCTTGCGCAACATCGGGCCGAGCAGCTTACGGAACGACGGGGGGAGCGCGGCCAGCGCGGCGCCTGGCTTATAGGAGCCCTGGTACTCGGTGCACGGCACCCCGTTCACCACCTGGTGGCCGACCACGTGGATGTTCTCAGAGACAGCGAACAGCCTGGTCTGGGCCAGCGGGTTGGAGCCTTCCAGGTTCTGGACCAGGGAGGCGAAGTTGAGCCCGAGCTTGGAGGACAGCTGGGAGAAGCCGATCTTAATCCACGGCTTCCCTGTCACCCTGGTCAGTGCGGAGTCCCTGAAGTAGATCGTGTTGTGGGTCAGGATTTCCTCGATCTGGCTGCTCGCGGCACCCGCGCCAGCGACGTTGAAGGTGGCGTCGAGCAGCACCGTCGGCTTGACCTGTATCTTCATCGAGCCGGTCAGCCCGCCGGCGGAGCCGCTCGCACCCCGCACGGTGAGGGTCGCGGTCAACGAGTTCACCTTCGCAGACGCGGTGGCAGCCAGCTTGATCGCCTGGTGCGCGGTCAGCGGCTTGCCGGCCCCCGTGCCGCCCGCTGCCGGTGCCTTCGAGCCGGATGAGCATCCGGCAACGGCGATAACGGCAGCTGCGCTCGCCGCGACCACAGCGCTGAGCCAGCGTCCGCGGCCCAGCGGCACCGCCGCGCGGCCGGGCCCGGCACCAGCGGTGGCAGTCAAATGGTCAGATGACATGATCATGAGGGAATGGTACCAGTCTGGGAAACCCATTCCGGCGCTGCTTCTGCCTGCCGCTTGCCTGGCTTTACGCGGCCAGGTTGCCAGGCGGTTATGGGCCGATCGGGTGACCGCGCCTGTGCCTGCGCGGCGCTCGCTGGCCGGTTCCCTGTACGGTGGGAAGGTCAGTGGAATGGAGGTCGCGCCGGTGGCTGACACACGCCTGGAGCCCGGTGACACCGCGCCGGAATTCACCCTGAAGGACGCCGACGGCGGCCAGGTCAGGCTGGCGTCGCTGCGCGGCAAGCGGGTCATCATCTACTTCTACCCGGCCGCGATGACGCCTGGCTGCACCAAGCAGGCGTGCGACTTCAGGGATGGTGAGGCGGATTTCGCCGGTGCCGGTTACATCGTGCTCGGGATTTCGCCGGATCGCCCTGCCAAGCTCGCCAAGTTTCGTGACCAGGAGAAGCTGCCTTTTACCCTGCTGTCCGACCCCGACCGCGCCGTGCTGACTGCCTACGGCGCATACGGCGAGAAAATGCTCTACGGCAAGAAGTCGGTCGGCGTCATCAGGTCCACGTTCGTGATCGACCCCGACGGCACGATCGAGCGCGCGTACTACGGCGTGAAGGCCACCGGCCATGTCGCCAGGCTGCGCAAGGAACTCGGCGTCTGACTCGGCGCCGCTCCGCCGTGGTCGGCCCGGCCGGTGTTCGGCCGTGGTCGGCCCGACGCTGGCCTTGGTCGCGGTTGCGCGCGTGCCCGACCCGAGCCGCGCTGGTTGGCGAATCGCGCTCCGGCCGGCCAGACTGATTCGCTCCGGGGTCGTAGCCCAACGGCAGGAGGCGCAAGTTTTAGGTACTTGACAGTGTGGGTTCGAATCCCACCGGCCCCACCTGTTGTGGCATTGTGCGAACCGCCGCCTGCCCGGCGGTGTCGTGTCCGGGGATGGGTGTGCATGGGGCGGGGATTTTGTACCGGCCGGTGGCGGTTTCCTTGGCCTTGATCTGAGCGAGCAGGGCGCCGGCCTCGGCTTGCCGGCCGGCGTGCCCGTCGGCGTGGTGGGCCTGGGCGCGGGTGATGGCGGTGGTGATCAGGGTGGTGTCCTGGGCGTAGAACGCGGCGAGGGCTGCCAGGACCGCGGTGTCGGCCCGGTCGGCGGGGAGCCGGGGTGCGGCGTACGCGTCCGGGTCCCCGCTGTCGGGCCGGTCGGGGTGGGTGGCGGCGGCGATGGTCCGCCAGGCGTCGCGGACCTGCTGGCCGGTCAGGCCGGGGCGGGCGTCGGGGCCGAGGGCGGCCGATGGGCTACAGGCTGCCGGGGAACGTGATCGTCTGCGGCGCGACCAGCGGGGTGCTGACTTCCAGCTGGATCTGGGCGTGCGCATTCAGAGGAA